>Ga0070699_100000527_pt1 | contig 36131 bp, 32 predicted proteins | sample KBSK1503metaG_FD_65473 | JGI IMG/M metagenome (GOLD analysis project Ga0070699, IMG submission 65473) | Corn, switchgrass and miscanthus rhizosphere microbial communities from Kellogg Biological Station, Michigan, USA - KBS K1-50-3 metaG | ecosystem: Host-associated > Plants > Roots >... | reverse complement strand
GCTACAAGCAGTCCGGCATCGGCCGGGAGAACCACAAGATGATGCTCGATCACTACCAGCAGACGAAGAACCTGCTCGTGAGCTACTCGCCGCGCAAGCTCGGGTTCTTCTGAGCAGTCCGTGGACAGCGTGAGCCGGGTGGCGGCGACCGGGAAGGCGGCGGACCTGCTCCGCCGCCTCTCCGGCGAGCACGGGCCGCTGATGTTCCACCAGTCCGGGGGCTGCTGCGACGGCAGCTCCCCGATGTGCTACCTGCTGGGCGAGTTCGTCACCGGCCCGTCCGACGTCCTGCTGGGGTCTCTGGCCATCCCGGGAATCCTGGACCCGGTGCCGGTGTGGATGTCCGCGGCCCAGTTCGAGTACTGGCGCTACACCCACCTCACGATCGACGTGGTTCCCGGCCGGGGCGGCGGCTTCTCGCTCGAGGCGCCGCTCGGCGTCCGCTTCCTCATCCGCTCGCGGCTGCTGACCGACCAGGAACTGGGCGAGCTCGAGGAGCGATACCTGAAGCCCTCGTAGGCTAGACGACGCCCTGGCGGCCGAGTGCGCCGTCCGCGGGTCTGTCGCTGGCACGCACAGGACCTTGTCGTCCTTGCCCGTCCCGTCCCGCATTCGGGACATGGCGATGGCCCGGCAGGAGATCTGGCAGGGCGCGCGAGGCCGCGGGCACCGGGTCTTGACAGCGGCGCAACCTGGGGTCTTAGCTGACGTGACGGGGCCGGGAGTTTTCATGGCGCTTCCACTGGACGACTTCGCGACGGTCGACAGCGACTGGCTCAGTGCTGACGGGTATGGCGAGACCGGCACTGGGCTTCTCCCCGGTCCGCGGCGGGCCGGACTGTCCGCCACTCCGGCCCGGCTGGCCAAGTTTCATGCCCCGGAGATCGTCTTCGGGCCAGGTGCGCTGGCGGAACTCGGGCACTGCGCGACGAGGCTCGGCGCACGACGACCGTTCCTGGTCACCGATCCCGGGCTGATCGAGGCGGGCTGGGTGGATGAAGCCGTCGGCTACCTGCGGTCCAGCGGTCTCGAGCCCGCCGTCTGGCATGACGTCACCCCTAATCCCAAGGACCACGAGATCGAAGCCGCGTTCCAGCGGTACGGCGAGAGCGGCGGCGATGTGATCATCGGACTGGGCGGCGGCTCGTGCATCGACGCAGCCAAGGGCGTGGCAATCCTGTCGGGCAACGGCGGCCGGATCCTCGGCTACGAGGGTGTGGACAAGGTCGTGCGCCCGATCCCGCCGACCGCGATGGTGCCGTCCACGTCGGGCACGGGCGCGGATGTGTCGCAGTTCGCCGTCGTCACCGACACTGCTGCTCGGATCAAGATCACCATCATCAGCCGGACACTGGTACCGGAGATCTCCGTGATCGACCCTCGCCTGCTGATCACGATGCCGGACTGGCTCAACGCCAGCACCGGTCTTGACGCGCTGACGCACGGGGTGGAGGCGTTCGTGTCCCGCGCGCACAACCCGCTGACCGACGGGCACGCGCTGCGCGCGGTCGCGCTGATCACCCGCCACCTGCCGCAGACCGCGCAGCTGCCCGACGAGACCATCCCGCGCCTGGCCATGGCCCTGGGGTCACTGGAAGCGGGCCTGGCGTTCACCAACGCCATCCTGGGCGCCACGCACGCGATGAGCCACCAGGTCGGCGGAATGCTTGACGCGCCGCACGGCGTGGTCAACGCCGTGCTCCTGCCCCACGTCATCAGGTTCAACGCCGAGACCTACCCGGAGCGCTTCGTCACGCTCGCTGCGGCCTGCGGCATCCCCACCGTGGGCGTGCCGGCCGGCGAGGCGGCGCTGCTGCTCGCCGAACGGGTGCGCGAGCTGGCCGATGAGGTCGGCGCGCCGAAGGGACTGGCCGAGCTGGGCGTGACCGAGGAGGTGCTGCCCCACATGGCGCGGACCGCCATGAACGACGCGTGCCTGGCCACCAACCCGCGCGCGGCGGACGCGCGGGACATCGAGGCACTGTTCCGGGCGGCACTGTGAGCGACGCACGCGCACCGGGCGGAGCAGCGAACCGGGAGGTGCTGTGACCGACGGCGGTCTGGAGATCCTGACCGGCCTTCGCTCCGGGAAGCGCTCCTACTATCCCGAGTACGTCCGCTCCGCCGAGCGTTTCGAGCTCGTCGTACAGGCGCTGGATGGTATCTCGCGCGCCCTGGTGCGCACCGCGGCCGGTCCCCGCCCGCTGGTCGAGTGGGTGGTGCGGACGGCGGCAGCACACCTGAACGCCGACTGGCTGCTGTTCGTCGTGGCAGACGGGGTGCTGCCCGCAGCGCGCCCCCGGTTTCTCGCCGTGACGGGCGGCGAGCTGATCGACGACGAGAGCATGCTGCCAGCCGACGTGCGCGAGCACCTGGCAGTGCTGCGCAGCCATCCGTGGGAGGTCGAGTCTGCGGACGGCGGCGAGGGATGGGTCCGGGTGTCGATGACCCTGGATGACGAGCCCGTGGGCGGTATCGCCGCCCGGCCGACCGCCGGACTGGAGGTGGCCGCGACCGATCGTGCCATCCTGCGTGTGCTGGCCAACCAGGCCGCCGTGGCGCTCCACAACTCGTTCCTGTTCCACGCCACCACCCAGCTGCGTGGCCGCAGCGACCAGCTCTACGATGCGACGACCCGGCACGCCAGGGACCTGGCCGCCCGCAGCGCGGAGCTGGCCGAGGCGCAGCGGCTGCTCGTCGCGGCCATGCAGCGGCAGGCGCTGGACGACGAGCGGCACCGCATCGCGCGCGAGCTGCACGACAGCGTGACCCAGTCGGTGCTGTCCATCGGCATGACCATCGAGGTGTGCCGGGCGGAGCTGGACAGCATCGGCGGCCCGGCCGGCGAGATCGCCAGGCGCCTGGCGCCCGCCAAGGACCTCGCGCGGCACGCGGCCGAGCAGCTGCGGGCCGCGATCTACGCCCTGCACCACGCCGCCGACGAGGCGGCAGGCCCGCTGCCCGTGCTGCTGCAGCGGCTGTCCACGGTGCACGCGATCACCAGCCTGTACGTCAAGGTGGCGCTGGACGGAGAGCCCGTCCAGCTGCCGCCCAGCCTCGAGCAGTCGATGTTGCGATGGGCCGGAGAGGCACTGTTCAACGCGGCGGCGCACGGCAAGGCCACGCGTGCGCTTGTCCGGCTGCGGTACCAGCCCGGTGCGGTCGCGCTCAGCGTGGCCGACAACGGGAACGGCGACCCGGTCCAGCTGCGCCGCGTCCTGCGGCTGGCGTCGGCAGCGGACCTGTCCGGACGGCACCGGGGGCTGGCGAACATGCTGGCCCTGGCCGAGGAGCTGGGCGGCGCGCTGTCCATCCGCCGGTCACGGTCCGGCGGGGTCCTGGTGCGCCTGGACATCCCCCTGCCCCCGCCCACGCACGACACGACCGGCGCCTGGACGCCAGGGACTGGCGGCCGCCGCGATGGGTGAAGAGCAGCCGGGCCCGGTCGGCGGGCCGCCGGTCCGGATCGTGCTCGTCGACGACCATGCGATCCTCCGCCAGGGCCTGCGCTCGCTGCTGGAGCGCGAGCCCGACCTGCACGTCGTGGGCGAGGCCGGCTCGGCTCGCGAGGCCCTGGCCGTGGTGGAGCGGTACCACCCGGCCGTCGTGCTCCTCGACATGAAGCTGTCGCCCGCGTCGGACAACGACGGGCTGCGCCTGTGCGCGCAGCTGACCAGGCGCTATCCCATGCTCCGCGTGCTGGTGCTCTCCACGTTCGTTGACGACGCCCTCGTGGTCAGCGCCATTGAGCACGGGGCGTGCGGCTACGTGGTCAAGGACGTCGACGCCATGGAGCTGGTGCGGTCGATCCGCATGGTCGCCCGGAGCGGGAGCGCGTTCGACTCGCGCTCGGCAGCGGCCATGGTGCGGTCGATCCACTCCCCGCAGGCGCGGGCGGCACTGACCGACAGGGAGCTGAACGTGTTGCGACTGGTCGCGAACGGCCTGAGCAACCGGGGCATCGGTGCGCGCATGCACCTGTCGGAGACGACGGTCAAGTTCCATATCCGGAATATCATGCGCAAGCTCGACACGACCAGCCGCGCCGAGGCGGTCTACAAGGCCGCCAAGAACGGCGTGGACCTGACCTCCGCCGACCCTTAACCAGCGGCCAGCACGAGCCAGCCGCCGTGGTGCTCGTGCACCCAGGACCGACGGCCGATACGGTCGCCCAGGTCACCGAGCTGACGCAGGTCGAAAGAGCGGACGTGGCCGTAAGCGGCGCTTGGCTGTTCCTCAAACGGCACGGCGACCACCACCCGGCGGCGGGCGACGCGTAGTGCCTCGCCCAGCACGGCGCGCGCGTGCTCGGGGCTCAGGTGTTCCAGCAGGTGGATCACGCTCACGGTCTCGGCCCAGCCGTCGGCGACCGGGATCCGGGTTGCATCGCAGACCAGGGTGCTGACGCGCACACCTCGCGCGGCGGCGACGGCCGCCAGCAGGCGCATGGTGCCGCCGGACAGGTCGGAGGCGGTCACCGCGCTGGCGGGTCGCTCGGCCAGCAGCAGCGGCAGGAAGCCGAAGCAGGAGCCGACGTCGAGTACCCGGCCCGCCGGGATGAGCTGCAGCGCGTGCGCGTACACAGGCGCAAACGCGGCGATCGGCGTGCACTGCTCGGCGGCTGCGGCCGGCGCCTGCCAGCACTGCCGGATGCGCGCCAGGGTATTGCCGTAGAAGGTGCTCCAGGACAGCAGGGGGTCGTCGATACAGGACCGCACGACGCCCGTGAACACCCGCTCGAAGATCTCTGCCCCGGACAGCCAGCCGGGCGCGAACAGTTCGGCCTCCAGCAGCCCGGCCACGTCGTTGTCGAGCTCGTCGGGGTGCAGCCAGTGGGTCACCTGGATACGGCCTCGGCACTCGGTCAGGCGGAAGTGCCCGGTGCGGACGACGGCACCAGCGCCGTCGCCGGGCTCGCGCGCCCGCTGGGTTCGCAGCACGCTGACGAGATGGTCCGCATAACGGCCCGGCGGGCAGGGCGCGAGCGGGTCGATGGCCTGCGGCAGGGCCGAGATCGGATGCGTGTCGGTCATCGCCCGGTGGCCTCCGCCGACATCTGCTGGGCGGCGCGCTGCAGCCCGGCGAGATCCCCGACCACCTGGACGCGGTCGCAGAACTCGGCGTAGCGCGGCAGGTCGCACGCGCCCAGTCGCCACGAGTAGCTGGGCTCCGGGGTAAGCCAGATCGTCTCCCGGACCCGGCGGGTCATCTCCTGGAACGCGTCCACGTTGGCGTCGCGGCCGTTGCCGCGCCCGTCTCCGAGCACGATGAGCGTGGTCCGGCGATCAAGGGCCGGGGAGTGCTCCGACAACAGGCAGGCGAACGTCGCGCCGTAGTCGGAGCTGGCGTCGACGTCGAGCAGGCCGCCGGCGGGCAGCCCGTCGAACACCAGCCCGAGCGCGCGCTCCAGGGGGTGCTCGGCGAACAGCTCGGTGATCTCGACCGGGGCGTCGACGAACGCGAAGGAGCGGGCCTGGGTGAACAGCGACTGCATGCCGTACACCAGGTGCAGCGTGAACCTCGCCGCCGCCCGCACCGACAGCGACACGTCGGCCAGCAGCAGCAGCCGGGGCTTGTCCTCGGCCCGGCTGGTGGTAACCGGCTGGAACGGTATGCCGTCGTAGCGCATGTTCCTGCGCATCGTCCGGCCCGGGCTGACCCGGCCCCGGCAGGTGGTCCGCTGCCGGCTGGTCCGCGCGCCGCGCAGCTGGCGGGCCAGCCGCCGCAGCGCCTCCTCCAGCTCGGCCCGCTCCCGCTCGTCCACGGACTCGGTCCGGGCGCGGTCAAGGACCCGTTCCTCCACCACCGCCTCGGCCAGCCGGTCCAGGTAGCGCCCCAGCAGCTCGGGCAGGTCAGCGATGACGCCGGCCAGCTGCTGGCGCAGGAGTGCCAGCGTCTGCTGGTCGGTCTCCTCGTCGGCGGCCTCGAGCCAGCCCAGCAGCGCCTCGTGCTGCGCGACGCTCAGCGCGGTGTCGACGCGGTGCCCGGTCGCCGGGGCGAGCTGGCCGGGCAGGCCGGGATTGTGCAGCCGTTCGGTCTCCAGCTGCACCGACGCCCCCGCATCGCGCGCGCGGTCGGCGCCGTCCCGCGACAGCACGATCTGCTCCGTCACCGATGCCAGGTCGATCTTGCTGGCCTCCTGGTGCAGGCTGTAGCGCTGGGCGAGGTCCTCGGGGCGGAAGTAGTCCCTGATGTCGACGGGCTTGCCGTGGCTGTGCCCCTGCTGCGGGAGCTGCGACGGCTCGTCGGAGACCGTGAACGACTCCAGCGGGCCGGTGTCGGCCAGGTCGTCGTGCTCGTGACCCGCGCCGCGGCGCCCTGGCGGGCCCGCCACCGGGCGCAGCGAGAAGAACAGCGTGAACAGCTCGTCGAACAGCTCGTCGTCGCGCCGGTCCTTGATCAGCGTCACGCGCAGCGCAGCCCCCAGCGTCCGCCGGTCGGCCAGCACCCCCGGCTGCGCGGCGGCGAGCATGGCGTCGGCCGCTTCGGCGACCGACACGCGCACGCCGAACAGCCGCAGCAGGCGGACGAACCGGAGCAGGCTGCCTTCCACGTGCCGCTCCGGTCACCCCGGCCGTCGCCGGGTGAACGCCCCGAACGAACGGCTGCCCTGGCCGTGCCCGCCCTCGGCCCCGGCGCGGCGGGTCGGGCCGGGGCCGGGGGCGCCGTAGTAGCCCTCGTCGTGGCGCCCTGGCTGGTCCTTCGCGAGCCGGGCCGCCCGCCCGGCGTCATCGAGGTCGCGCGCGTGATCGCCGCCCTGGGCATGCCCGTGCTCATCGCCCCCGTGGTCATGGCCGCCGCCGTGCGCGTGATGCTCGCCGTGGGCGTGATTCGCGACGGGCGGCTCGCGGTTCGGGTCGAGCAGGCGCGGCAGCTCCCCGACGGCGCGCCGCAGGTCCCGCTCATACTTCAGCACGATGTTGACGGTGTCGGCGAGCACCCCCGCGTCGAGTTCGTCGACACCGAGGACGGTCAGGGTGCGCGCCCAGTCGATCGTCTCCGAGATGCTGGGGGCCTTGCGCAGTGGGAGCTCCCGCAGCCCCCGCACGACCTGCACGAGCTGCCAGGCGGCCGCCTCCGGCAGCCCGGTCCGCTTGGACCGCACGATCTCCAGCTCCCGCTCCGCGTCCGGGTAGTCCAGGAACAGGTGCAGGCACCGCCGTTTCAGCGCGGCGGACAGATCACGCGTGTTGTTGGAGGTGAGCACCACGTACGGCGGCGTGGTCGTGGTGTAGGTGCCGATCTCCGGTATAGAGACCTGGTATTCGGCGAGGCATTCCAGGAACACGGCCTCCAGGGCCTCATCGGCCCGGTCCACCTCGTCGATCAGCAGGACGGAGGGCTGGTCTCCGCGGATCGCGTCGAGCAGCGGCCGGGCGACCAGGAAGTGGTCGGAGAAGAACACGCCATCGTGCGCCTCGATCCGGGCGACCGCGGCGGGAATGTCCGGCGCGTCGGCAATGATGTCGTTGATCTTCTCCCGCAGCATCTGGGTGTACAGGAGCTGCTTGCCGTAGTCCCACTCGTACAGCGCCCGGGTCTCGTCCTGTCCCTCGTAGCACTGCAGCCGCAGCAGGCGTCGCCCGGTCGTGGTCGCCAGCGTCTTGGCCAGCTCGGTCTTGCCGACGCCGGCCGGCCCCTCCAGCAGCACCGGCTTGTTCAGGCGCGTGAGCAGAAAGACGGTTGTGGCCAGCCGACGGTCGCTGATGTACCCGGCTGCGGCAAACCGGCTGACGACGTCGTCGATCGACTGGAAGCCACCGCACGCATCGGTCGACTGGGGCACGCGTCCTCCGGTTCGCCGGGCCAGGTACTGCCCGCGGCTGCGGTCAGCCGAGCAGGTCGTCCAGGTCGCCGTTCATGCAGTGCTCGACCACCGGGCGGACCGTCTCGAAGGTGCACTCCTTGGCGTTGCCGGGGGTGCAGGCATCGCCGAGAACATGGTTGGTGATCCGGTCCACGTCGGCGGCGTCACCGATGACCCGCTTGGCATTCTCGTAGAACTTCGTCGGGCCCTGGCCGAGCCGGTTCTTGGAGTAGCTGTCCTGCGTCACGTCGGTGAACTTCTCAGGGATGCCCACGTCCCGCAGCAGCCGGATGGCCGCGGCCAGGCCCGCCTCGGCGGCCCCAACGGCGGTCATGCCGTGGGTGTCCACGCCCATCGCGGCGGCGATGTCGGCGAACCGCTGGTAGGCCACAGGCATGTTAAACGCCCACACCCGCGGCAGCGCGATCGCGTTGTTCAGGCCATGGTGCAGGTCATAGAAGGCGCTGACCGCGTGCGAGATCGAGTGGATGATGCCGAGGCCGCCCGAGTTGAACGCCTGCGCGGCGATGTACTGGGCGTACATCATGCCCTCACGCCCGGGCAGGTCCACGCCGTTCCACGTCGCCGCCCGCAGGTTCTCCGCGGTCAGCTTGATGGCATACAGCGCGTTGCCCAGCGACGGCGCGAAATTCAGCCGGGACACGTACGGCTCCGAGGCGTGCGCGAGCACGTCGAAGCCGCACTGCGCGGTGTAGTCCACCGGGCAGTCGTAGTACAGCACCGGATCATCGATGGCCAGGCTGGTCACGCTGGCGTCGTCGAACGCGACGTACTTGTGCGGACGGTCGGGGTCGGTGGTGGTGTCGGTGATGACGTAGGCCCACGAGGTCTCCGAGCCGGTGCCCGCGGTCGTGGAGACGGCGATGTGCGGCGGGTTCTTCGGGTTCTCCGACTTGTTGAAGCCCTCGAACTCGTTGACGCTGCGGCCGTCGTGCGCCACGGAGATCCGGGCGCCCTTGCACGCGTCGTGCGAGGAACCGCCGCCGATCGACACGAACGAATCGCACTCGTTCTCCTGGTACATGGCCACGGCGTCCATCACGTTGTAGTCCTTGGGGTTGGACTCCACCTTGTCGTAGACCACGACATCGAGGCCGTGCCACTTCAGCGACTCGACGATCTTGTGAACGGTGCCGCTGCCCCGCAGGCCCGAGGTCATCACCAGGATCTTCCTGAAGCCCAGGTTCTTGGCTTCGGGCCCGATCATCTCGTGCGCCCCCGGCCCCAACAGCGCCCGGGGGAACGGGTGAAATTCCTTGATCGGAAATGGCTTGAGCAGTTCGTCGACCTGCATGGCGCGCTCCTCTCCGCGTGGTCAGGCGCCCGCACCGCGGGCCCGCGGGCCGGTTCGCCATGAGCGGACCCGCCGTTGCCGGGAGGCTAAGGACCAGCCGACCGGCTGCGGAACCCAGACGCGGCGATTCCGCCCGACCGCTACCCCAATGCGCCCGGTCGGTCAGGTTCCTCACCTGCCCGATCGGGGGGGCGGGGGCCCTCACCTGGCTGACCGGACGGGGCAATGAGGGCCCAGAAGCAGGGTGACGAGGCTCCGCGCGCCACATACGGTCAGCCGCAGCAGGCGCCGCCAGGGCCGCGCATGCTCCGCGCACGGCAGCCAACCGGGCCGCCGGCCACCGGCGCGGGCTGGCACCGCACCGACCTCGCCGAGCGGAGGAAAAACCCGATGACTGCTGCCGGAACAACCTCAGACCATCAAGCCCAGCCGCCCGCCCCGGCGGAGGCGGCCGCGCCGCCGCTGGCCGGACCGCTGGCCGGCGACCCGGTCGTGATCGGGCTGCCGAGCTTCATCGTAGGCTCGATAGCGCTCGGCCTGGTGCTGGTCGGCATGGTCCCGGCCACCGCGGTCGGCGCCTCGCTGCCCATCATCCTGGCCGCGACGGCCGTAGGTCAGTTCGTCACCGCCATCTGGAGCGCGACCCTCGGCCAGAACGCGGTGGCGTCGGTGTTCGCGATCTTCGGCGGCTTCTGGCTCAGCTACGCGGTGCTGGTTCTCGGGCTGACGCACGACTGGTTCGGCGTCGGCGCGGCCGCCGTGACCTCGACCCAGGAACTCTTCCTGACCTCGTGGCTGGTCCCCATCAGCATGCTCACGCTGGCCACGCTGCGGCTGCCGCTGGCCTTCACGGTCGTGTTCGCGCTGGTCGACGCCGCCCTGCTGCTGGTACTGCTCGGTACCGCCAACGCGAGCACGGGCCTGGTGACGGCAGGCGGCGCCGCCGTGTTCGCGTTCGCCGCCGTCGGCATCTACCTCTTCTTCGGCGCCCTCGCGGTCGCTACCGGCGGAAAGCCGCTCCCGCTGGGCCAACCGGTGCTGCGCTGACCGCCTGAAACCTGCCCAACCGGAGGGGGCGATGAGGGCCAGAAGCATGGTGACAGCGGCCAGGCCTCGCCGTAGCGTCACCCGCATCAGGCGGAAACCCGCGCGGCCCGTCAGCGCGGCCGCGCCATTGCCGGCACCGGAGGCCTTACATGCTGCTGGACACACTGACCGACGCGCCGGTCGCCGAACCCGAGCCGAAGGGCGCCGACATCGAGGAGGACCTGCGCGGCCTCGGCGAAGACTCCGGCCTCATCGAGGAGCTGCTGGTGGAAGAGATCTCGATCGACGGCATGTGCGGCGTCTACTGATCGCGATGAGCGTGCCCGCCGACCCGTTCGAGCCGGACCGAGGCTACCGGCTCAATCCCGACGTGGCGCTGCGCCCCGAGCCGTTCGGGGCGCTGGCCTACCACTTCGGCACCAGGAGGCTGTCTTTCCTGAAGGCGCCCGGCCTGGTCGAGCTGGTGCGCGGCCTCGGCTCACACGGCAGCGTGTCCGAGGCCCTGGCCGGCGTGGACGAGTCGCGCCGCCCTTCCTTCCTCCGGGCACTGGCCGCGCTCGCCGCGTCCGACATGATCGTGCCCCAGCCATGACCACCGTCAGCTGCGAGCCGGTGCCCGCACTGGCCGAGCAGTTCAAGCGGGGCCTGGCCGCGCCGATCTGCCTCACCTGGGAGTGGACCTACGCCTGCAACCTGTCCTGCGCGCACTGCCTGTCGTCATCAGGTAGGCGCGACCCGGCCGAGCTGAGCACCGCGCAGATGCGCGGGGTGATCGACGAGCTCCACCACATGCAGGTGTTCTACGTCAACGTCGGCGGCGGCGAGCCGACCGTGCGGCCGGACTTCTGGGAGCTGCTGCAATACGCGGTGAGCCGCCAGGTGGGGGTGAAGTTCTCCACCAACGGGGTGCGGCTGACCGCGGCGCGCGCCCGGCAGCTCGCGGCCACCGACTACGTCGACGTACAGATCTCGCTGGACGGGGCGACCCGCGAGGTCAACGACGCGGTCCGCGGCCGGGGGTCGTACGACCTGGCGGTGCGCGCGATGGCGAACCTGGCCGAGGCCGGGATGGCCGGATTCAAGATCTCCGTGGTCATGACCCGGCACAACGTGCCCCAGCTCGACGAGTTCGCCGCGCTCGCGGACCGGTTCGGTGCCCAGCTGCGGATCACCCGGCTGCGTCCCTCGGGCCGCGGTGCTGACGTCTGGCCGCAGCTGCATCCCACCGCCCCCCAGCAGCGCCAGATACACGCGTGGCTGACAGCGCACGCCGACCGGGTGCTCACCGGTGACTCGTTCTTCCACCTCAACGCGCTCGGAGGCGCACCGCTGCCCGGGCTGAACCTGTGCGGCGCCGGCCGCGTGGTCTGCCTGATCGACCCGGTCGGCGACGTCTACGCCTGCCCGTTCGCCATCCACGACGCGTTCCGCGCCGGGAACGTCCGCGCTCCCGGCGGGTTCGCCGAGGTCTGGCGCTCCGCGCCGCTGTTCGCGCGGCTGCGGGAACCCGCGTCCGGTGGGGCGTGCCGCTCGTGCTCGCAGTACAGCGCGTGCCAGGGCGGCTGCATGGCCGCCAAGTTCTTCACCGGCCTGCCGCTGGACGGGCCCGATCCCGAGTGCGTGCTCGGGCATGGCGAGGGTGCACCGGGTGACACGCCGCCCCCGGGCAACGATCACTCACATCGCCGTGTCCCGGCCCGCCGCACGGCGGTGCCGCTGGGCATGCCTGGCGTGCGCGTCCCGGCCCGCCGCGTAGCTGCCGACCTGGGCCTGCCCGCGGTCGGCGTCCCGGCCCGGCTCTGCGGCTCCAGCCCGCTGGCGGGCGTGCCGTGACCGCGCCTGACCGCCCGCCCTCTCTGACCGAGCCGGTCGGCCTCGGCGGGCGGCGCGCGCCCAGCCGGGTGATGTTCGGGCCGCACGAGACCAACCTGGGCTGGCGCCGGGCCATCTCGGCGCGGCACGTCGCCTACTACGAGCGCCGGGCGGCGGGCGGCTGCGGCGTCGTCGTCACCGAGATCGCCAGCGTGCACCCCTCGGACTGGCCGTACGAGCGCGCGCCGCTGGCCGCGGACTGCGGGCAGGGCTGGGCCGAGACCGTCGCCGCGTGCCGGGCGCATGGCACGCTGGTGCTGGCCGGTCTCGGGCACGCCGGGATGCAGGGTTCCTCGGCGTTCTCCCAGTCCGCCCTGTGGGCGCCGTCGCGGGTACCGGACGCGGGCTCGCGCGAGCTGCCCATGGAGATGGAGGATGCCGAGATCGGCGCGCTGGCCGACGGCTTCGCCGCCGCCGCCGCGCTGGCCGCCGGATCGGGCCTGGACGGCGTCGAGATCAATGCCGGCCAGCACTCGCTGCTACGCCAGTTCCAGTCGGGGCTCACCAACCAGCGCGGCGACGCGTACGGCGAGGACCGGCTGCTGCTGACCGAGCGCGTGCTGCGCGCCGTGCGGGACGCGCTCGGGACCGGGCGGGTGCTCGGGCTGCGGCTGTGCTGCGACGAGCTGGCCCCGTGGGCCGGGGTGACCCCGGACCTGGCCGCCGGGCAGGCTGCGCGGCTGGCGGGGCAGGTGGACTATCTCGTGGTCGTGCGCGGGTCGATCTACTCCGTGCCCGCTACCCGGCCCGACCTGCACACCGAGCCGGGCGCCGGCCTCGAGCTGTGCCGCCAGGTCCGGGCCGCGGTGGGCGGCGCCGTCCCCGTGGTCGCGGCGGGCAGCATGGTGGACCCCGGGCAGGCGCAGCGGGCCCTGGACGACGGGGCCGCCGACCTGGCCGAGATGACCAGGGCGCAGATCACCGATCCTGATCTGGTGGCGCGGCTGCGCGGCGGCGAGCCGGAACGGATCCGGCCCTGCCTGCTGTGCAACCAGGCCTGCATGGTCCGTGACAACCGGAACCCGGTCATCACCTGCGTCATCGAGCCCGCCAGCGGGCACGAGCTCGACGACGGCGAGGGACCGGGGCCTGACCGCCCGGGCCCCGTGCTGGTGGTCGGCGGCGGTCCAGCCGGGATGGAAGCCGCGCGGGTCCTGGCCGAACGGGGGCACCGCGTGCGCCTGGCCGAGCGCGGACCGCGGCTCGGCGGCATGCTGGCGGTCGCCGCCCTGGTCCACGGACGGCGGCGGCTAGGCATTGCGGTGGACTGGTGGCGCCGGGAACTGCGGCGGCTGGACGTAACCGCGTCGCTGGAGCACGAGGTCACCGCGGCGGAACTGGACGACGCGCTGGCCAGCGGCGTGCACGTGGTGCTGGCCACGGGCTCGGTCCCCGGCCCGCGCGACTACCGCGTGGCGCCGGACGCGTGCGTCCTGGAGGCCGCCGACCTGCTCACCGCGGTGAGCTCCGGGGGGCTGGAGGAGCTGCCGCCCGGGCGGGCGGTGGTGTTCGACCCGATCGGCGGGCCGGTCGGGGTCGGCGTCGCCGAGCTGCTGGCCCCGAGCGGCCGGCCGGTGTCGATCGTCACCCAGGACCAGATCGCCGGCACCCAGCTGGCCCTCTCCGGCGACCTGGCCGAGGCTAACGCACGGCTGCAGCGGGCCGGGGTGGTCCGCGAGCTGCGCAGCCTGCTCCGCGCGGTGGCTGGCGACAAGGTGCTGCTTGAGGACCGGTGGACGGCGCAGCAGCGTACGGTCGACTGCGCGTTCGTGGTGCACTGCGGGCACCGGCTGCCGGAGCAGACCCTGTACCTGCACCGGCCCGGCACGCCGCGGGCCGGTGACTGCGTGGCCCCCCGGACCGTGCTCGAGGCGGTGCTGGAGGGGCGCCGCGTCGCGCGGAACATCGGCCTGGCCGGCCGGCAGGGCCCGCCCGCCAGCCTGGCGCTGACCGTGCCGGGGGGCGCGCGATGAGCGGGACCGGCCGGTATCGGTACCTGTTCTCGCCGCTGCGGGTCGGCCCGGTGGTAGTCCGCAACCGGATCGTGTTCTCCGCCCACCTGACCAACTTCGCCGAGGACGGCCTGCCCAGCCAGCAGCACGCCGACTACTATGCGGCCCGCGCGGCGGGCGGCGCCGGGCTGATCATCACCGAGGAGCACTCCACCCATCCCACCGACTGGCCCTACGAGAAGCTGGTCCACGGCTTCCACCGGGAGGTCATACCGGGCTACCGGAAGATCACCGCGGCGGTGCACGCGCACGACGTGCCGATCTTCGCCCAGCTGAACCATAACGGCGGCCAGGGCTCGTCGATGTTCTCCCGGCTGCCGGTATGGGCGCCCAGCCCGGTGCCCGACCCGATGTTCCGTGAAGTGCCCAAGGCCGTGGAGCGGCACGAGATCGCCGAGATCGTGGCCGGCTACGCCAACGTCGCCGGGCACTGCGCCGAGGGCGGGTTCGACGGCATCGAGCTGCAGTGCTCTCACTCCTCCATCGTGCGCGGGTTCCTGTCGGCGGCGACGAACCAGCGGACCGATGCCTACGGCGGGTCGCTGCCGCGGCGAGCGCGGATCCTCCTGGAGATCGTCGACGCCGTGCGCGAGGCGATCGGGTCAAACCGCGCGCTAGGCGTGCGGATCTGCGGCGATGAGCTGATCGAGGGCGGCAGCACGCTGGACGAGGCGGTCGAGGTGGCCAGGATGGTGGAGGCGACCGGCCAGGTCGACTACATCAACACCTCGATCGGCGTGGCCACCGCGACGCTGTTCATGATCGAGGCGTCTATGACCATCCCCCCTGGCTACGCCCTGTTCATCGCCAATGCCATAAGGCGAGCGGTCAGGCTCCCGGTGATCGGGGTGGGCCGGATCAAGGACCCGGTGCAGGCGGAGCGCGCGCTGGCCGAGGGGCACTGCGACCTGGTGGGCGTCGTGCGCGGCCAGATCGCGGACCCCGACTTCGCGGCCAAGGCCCGCGCGGGGTACGCGACCCAGATCCGCACCTGCCTGTCCTGCAACCAGGAATGCGTCGGCCGGATGGGCCTGAACCGGTGGCTCGGCTGCGTGGAGAACCCCCGCACCGGCCGGGAGGCCGTACCGCTCCCGCCGCCGCGCCGCCCGGCCCGGCGGGTGATCGTGGTCGGCGGCGGGCCGGCCGGCCTGCAGGCGGCCGTCACCGCGGCGCAGCGCGGCCACCGGGTGACCCTGTACGAGCGCCAGCCGCGCACCGGTGGCCAGGTGGCCGTGGCGGCCTCGGTGCCGTCCCGCGCCGAGTTCCTCGACGTGGTCCGCAACCTGGCGGCGGAATGCCAGCGCTCCGGCGTGGAGGTCAGGACCGGCGTGGCAGCCACGGCCGAGTCGCTGCGCGCCGAGGCGCCCGACGCCGTGGTGCTGGCCACCGGGGCCCGGGTGCAGCCGCCGTACTGGGCGGCCGGCCATTCGCGCGTGGTGGACGTCCGCGACGTGCTCGAGGGCCGCGCCGAGCCGGCCGGCGAGGTGGTGGTGATCGATGACCTCGGCTTCCACCAGGCCACGAGCGTCGCCGAGCTGCTGGCCGACCGGGGCTGCCAGGTGGAGATCATCACGGCGGGCATGGTCGTGGGCCAGGATCTCGGCATCACCCTGGACCTGGAGACCTTCAACGTGCGCGCGCACGCCAAGGGGATCCGCCAGGCCACCGACCTGGTGGTGACCGGCGTGGCGACCGACGGCGGGCAGTCCGGCAGCGGGCCGACCGACGGCAGGTCTGGCGGAGTGGTGCTGGAGCTGCTGCACCACCCGACCGGCCAGTCGGCCCGCAGGGTCTGCGACTGGGTGGTCTGCGCGGTCCATCAGGCGCCGGAGGACGCGCTGTGGCGTGAGCTGCGGGCGGCCGCGTTCGAGGTGCACCGGGCCGGCGACTGCGTCACGCCGCGCCGTGCGCACGCCGCCGTGATCGAGGGGCACCGGGCGGCGGTGGCGCTATGACCGTACCCGCCGATATCCGCGTCCTGGCCGTGGTGGTGGTCCGGGACGGCGAGCTGCCGGCCGGCGCCGAGGAGACGGTGGCCGAGGCGGGCGGGGCCGCGCTGGTGGTGGGGCCGGGAGCCGGCCAGGCGGCCGGCCGGCTGGCCTCGGCGCGCCGGGCGTGGGTGCTCGAGCGGTCCTGCGTGGCCCCGGCCGCACTGGCCGCCGCGCTCGCCCGCATCCTGTCCGGCGTCGACATGGTGCTGCTGCCCGCGTCACCGGACGGCCGGGACCTCGCGCCGAGGCTGGCGGTGGTCCTCGGCCGCGGACTGCTGGCCGGCGCGGTCCGCTGCACGCCGGACGAGGTAGAGCTGACCAGGCTCGGTGATCGACTGTCACTGCGCGTGGCGGTGGACGGGCCGGTGGTGGTCACCGTGCGGCCCGCCGGCCGCGGCAGGCCGCCCCAGCCGGCCGCTCCGGCCGAGGTGATCGCGGTGCCTGCGCCATCCGAGCCCGCGACCGGGCCCGACGCCGAGAGCGCCGGGGTGCTGCAGCCCGAGCCTGCCGCGGCCGACCTGGCCGAGGCCCGCCGCATCGTCGGCGGCGGCGGCGGGCTGGTGCCGGCCGGGGCCGATGGCGGGGCCGTGATGCGGCTGCTGACCGACGTCGCCGCGGCGCTGGACGCGAGCGCGGGCGCCACCCGGGTGGTAACCGACGCGGGCTGGATGCCCTACGACCGGCAGATCGGCACCACCGGCGTGGCCGTCAGCCCGGAGCTGTACGTGGCGTTCGGCATTTCCGGTGCCGCGCAGCACGTCACCGGGCTCGGCGCGCCGGAGCACGTGGTCAGCGTGAACACCGACCCGTCATGCCCGATGACGCTGATGGCCGATCTCGGGATCGTGGCCGACGCCCCTGCCGTGCTCGCCGAGCTGGCCGAGCGGCTGGGCGTGACCGTGGCGTCGGCGGTCAAGCCCGAGGAGGCGGTCATGCCCGAGGAGGTGGGCCATGCCCGATGACACGATGACCGCCGACGCGGTGGTCGTCGGCGCCGGGCCCGCGGGGTCGGCGGCGGCGCTGGAGCTGGCCCGGGCCGGCCGCGACGTGGTCATGGTCGAGCGCGGGCCCTTTCCCGGTGCGAAGAACGTCTACGGCGGCGTGGTCTACGGGCGGATCCTCGACCAGGTCGTGCCGCAGTGGTGGACCCAGGTGCCGGTGCAGCGCTGGGTGACCCGCCGCGCCACCATGCTGATGACGCCGACCCAGGCGCTGACCGTCGATTACCGGACCAGTGCCTGGGACCGCCCGCCCTACAACGGGATGACCACGTACCGCGTCGACTTCGACTCCTGGCTGGCCGGCCAGGCGACCGCGGCCGGCGCCCGGCTGGTCACCTCCACGGTGGCCACCGGCTTGCTGCGGGACCCCTCCGGCCGTATCGCCGGCGTGCGCACCGACCGGCCGGACGGGGACATCCGCGCCAAGATCGTCATTGCGTGCGACGGCGTGAACTCGCTGCTGGCCAAGGAGGCCGGGCTGCTCCCGCGCACCTCTCCGGCCCACACCACCCTGGGGGTCAAGGAGACCCTCGCGCTGCCCCGCGAGGTGATCGACGAGCGGTTCGGGCTGGCCGGCGACCAGGGCCTGGACATCGAGATGGTGGGTTGCACGAGCGGGATCCCGGGCGGCGGCTTCCTCTACACCAACCTCGACACGGTCAGCGTCGGCGTGGTGGTCGGGGTTACCGGGCTGGCCGAGGCGAGGAAGCGACCCGAGGAACTCGTCGCGGCCGTCAAGGCGCACCCGGCGATCGCGCCGTACCTGCGCGGCGCGGAGCTGAAGGAGTACTCGGCCCACCTCATCCCCGAGGGCGGGTACCGCGCCATGCCGCGGCTGGCCATCGACGGCCTGCTCGTGGCCGGGGACGCCGCCTCCATGTGCCTGGCCGCCGGGCTATGGCTGGAAGGCGTTAACTTCGCGATAGGCGCGGGGCTCGCCGCGGGCCAGACCGCCGACGAGGCGATCGCGGCCGGCGACACGTCCGCGCGAGGGCTGGCCGGCTACCGGCGCCGGCTGGAGGCGTCTTTCGTGCTCGCCGACCACAAGCGGCTGCGCAACGCGGCCGACATCGTGCTCGCCGACCGGATGCAGCGCGACTACCCCCGCCTGGCCTGCGACTTCGTCGAGCAGGTCTTCACCGTCACCAACCCGGCTCCCAAGATCGGCATGATCAGGGAGTTCTTCCGCGCGGTCCGCGGCAACAAGGTCCGGCTTCGGTCGCTGGCCCGGGACGGGTGGCAGGCTCTCCGGGCATTCCGGTGAGGGGGACCCAGATGAGCTACCCCGACGTGTCCTTCGAGGAGCGCATGGCGACCGTGGAGTTCCGGGTCGGCGACCATGCGCACATCACGGTCGACTCCGACATCTGCCGCTCCTGCACGACCAGGGACTGCGTGCACGCCTGCCCGGCCGGCCTGTTCGTGCCCACCACCGACGGCGGCATCTTGTTCAACTACGAGCAGTGCTTCGAATGCGGGACCTGCTACCAGGTGTGCAACCGCGACGGCGCGATCACCTGGGCCTACCCCGACGGCGGCGACGGCGTCGTGTTCCGGAGGGGGTGAGGAAGCATGACGGTGATCGTGGCGGCCCTGGGCTGGTCCTGGCAGGAGGCCGAGGTCGACCCGCTCACCGGGGCGGTCACCGCGCACCGCCGCGACCGCGGGCCGAGCCAGTCAGAGCTCGCGGCCCTGGAGCACGCGCTGCGCCTCGCCTCGCGTTGGGACGCCCGGGTGATCGCGGCCACGGTCGGCCCCGGCCAAGCGGACGCGATGCTGCGCGACGCCCTGGCTGTTGGCGCCGCCGAGGCCCTTCGCGTGGACTCAGGCGGCGGGGCCGGCGGCCCGCGGCCAGCCGACCTGGTCGGCGGCGCGCACGAACCCGCGGCGGCGCTCGCCGCGGCCCTCCGGCAGCGCTACGGCGTGCCGGACCTTGTCATCTGCGGCGACCGCTCGGCCGACCGGGGCACCGGCTCGTTTCCCGCGTTCCTCGCCGCCGCGCTGGGCGCGGCGCAGGCCCTGGGCGTGGTGCGGATGGAACCCGAGGACGGCGGCGCGCTGCGGGTGCACCGTCGCCTGGACGGCGGCCGCCGCGAGGTGCTCCTGGTTCGGCGGCCCGCCGTGGTATCGGTCGAGGCGGCCGGGCTGCGGCTGCGGCGGGCCGGGCTGCCCGCCGTGCTGGCCAGCGAGGACGCTGTGATCCCGGTGGCCCCGCCGCAGGCCGCCACCGCGGTGCGGCGGGTCCGGGTCCTGGGCGCCCACCCGTACCGGCCCCGGCCTCGCGAGCTGCCGGGTCCGTCTGGCTCGGCGCTGCACCGGACGCTGGAGCTGGCCGGGGCGCTCGCGCCGCGCAGCCCGCCCACCGTGCTCGGCCCCCTGCCGGCCGGCCAGGCCGCCAGGGAACTGCTGGCTTACCTGCGTCGCTGGGGCTATCTCGGCACGGGTGACGCCGAGTGATCAGCAGGCTGGCCGAGCAGATGTGGCCGGACCTGGCCGGCCTCGGCCGTCGACCACCGGTGCCGGCCCGGGCGCGATCCGGAGCCCGGCCATGACCCGTCCGCACCTGTCCGACGCCTGGGCGCCGACCGAGCTGGCGGCGCCGCCGGGTACCACGCTGCCGAACGGCTTTGCGGTGGAGCTCGCCACCGACGTGCGCCGCTCCCGCGACGGCCGGCTGATGCTCGGCGGCTCGCCGCCCAGGCTGCTGCGGCTGAATCACCCGGCCGCGCGAGCTCTCCGGCCCGGCAGGCTCACCGTGGCGGACGGGCCGACGGCGGCGCTGGCCCGGCGGCTGGTGGATCTAGGGGTCGCGCACCCGCGCCTGGCGCCGCGGCCTGCCGGCGACGTCACGATCGTGATCCCGGTCCAGGATCGGGCGGGCCTGCTGCACGAGCTGCTGACCGCCCTGGGCGCGGACCCGCAGACGTCCGGCGTCCCGGTGCTGGTCGTCGACGACGGATCGGTCAACCGCGCCGCGGTGGCCTCGGTCGCCCGCCTGCACCACGCCACCCTGCTCGTTCACGCGCGCAACCAGGGGCCCGCTGCAGCACGCAACACCGGGCTGCGGCATGCCCGGACCGATTACGTGGCCTTCTGCGACTCCGACGCGCTGCCCGAGCCGGGCTGGCTGAGCCCGCTGCTGGCTCAGTTCGCCGATCCCGCCCTGGCGCTGGCCGCGCCCCGCGTGGTCGGTCTGCCCCGGAGTCAGTCCCGCTGGCTCGACCGGTACGAGGACGTCCGGTCGCCGCTGGACATGGGCGGGCGCGAGGCGCCGGTCGTACCCCTGTCCGCGCTAGCGTACGTCCCGAGCGCGGCGCTGGTGGTCCGCCGGTCGGCGGTCGGCCGCGGTTTCGCTCCGGAGCTTCGGAACGGCGAAGACGTCGACCTGTGCCTGCGACTGCACCGCGCCGGCTGGCGCATGCGTTACGTGCCCAGCTCCCTGGTGGGGCATCGCCACCGCGACGGCCTGCCTAGCTGGCTTGCGCAGCGGGCCAGCTACGGGGCCGCAGCGGCCGAGCTGGCCCGGCGGCACCCCGGTCAGCTGCCGCCGCTGAACGCCCCCCCATGGTCGGTCGCCGCGTGCGCGCTCGTGCTGGCCGGCCGGCCGGGCCGGTTCGGCCTTGCCGCGGCGCTGACCGGCTGGGCCGCGATCCGCCTGAGCCGTCGCATGCCCGATGCGGACACGCCGCTGCGAGCGGGCGTGCTGCTGGCGCTGGCCGCCGTCCATGGCACCGCCCAGCAGCTGACCCGGTGCGCCACCCGGCACTACTGGCCGGCGGCCGCGGTGGCCGGCGTGATGAGCCGGAGAGCACGGCACGTCCTCATCACCGCCGCCGTCATCGAGGCAATGATCGACTACCGGCGGAGCGGCGTGTGCCTGGACCCGCTCACGTACCTGCTCATCCGGCGTCTCGACGACATGGCCTACGGGACGGGCGTGTGGCGCGGCGTCATACGTGACCGCACTGCCGCACCCCTGATCCCGCGACTCGCCCTGACCATCCGGCACTGACAGCGGAGCACGTCGCGGCGCCGACGCGGATCGCCCGCGATTCAGATGAGACCGATCTTGCTCGCCTCGTACACAGCCTCCGCGCGGCGCGTCGCGCCCAGCTTGCGCATCACGTTACCGACGTGGAATTTCACCGTCGTGCCCGAAATGTAAAGCCGCTTGCCAATCGCGCGATTGCTCAGCCCGCGGGCCAGCAGGGCCAGGATCTCCCGCTCCCTGGGCGTGATCTGCTGCGGGGGAGAGCCGGAACCACTCCTGCCGTGGGTCCAGCGGACGACCGCGCTGGCGCTGCGTGAGTCGAACGCGCTCTCGCTTCTGTGTACCGCCCGGACCGCCCGGACCAGCTCGGTGAGATCAACGTCCTTGACGAGGTACCCCTTCGCGCCCTGCTTGATGGCCTCGAGGATCAGCCACTCGTCCGCGAATGCGGTCAGCACGAGGACCCGGCTGTCGGGAAAACGCTTGGTCACAGTGCCGCAGAGGTTGAGACCGTCGCAGTCCCGGCCATCCGACAGCTTGAGGTCCAGCAGCACGACGTCTGGCCTGACCTCCTCTACCATCGCTGCTCCTGAAGCCGCGGAGGCCGCCTCACCAACCACCCGCAGGTCAGGCTCCCGGTCAAGGAGGGCCCGCAGGCCCTGGCGCACAATCGAATGATTGTCGACGATGGCGACGCGGATCTCATTCACCGGAGCGTCCGCCGCCGGCCACCCCTGGTTCACACGTCGTGCGGGCGCTTGCCGCGCCGATGCTGGGACGGGGGAATATGCCATGTCGTCCCTCCTCCAACCAAATACGTCTGTGCTGCGCCGAGGAGAGCGTAAGCGGCCACAGGTTGGCCAGAGGTAGGTCCGCCTCGGCGAATCAGCGGCGAGGTGCGGGAGCGGTCTTGCCGGTGGCCGCGGCGGTCCCGTTCCTGGCCTCGGCCGTCGGCGCCCAGCGTTCCAGCAGCTCCAGGTCGTACGGAGCGGTCTCGGTGAAGCGCAGCACGGCCGCGGGCTGCGGGTCGGCCAGCAGCGCCGCGCGCAGGGCCACGGTGACGAAGTTGCCGTATTCGATGAGCGCGGGGGACTCGGACCAGCCGAGGAGCTCGCCGCCGTACCGCTCCGCGGCGCCGGCGACATCGCCCGCGCGGAGCCGGTCGAGCACGTCGCTGACATCGCAGTGCACCGGCAGGTCGAGCCGGTACGGGCGGGAGGCCAGCCGGCCGCCGAGCAGCGCGCGCAGCTGGGACATCTCAGCCTTCAGCGTCCCCGGGCTGACCGGCCGGTCACCGTACAGCCGCGCGTGCAGCTCGCCCAGGTCAAGTCCGTCGGGACTGAGCGCGAGCAGCGCCAGGATCTCCGTCTGTCGCCGCGTGATCCGCAGCGGGCGGCCGTCCAGCCGCGCGCCCGCCGTGCCGAGCAGGCGAAGATCGAGCAGCCCGCGGCCTTGCGGCCCGCCGGGCGGCTGCGGTGCCGTGGCCCGGACCTGGTGTTCCATGAGGCGCGCCAGCGTCCCTGCCATGGCAGGCCCGATCGGGTGAGCGCGGTCCCAGGTCGTAGACAGGTCCAGCACGCCGAGCTGCTGCCCGGTGCGCGGGTCATGCACCGGCGCCGCGTAGCACACCCAGTCGTGCACGCAGCTGGAGAAGTGCTCGGCGGAGTAGACGGTGGATGTGCGGTCGAGCCGCAGCGCGAGATCAAGGGCGTTGGTCCCGACGCTCGCCTCGTCCCAGCGCCCGCCGGGCACGAAGTTCACCCGCTCCGCGGCGCGACGCATGACCCGCCCGCCGTGCGTCCACAGGATGCGCGCGCGGGGGTCGGTGACGGCGACCACGAGGTCCCCGTCGTCGGCGGCCGCGCGCAGCTCCGCCTCCAGGCACCGGACGGCCCCGCTGAGCGGGCTGGATTCCCACACGGCGCGGGTGGTGTCGTCGTCGCCGGCCAGCAGCGCCTCGGTGACGTCGGGGGAGACGTGGCGAGCCGAGCGCTGCCAGCTCGACGCGATCTCGGTCCGCAGGCCGCCGGGCAGCCCATCCCCTGTCCGCCCGCGGATCGCGCGGACGTTCAGATCCCAGGCCTGAGCCAGGGCAGAGCGATGCTTGCGCAACTGCGCCCGTGTCCTCATGGAGCCCACCTCGCTGGCTCGTCCCCTGGCTGAGGACGAGTACGCCGAGTATCCGCCGGGCGCGCGGCTGGGGGAACAGGCCGAAGGTCCTTAACGGAGTGGCTTTCGTCCTGGGCCCTCCGGTTCGCCGACGCCGGGGTGCCGCTCTGCCCCAGGCGGGCCCCTCAGACGGGCTCGCGGGTCCGCTGGGGCTGGCTGGGAGCGGGCGGGGCCGGCCGCGGCCGCTCGCCTTCGACGGAGAAGTTCGGGAGCCAGGCCAGCCACCGCGGCAGGTACCAGTTCCAGTCGCCGAGGAGCTTCATGGTCGCGGGGACGAGCAGGCAGCGCACCACGGTCGCGTCTAGGAGCACGGCCACGGCCAGGCCGAATCCCATCTGCTGCATCATCACCAGCTTGCCGAGCGCGACACCCCCGAACACCGCCACCATGATGAGCGCGGCTCCCGTGATGATCCCGCCGGTGTGGCTGAGGCCGAACGCCACCGAGCCCGCGTTGTCGCGCGTGACCAGGAACCGCTCCCGGACGCGCGACAGCAGGAACACGTTGTAGTCCATGGAGAGGCCGAACAGCACGGAGAACAGGAACAGCGGCAGCCAGGCTTCGATGACGGGCACCTGCTGGAACCCGAGCGCGTGCGCGATCCACCGCCCGACCGCCGGCCCGCCGCCCTGGAACACCAGCACGAGCATCCCGTACGCCGCTCCGACCGACAGCAGGTTCATGATGATCGCGGTCGCCGGCACCACCACGGACCGGAACACCAGGAGCAGGAGCAGGAACGAGAGCCCGAGCACGAACGCGAACACCACCGGGCGGTAGCGCCCGGTCAGGTCGAAGAAGTCCTTGTTCAGCGCGGTCATGCCGCCGACCAGGACCTGGACGGGAGCGTGGCCGAACGCGCGCGGCGCCAGCTGGCCGCGGATCTGCGATACGGCGGCGACCGCCGCGGGCCCGTTCGGGTCGCCCGTCACCGGGACCGAGATCAGCGCCAGGTTCCCGGCCCGGTTCACGGTCAGCGTGGCCGGCGGGGCGAGCCCGGGGGTCCTGACCAGCATCGCGCGCATCCTGGCGATCTCGGCCCGGACGGCCGGGGCGCGGACCGGCCCGGCCACCACGACCTGCACGGGCGTCGCGAGCCCGCCCGCGAACTCCTGCGAGAGCACGGTGAACGCCTGCCGGGACTCCGATCCGGCCGGCAGCGAGGTGACGCCCGACGCGCCGACGTTCATGCGCAGCAGCGACAGGCCGAGCAGGACCAGCACCGTCGCGCCCGCGGCCAGGCTCGCCACCGGGCGGCGCATGACGCCGGCGGCCAGGCGTGCCCAGGCCCCGCGCGACCCGGCCTGCCGCGCCCGCCGGGGCCGGAAGACCCGGACGCGCTCGATCCGGTCGCCCAGCAGCGCCAGCAGGGCCGGCAGCAGGGTGAGCGCCGCGGCCACCGCCGCGATCACGACCAGGATCGCGCCTGTGCCGAGGCTGCGGAAGGTGCTGTTGGGCACGATCAGCATGCCGAGCAGGGCCAGCACCACGGTCATGCCGCTGAACAGCACCGCGCGGCTGGCCGTGGCCCCTGCGGCGCCGATCGCGTCGAGCGTCACCCTCCCGCCGGCCCGCTCCTCCCGGTAGCGCGACACGATGAACAGGCTGTAGTCGATCGCGACGGCCAGCCCCATCATCGAGATCATGTTCGTGACCGTGAACGTGAGGTGGAACGCCAGGCCGAGCAGGCCGACCGCGCCCAGCGCGACCACGATCGCCACCACGCCCAGGCCGAGCGGGAGGAGGGAGGCCACCAGGGCCCCGAACACGGCGAGCAGGATCAGCAGCGCGATCCCGGCGCCGATGCTCTCCGCCTTGCCCAGGTCGCCTTCGGCGACCTGCGTGAAGTCTCGCTGAACCTGCGCGTTCCCCGAGATCAGCACCTCGAACGGCGGCTGCTGGCGCGCGTGGGTGATGGCGTCCAGCCGGGCAATGTGAGCCGTCGCGTTGTCAAAGCTCCTGGCGAACGTCACCGGGATCAGCGTGGCGTGGCCGTCCTTCGACACCAGGAACGGCTCCCCAGGCGTGAGGTAGTCCGGCGCGCTGACCACGACCGCCGGGCCCATCGCCAGGATGGCCGACCGCAGGCCTGTGACGAAGCGGGCGAAGCGCGGGCTGGACACCGCCAGCGCCGGCGATCGGACGACGACCAGCTCGGTGTCCTTGGCCGGGCCGGTCAGCCGCTGCTCGATGAGGTTCTGGGCCCGCACCGACTCGGGGTTGTCGGCGAAGCTCGACTGCGTCGTCAGCGCCCCGGACAGGAAGGCGCGGGAGCAGACGGCCGCGGCCGCCAGGACCACGATCCAGACACCCACCGTGCGCCATGGATGGCGGGCGCTCGCTCGCGCCAGCCGCTCGGGCGTGCTCATTTCGGATCACCCTCCTCCCGGGCTTCGCCGGGCAGGGCCGCGAAGACGCTCGGTGGTCGACAAGTCGAACGGTTACAGCGCGAACCGGCAGGCATCAGCGTCGAAAGGCCCGGTCAGCCGGGCCATAGGTCCCGCCAGCGCCGCCGGGACCGGGCCGGCCGGCCCGGTCCGTCCAGCGGGGTGACCCGGAACACCGGGTAGCGCGGCGCGATGGCCTCGAAGTCCGCCACGGCTGCATGCCGGTCGACCGGGATGTGCGGGCGGGCGCCCGGCACTTGCTGCAGGTAGCGCTTGATGACCGGGGCGCGCTCGGCCACCGGCAGCTCGGTCAGCCGGCACGTGACCGCGCGCCGGCGCCGGAGCGTCGCCCGGGCGCCCGCGGCGCGCACGTTCTGCACCCAGTTGCACCGCTCGCCGAGCATCGGCACCAGGTACCACTGACCGTCGAGATCGGCCATTCCCAGCGGGAACCGCGTGACCCGTCCCGAGCGGCGGCCCGGGACCTCGAGCGTCACCCACCGCCTCGGCGCCAGCCCGAGCCCGAACACTGCCGCCCACAGGCGCGAAAAGCGACGCGCTGTCGCGTCCGCCCGGCCTCCGCGGTACATGGCCCGGAGCTTGTCCTCGCCGATAGGCCAGTGGCTCATCTCGTCCTCCCAGCTGCTGGTGAGCCGCCCCCGGGCGCCTCACCTCGGATACCCTGGAGACAGGATCCCGAATACCAAACTTGAAACATAGAGTCTTAAGTCCTAAAGGTGGAGCCCGGGAGGCGGTACGAGATGACCAGCCACGCGCAGGCACCCACGGGCCTGGCCCGGCGCGGGCGCAGGCTGTCGGACCGCGAGACCGAGCAGCGGATGCTCCAGGCGGCCGTGGCCATGGTGCACCGTGACGGCCTGACCGTGAGCCTGGACCACATCAGCCTCGAGGAGGTCATCCGCGACGCCGACGTCTCGCGCAGCGCGGTCTACCGCCGCTGGCCGTACAAGGACCTGTTCTTCAGCGACCTGGTGAAGGAGCTGGCCCGCAGCGCCACCCCGACGATCGTCGACGACGAGCTCGCGCTGATCAGGCGCATCGTCGCCGAGCGCCTGGACTGGCTGGGCACCCCCGAGCTGCGGCACGGCCTGGTGATCGAGCTCATCCGCCAGCTCGCCCTGTTCGACTTCCAGGCCCTCTACGGGTCGGCGCGGTGGCGGACCTACCTCGCGCTGCACGCGACGTTCCAGAGCCTCGCCGACGGCCAGTTGCGGGACCAGATAGCGGAGGCTCTGGCCCAGTCCGAGCGCGACCACCGGGCCCGGGTCGCGCGCGCCTGGGAGCACCTCGCGGGGCTGTTCGGCTACCGGCTGCGCCCGGAGCCCGGGGCCACGTTCGAGACGCTGGCCACGCTGCTCGATGCCACCATGCGCGGGCTGGTCATCCAGGCACTGGCCGAGCCCGAGCTAGCCGCGCACCAGGAGCAGGCCAGCCCGTTCGGGGCGGCGACAAGCGACCGGTGGTCCCTGGCGGCCCTGGGGATCGCCAGCACCGCCACCGCGTTCCTCGAACCCGACCCGGCGATCGAGTGGGATGACGCCCGGCTCGCCCGCGTCCGCCAGGCCCTGAGCAGCCTCGCCTTCCCGGGCTAGGTGACCCGCCGTCAGCGAGTGCCGGCGGGCTGCGGCTGGGATCGGGGGCCGAAGGCGGCCGGTTACTCGTCGAGAACGTCCGTAACGGGGCGGCGCGGGGCGGGCGACACCGGCAGGCCGTACCCGAGGCGGAGGATCATCTGCGGCTCCTCGTGCCCGGACCGCGGGTCGCGGACCAGCCAGGCCTCGTGCGTCTCCAGCGGCTGGGTGAGCGGGCTGACGGCGATCCCGCGCATGGTGGCGGTCAGCAGCACCCGCTGCAGCGCCTGGCCGGCCAGCAGCCAGCCGGCCGTCCCGCCGGAGCGCGTGGACAGGACGGCGAGCTGCGGGTCCTCCTCGAACCAGGCATAGCCGGCGGGCGACGGGCGGCCCGGCGTGAACTCACGTACCGGGGCGGTGCGGTCGGGGGATCGGGGCCCGAGCGCGCTGTCGGGTATGCCCTCGCGGTCACGGGGGCCGCCCGCCCACCGGTCCAGCTCCGCGCGGTAGGCCGGGTCGGCCAGCCAGGCGCGCTCCGCGTCCCTGACCAGGTACAGGACCCGCGCGGTCTCGTCATGGTCGAGGACGTGCAGGATGCCGCCCTCGACCCGGGCCGCGTCGGCGAGCTCGGCCAGCACGCCTTGCGGCACCGGGTGCCCGCGGAACGGGCCCCGGTTGGTATGCCGCAGCGCGATCGCCGCGTGCAGCCCGCGCTCGGCGGGCCCGGCCTGGTGCGGCCCGGCCAGGCGGACCGTGGCCAGCAGCAGCGGCTGGCCCGGGTCGGGGAGCGGCGTGACCACGGGCTCGCGGCCGGCGACCGCGGCGGCCAGGCGCAGGTTGAGCAGGGCGGCGCCGCAGGCGATGTACATGGCCCGGCCCGCGGGGTCGGCGACCGGCAGTCTCCGCTCGGGGTCGGCGCGCAGCTCGATCGCGTCCTGGCTGACCCGGAACCGCCACGGCTGCGTGTTGTGCATGGACGGCGCCGCCGTCGCGGCGGCCAGCAGCTCCTCGACCAGCCGCCGGGACAGTCCTCCCGTCTCGGCCGGCCGTGAGGAGCCGCGCGAGCCTGCCTCTGCCATATGTCCAGCATGGCGGGCGCGGTGCCGTGCGGCCAGGGACCTAGGTCCCGCCCGGGGGGTGACCGAGTTCCCGAGGCCCGTGGCAGGATGCCTGCGACTGGGGAGAGCGGAGAAGCATGCTCGGCGTCACCTGGGACACGATCCGGCTGTTCCTGCACGTGCTGGCGGCCACCATCTGGGTCGGCGGGCAGCTCACGCTGGCCGCGGTGGTCCCGGTCCTGCGCAAGGCCGGCGCGGATGTCCCGCGGGCCGCGGCCCGCCGGTTCAACCAGGTCGCCTGGCCCGCGTTCGCGGTCCTGATCATCACTGGGCTCTGGAACGTCATCGCGCACAGATCCCAGGTCACCGGGAGCTACCAGACCACCCTGGTGGTGAAGCTGGTCGTGGTGCTCATCTCCGGCGTCACCGCCGCCCTGCACGCCACCGCCCGCGGCGCGGGCTCGCGGGCCGTGTTCGGTGCCCTCACCGGCGTCAGCGCGCTGGCCGCCCTGTTCCTGGGCATCCTGCTGGCCGGCTGACCGACCCGGTCCGGTGTGCGGGACGGCTTACCGCAGGTACTGCTCGATGGCGGGCGTGATCAGCGTGACGATCTCGTCCTGGCTGGCCCTGACGAGCGGCTCGACCCGGATGACATGGCGCAGCGTGGCGATGCCGATGAGCTGCGCAGCGACCAGGGAGGCCCTCAGCTCTGCGTCCGGGTGGCCGGTGACCCCGCTGACCACGGGCAGCAGCTCCGCGGCCAGGAACTCACGCAGCACGGCGGCGGCCCTATCGTTGGAGACCGCCGAGCGGACGAGGGCGAGGATGGCGTTGCGGCTCTGGTCGCTGTCGACCAGTTGCAGGTAGCCGCGCGCGAGGGCCCGGGCGAACTCGGGAAGGGGTAGTCCAGCGAGGCTGCCGAACAGGTCAAGAAGGTCGGACGGCAGCCCGGTCGCGGCGATGAAGAGCGCCTCCTTGGTGCCGAAGTAGTGGATGGCCAGCGCCGGATCCACCTTCGCCTCGGTCGCGATGCCGCGCAGCGACGTGGCCTCGTAGCCCCTGGTGGCGAACTTCCGGCGCGCGGCCGACAGGATCGCCTCACGGGTATCCGGAGTCCCGGGCCGCCGGCCGGTCCGGCTCACGCGGTGTCTCCCGCCATGTTTCCCAGCGCCTGCGCCGAGACGATCTCCACGAACGCTTCCTCGAGAGTGGCGGGGACGATCTCGACGGCCGCTTCGATGCCCGCGCGGGACAGCAGCTCAGCGACGGTCGCCGCGGCCGCGCCGATGCGAAGGTCGCTGCCGTGCAGCTGCACGGGAACGCCACCGGCGTCGAGCAGGGCGAAGGCCCGGTTCGCGTCGCCGCAGCGGACCTCGGCGACGGTCCGGCCCGCGGTGATCTCGTCCGCGGTGCCCGTGGCCACGACCCTCCCCTCTGCCATCACCACCAGCCGGTCGCACTGCTCGGCTTCCTCCATATTGTGGGTCGTCACGAGCACCCCGGCCGCCTCGCCGGCGGCATGCCGGATCCCGTCCCACAACCGCGCCCGGCCGAGCGGCCCGACCCCCGAGGTGGGCTCGTCCAGGATCAGGAACTCCGGCCGGTGCGAGAGCGCGACCGCGAACGCGACCTGGCGCTGCGCGCCGAGCGGCAGGCCGCCGACGAGCTGGTTCTTCCAGGCGGCGATGGCCTCTGGTACCCGGGCTCCGGGGTTACGGAACGCCGCGGAGGTAAAGGCCCAGTTCTCCGCCACGGTCAGGCCGGCGAAGAGGCCGAGCGTCTGCGGGACGTAACCAACCAGGCGCCGCGCCGAGATGGACGGAGGCGCACCGAACAGCAGGACGGCGCCGGCGCTCGGCCGCATCAGGCCGAGCAGCAGGCGGATCAGGGTTGTCTTGCCGGCGCCGTTGGCTCCCAGCAGGCCGACGACCTCGCCGCGGCGGACCACCAGGTCGGCCGCGGACACCGCGGTGACCGCGCCAAAGCGGCGGGAAGCCCCGCGGGCCTCGGCCAGGACGTCCACCGTGGCTACCTCCCCGGCTCGCTGGCCAGCGCGGCGACGACGACGGCGTCGTCGAAGTCGGGCTGCACCGGCTGCACGCCGTCCGGAAGCCTGCCCGCCGGGGCCCATACCCGCCAGCTGGCGCCTCGCCGCCAGGACAGCGGGGAGGGACGCCCGGCCGCGCGAGCGGTTCCGACCGTGCCGGGAACGCCGCGGAGGATCTCTTCCGGCGAGCCGCTCGCCAGCACGTGCCCGGCCTCCAGCAGGATCACCGAGGACCCGCGGGCCGCCTCGTTCACGTAGGTCGTGGTGACGGCGACCGCGGTGCCGCCCGCGGCAGCGCCGGAGATCAGCCGCCACAGCTCCGCGCGGCTCACCGGGTCGACTCCGGTGGTCGGCTCGTCGAGGACCAGCAGCTCGGGCGAATGCAGGAGGGCCAGCCCGACGGCCAGCTTGCGCTGCATGCCGCCGGACAGCTTCCCGCCGAGCCGGTGCCGCGCGCCGGCCAGCCCGGTCCGCTCGATGATCTCCCCGGCCTTCCGGCGGCGCTCGCTGGCGGGGAGCCGGTACGCGTCGGCGATGAAGTCGAGGTTCTCCGCTACGGTCAGGTCCGCGTACAGCCCCGCGGTGGCCGGCACGTAGCCGATGCGCTCCTTCGCGGGGCGGTCGACGGTCCCGGCGTCGGGCTGCAGGAGCCCGACGAGCACCTGGAAGCAGGTCGACTTGCCGGCGCCGTCCCCGCCGACCACGACCGTGATGCGAGACGGATCGACCGATACCGTGACCGCGTCGAGGGCGACGTGCTGGCCGCGCCTGACGCGGACGTCCCGCAGTCCCCAGCTCATAGTGGCGCCGGCTCCGCGGTGCGGGCCCGTGGTCGCGTGGCCCGCGTGTCAGGGGCCAGATCGCGGCGGAACCTGACGATGGCCAGGCCGAGCACCACGACCGCCAGGAGGGCCAGCAGCCCGAGCGGCTGCCACAGGGCGGATACCGGCATCGCCTTCAGCATCACGCCCCTGCTGATCTCGATGAAGTACGTGAGCGGCAGCACGTAGGAGATCCACCGCACGCCCGCCGCCATCGAGGGCACCGGGAAGATCAGCCCCGATAGCAGCACCTGTGGCAGCAAGATCATGAAGGCCAGCTGGATGGCCTGGCCCTGGTTCTGCGAGACCGTCGAGATCAGGATGCCCATGCCGAGCGTCACCAGCAGGAACAGCGCCGCCCCGAGGGCGAAGACCCCGACGTTGCCCGCGAAGGGCACGTGGAAGACGCCCATGCCGATGACGACGATGAGGACGAGATCCACCGCGGCCACTATCAGGTACGGCGCGATCTTGCCCGCGATGACGTCCCAGGCGCGGAAGGGCATGACCGCGAGCTGCTCCAGCGTGCCGGACTGCCGCTCGCGGACCACCCCGAGGCTGGTGATCAGCGTGCCGATGAACACCAGGATCAGGCCCGCCAGGCCCGGGACCATCACCCACGAGGTGGTCAGGTCCGGGTCGTAGAGGATCCGCACCCGGGGGGCCGCCGGCCCCGCCGCGGCCGGCAGCCGCGCCAGCGCGGCCTCCGCTGTCTCCACCGAGAACAGCTGCGTCCCGTCCAGCAGCACGAGGGGGCGGCCCCCGCCGGTCACGACCGCCACGACCGCCTGGCCGTCACGCAGCCGCGCGCGGGCGGCAGGCTCGCCCGCGGCCGGATCGACCCCGGTGACGTGGAACGTCGGCGCGCGCAGCAACGGCGCTGCCTGGCGGGCCGCGGGACCGACGACGACGGCCGGGATGTCATGGACCTTGAAGTTCGCCGCGTACCCGAAGACCACCAGCAGGACGACCGGCAGGACGATCATCATCGCCACCGTTCGCCGGTCGCGCCTGAGCTCGCGGAACTCCTTGGCCACCATCGCCCACACGCCAGGCCCCTAACTCAACACTCATTGAAGTCAACGTTCATTGAACTCTACAGACGTTGATTTACTGACGTCAACGGCGCCCGGGCCGGGCACTGGCTGGGTGGCCGGTTACTGGTGCACGTACGTGCCGGGTGCAGGGCCGAGCGGGGGGTACCGGCGGCTGCCCAGCTCGGCGTGAGCGGGCTTCTCCGCACCGGAACGCGAGATCAGCCACCCGGCCCACCTCGGCCACCACGATCCCTCGTGCCCGGCCGCGGTCGCGAGCCACCGGTCCGGGTCGTCAGGGGCTGGCGGCGCATCCCAGTACCCGTACTTGGCGGTCTTCGCGGGATTGACGAAGGACTGGATGTGGCCGGACTTGACGACGACCATATCCTTGCGGCCGCCCAGCACCTGGGCCGCGCCGTAGCACGCCCGCCACGGAGTGATGTGGTCGGTGTAGCCCGCCACGTAGAAGCCATCGCAGTCGACCTCAGCCAGGTCGATCGGCGTGCCGAGCACCGTGACCGCGCCCGGCCGGGCCGCCTTGCGGCCCACGAGCAGCTCGCTGACCTCTGCCGACAGCCTCGCGGTCATGGCGGTGGCATCGTCGTTCCAGGCCAGGACGTCGAACGCCGGCGGGTCCTCGCCGAGCAGCCACCCGCTGACCAGGTAGTTGAACACGAGGTCGTTTGGCCGCAGCCAGGCGAACGACGTTCGCAGCATCCGGCCGGGAAAGACCCGCCCGGCGGCCGCGGCCTGCTTGAGCGCGGCCAGCGACCCTCCGCCGGCCATCCAGCCCACGATGTTGGGATAGTCGCTGGTCAGCATCGTAACGATGAACGTCGCCGCGCCGGCCGAGGTATCGCCCCTGGCCGCGAGGTAGCCGAGGGCCAGCGCGGTGGTGATGCCCCCGGCGCAAAGCCCCAGCCAGTTCACCGTCTCGCTGCCGGAGATCTTCCTGACGACCTTGGCCGCCCGGGTCTGGGCGCCGACGTAGTCATCGATGCCCCAGCGCCCGTGCCCCAGCCCGGGCCGCGGATTCCGCCACACGATCATGAAAACCTGGATGCCCTGGGCGGTGGCGTACTCAACCATGCTGCGGCCAGGGGCGAGATCCAGCACGTAGTAGCGGTTCAGCTCCGGCGGCACCATCAGCAGCGGCGTGCACCGGACGGCCGGGGTGGTCGGCGTGTACTGGAGTAGCTCGAAGATGTCCTCGCGGTACACGACGGCGCCCGGCGTGCAGGCGAGCTTCTCGCCGACCGGGAACGGCTTCCGGTTGACCATGCTCGGCATGCCGCCCCTGGCGAGGTCCCGGAGCATGTTCCGCCCGCCGCGCAGGACCGACTGGCCGCCGGTCTCGAAGGCACGCTTGAGCGCAAGCGGGTTGGTGATCAGGTAGTTCGTGGGCGACAGCGCGCCGGTCACGATGCTGGCCAGGTACCGGGCCCGAGCCTGCCGCTCCCACGGCCCGTCGACTGCCCCCACCATCCGGTCGGCCCACTGCTCGGAGAGCCGGTAGCTCAGGCCGAGCCCGCGGAAGGCGGGGTTGTCCCGCCAGGTGGCGTCACGGAACCGGGGATCGGATTCCTCGAACGCAAGGTCCGACCGGCCGATCGCGATCTTCAGCAGCTCGCCGGCCAGCCACGGCAGCTCCCGGGCCGCCGCCAGGGGATTGACCAGATCAGCAGCGGCCTGGAGCATGTCACGGGCGCCGGCGGCCGGGCCGGGCGTGGCCGGATAGCCCGACCCCAGCACGACCTCGTCAGGATCTTCCATGATCCCTCCCGCATATCACAGCCGGTCTTCTCAATCTGGACCGGCGCCCGGCGCCGGGTCAAGCGCGGGACCTTGGTCACCTGGCCAGTGCCCCAAGGACTCTGCCCGGCACGCCTCACGCGCGACACCCTGGCTCTTTACGAGGGCAGGTGATGCACATGACCGGCAGTATCCGGCCAGGCGCCGGGTACGTCCCGGCCCCGGCCCCGGCCATAACGATCCCGGCCGATCAGGTCGGCTACCTGATCACCACGGCGGCGCGCGCGCCGTCGGTGCACAACACGCAGCCGTGGCGGTTCAAGGTCAGCGAGGACGCGATCGAGCTGTACGCCGACCCGCGCCGCAAGCTCCACACCGACCCGCTCGGCCGGGAGATGCTGATCAGCTGCGGTGCCGCCCTGTTCGGGCTGCGGCTTGCGATCCGGTCGCTGGGGTACCAGCCGATCGTCGACCTGCTCCCCGACCCGGCCAGGCTGCGGCTGCTGGCCCGGGTAGGGCTGAGCGCCGGCACGCCGCTGACCGACACCGAGCGCCGGATGCTCGAGGCCATGCCGCACCGGCACACCCATCGCGGCCCGTTCGCGGACGAGCCGATGCCAGACGGGCTGCTGGCCGCCCTGCAGCACGACGCGCTGGCCGAGGGTGCCACGCTGGCGCTGGTTGAGCGAGCCATCACCCACCAGCAGCTCACCGACATCGTGAGCGCGGCCAGCCGCAGGCAGGACCTCGACCCCGTCGCGCGGTCAGAGATCAGGCGGTGGACCCGGGCCGCGGGCAGCGCGGCCCGGGACGGCGTCCCGGCCCAGGCGTTCACCGCCGGTGCCGCTCCGGTCGGCCGGATGCGAGGCAGACTGCGGCAGCGCGACTTCGACCTGGGCCGCGAGCTCGGCATGCTCACGGCCGGCCCGCCGCCCGCCGCGGCCACAGCGGCGCTGGTCACCCAGGGAGACGGCCGGGCCCACTGGCTGCGTGCCGGCCAGGCGCTGCACCGGCTGCTCGTGCACGCCGCAGACCGCTGGGTCTTCGCCAGCCTTTACACCCAGCCGCTGGAGGCGGCCGCGATCCGGGACCTGATCCGGGCCCGCCTGATGCTGCCCGGTGCTCCGCAGATGCTGCTCCAGATCGGCCGGGCCCGGACCAGCCAGGCCACGGCCCGCCGTCCGCCGGCCGAGCTCATGGAGCCGTGAGGTCCGCCGCGCCGATCATGACCGGGCCGTCGTGCCGGGCCAGGCCCAGTTCTGCACCTCGGGCAGGTCCTCGCCGTGCTCGCGGACCCAGGCGTGGTGGCGGGCCCGGGTGTCGGTCATCTGCTGGCGCAGCCATGCGGCCGAGTTGCCCAGGCCTGGCACCCGGTCGATCACGTCCATGACCAGGTGGAACCGGTCCAGGTCGTTCATCACGACCATGTCGAACGGGGTGGTCGTGGTGCCCTCCTCCTTGTAGCCGCGGACGTGGATGTTGCGGTGGCCGTCGCGGCGGTAGGTGAGCCGGTGGATCAGCCACGGGTACCCGTGATAAGCGAAGATCACCGGCCGGTCGGTGGTGAACAGCGCGTTGAACTCGGCGTCGCTCATTCCGTGCGGGTGCTCGGCCGCCGGCTGCAGCCGCATCAGGTCGACGACGTTGACCACCCGGACCCGCAGCTGCGGCAGGTGCTGGCGCAGGATGTCGGTGGCCGCGAGGATCTCCAGGGTCGGCACGTCCCCGGCACAGGCCAGCACGACGTCGGGCTCGGCGCCCGGCCCGTCACTGCTGGCCCACTCCCAGATCCCGGCGCCGCTGGTGCAGTGCAGGATCGCGGAGTCCATGTCCAGCCAGTCGGGGGAGGGCTGCTTGCCGGAGACGATCACGTTCACGTAGTCCCTGCTGCGCAGGCAGTGGTCGGCGACCGACAGCAGCGTGTTGGCGTCGGGCGGCAGGTAGACCCGGATCACCTCGGCCTTCTTGTTCATCACGTGGTCGATGAAGCCCGGGTCCTGGTGCGAGAAGCCGTTGTGGTCCTGGCGCCACACGTGCGAGGTCAGCAGGTAGTTCAGCGACGCGACCGGGCGGCGCCAGGGCAGCCGGCGGCTGACCTTCAGCCACTTGGCATGCTGGTTGAACATCGAGTCGACGATGTGGATGAACGCCTCGTAGCAGGAGAACAGGCCGTGCCGGCCGGTCAGCAGGTAGCCCTCCAGCCAGCCCTGGCAGGTGTGCTCGGACAGCATC
>Ga0070699_100000526_pt1 | contig 36185 bp, 32 predicted proteins | sample KBSK1503metaG_FD_65473 | JGI IMG/M metagenome (GOLD analysis project Ga0070699, IMG submission 65473) | Corn, switchgrass and miscanthus rhizosphere microbial communities from Kellogg Biological Station, Michigan, USA - KBS K1-50-3 metaG | ecosystem: Host-associated > Plants > Roots >... | reverse complement strand
CGGCCCGTGCTCATCGTCTGGGGCAGGCAGGATAGCGGAGCACCGTTCGCCGAGAGCACCGCGCTGCTCGCCGCCATGCCTCGAGCGACGCTGGTGCCGGTGGATTCCGCCGGCCATCTGCCGCACATCGAGCAGCCGCGGGTGGTGATCCCAGCCGTCGTGAGTTTCCTGCGAGGCACCGGGAGCTAGCTGCCCCGCTTCTTGGGCGGCGCGGGCCTTCCCCGCTGCCGGCCAATATTGATCAGGATGCCGGTGCCCAGCAGCGAAATCATCAGGCTCGATCGCCCATGGGACATGAACGGCAGGGTCAGGCCGGTGGTCGGCATCAACCCCATGGTCACCGCCATGTGCATGAAGGCCGAGATCCCCACCGCCGCGGTGAGCCCCACGGCCAGGTACTGGCCAAAGGCGTCACTCGCCGTCCGCGCAATGCGGAATCCCATCCAGCAGAACAGGGTGAACATGACGACCAGCAGCAGGACGCCGAGGAAGCCCCACTCTTCGCCGATGGTGGAAAAGAGAAAATCGGAGTAGGCGTAGGGCAGGTAGCCCAGCTTCTGCTGGCCCTGGCCGAAGCCGAGGCCGAAGAACTGGCCGGAGCCGAACCCGATGATCGACTGCTTCAACTGGTACGCCGCGGCCGACGTGGGATCGCTGGGATCGAGAAAGGCGACCATCCGGCGAATCCGCCATTCGACGTCCTGAATCTGGTTGGCCACCAGCAGCACCGCCCCGAAACCGAGCAGCAGGAAATGGCCGATCTTGGCGCCGGCGGTGAACAGGATCAGCATGCCGAGCAGCCCAACCAGTGTCGCCATCGAGAGGTTCGGCTCCAGCAGGATCAGGCCGGAAACAAATCCGATCACCAGCAGGAACGGCAGCACGCCCTTCTTGAACTGGCGGACCTGCTCGCCCTTCTTGGCGGCCAGCATCGCGCACCAGATGACAATGGCCAGCCGCGCCAGCTCGGATGCCTGGAAGTTGATGGGACCAATCCGGATCCAGCGCCGGGCCCCGTTCACCACGGGGGCGATCTTGTGGGTGAACGGCAGGAGCGGAAGGAACAGGAAGAAGATGGTGAGCAGGAGCAGCGGCCAGGCCAATCGCTGCCACACCCGGTAATCGATGCGCGAGGCGATGAGCAGCGCCACCCCGCCCAGCACGGCGCCGCTGAGCTGGGTGATCGCGTAGCCGCTGCCGACGTAGTCGCCGCCCTGCTTGACCACCAGGCTCGAGGCGCCGTACATGGCGGCGATACCGAACACCACCATGGTCGCGGTGACCACGGCCAGCAGCCGGGTTTCCCAGCGCAGCTCGCCGGGATGCATCAGGGAAGGCGCGCTCACATCTTCTCCACCGCGGCGCGAAAACGGGCGCCCCGGTCTTCGTAGTTGCGGAACATGTCGTAACTGGAGCAGGCGGGTGACAGCAGCACCGCGTCGCCCGTCTTGGCCAGGCCGGCCGCCTTGGCGATGACGTCGTCGAACCCGGTGGCGCGCACCACCTTCACGATCCCCTTGAGGTCTCGTTCGATCAGGTCCGCCGCTTCGCCGTAGGCGACCACGGCCCGGGCCCGACCCTTGAGCTTGTCCGCCATGACGCTGTACGGCTCGCCCTTGTGCCGCCCGCCCAGCAGCAGCACGAACGGCCGGTCCAGGGCGTCGAGCGCGACGGCGGTGGACGCGATGTTGGTCGCCTTGGAGTCGTTGATCCAGAGCACGCCTTTCACTTCCCGCACCGGCTCCATCCGGTGCGGCAGCGCCCGGAAGTCCCGTAGCCCTTCGGCGATCTTGTCGTTGCCCACCCCGGCGGCCTGCACCGCCAGGGCGGCGGCCAGCGCATTGGCGACGTTATGGTCGCCCAGCAGCGGCAGGTCCTTACGGGGCAGCAAGCCGGCTCGACCCAGCATCAACCTGCCCTTCACGCGATCGTACCAGCCGTCCCCCTTGGCAGTGACCGAGAACTTCCGCTGCTGGCCCGGCTTGGCCTTGGCCATGGCCGTCACGCCCGGATCGTCCGCGTTCAACACCCAGACCGATTCCTTCGTGGCGTGGCGGAACAGGCGCGCCTTGTCCCCATAATACTCCTCAAGCGACTTGTATCGGTCGAGGTGGTCCGGGGCGAGGTTGGTGATGATACCGATGGCGGGCGTGAAGCACTCGCTGTCGTGCAGCTGGAAGGAGGAGATCTCGACCGCCAGCCACTGGTAGGGATCCTCTTCCATTGCGGCCTGGGCCAGCGGGGTGCCGATGTTCCCGGCGGCGGTGGCCCGCAGGCCGCCGGCCGTGAGCAGGTGCGCCGTCAGCGCCGTCGTCGTCGTCTTGCCGTTGGTGCCGGTGATCGCGATGATGCGGGTGGCCTCGGGCAGCGCCAGGAAGCCGATATCGATCTCCGAATGAATCGGGATCCCGGCTTTGCGCGCCGTCTCGAGCGGTGCCACCTGGGGGGGAATCCCCGGCGACACCACCACCGCTATCGCCCGCTTCACCCGCATGAGATCGTGACCACCCAGCTGCACCGCAGCCCCCGCCCTGCCCAGCGGCGCGGTCTTGGCCTCCAGGTCGGTTCCGCTGTCGCTCTCGGACGCGAAGACCTTGATCCCGCGCGACAGCAACAGGCGCGCGGCCGCGATCCCGCTTCGGCCCAGGCCGAGCACGGCCACTTCTTTTCCGCTTGACTTCCACTCTTCAAACATTGCTCTCCGATCCGGTTACAAGCTGCACACGCAAAGGCGCTAAGTCGCCAAGAACTACTACAGGGTGTCATTCCGAGCGTAGCGAGGAATCTGCGGCCTTGAGAAGATCCCTCGCTTCGCTCGGGATGACAGCCTCAAGACTTCAAACTGTCCTTGCGCCTCTGCGTCTTTGCGTTGAGCAGTTAACGAACTTTCAGCGTCGCGAATGCCAGCAACGCGCAAAATATTCCCAGGATATAGAACCGGGTAACCACCGTCGTCTCCTGCCATCCCAGTTTCTCAAAATGATGATGCAGCGGCGCCATTCGAAATACCCGGTGGGCGTCGGCGTACTCCTTGCCCCGGGTGCGCTTGAGCCACTTGTACTTGCCGGTCTGCAACAGCACGGACACCGCCTCCAGCGCGAACACTCCGCCGATCAGCAACAGGAGAAACTCGGCCTTGAGCAGGATCGCCACGGTGCCCAGCGCTCCGCCGATCGCCAGGCTGCCGGTATCCCCCATGAAGACCTGGGCCGGATGGGCGTTGAACCAGAGGAAGCCCAGGCTGGCTCCCATGAGGGCGCTCAGGAAGATGGTCAGCTCCCCCGAGCCGGGCAGGAAAAAAAGGTTGAGATAGTCGGTCGCGTCCACCCGGCCAAAGACATAGGCGAAGAAAGCGAAGGCCGCCGCCGCGATTGCGGTGAGCCCGGTGGCCAGCCCGTCCAGCCCGTCCGTCAGGTTCACCGCGTTGGTGCTGCCGGTGATGACGGTCGTCACGAAGATCACGAACAGCACCGGCGAGAAGTTCACTACCAGGTACTTGAAGAACGGGAGGGTAGTTCCAGTGGCCGGGATCGTTGCCGGGTCCACCACCGGATGAAAGTAAAGGACCAGCGCCAGGACCAGCCCGAAGCTCACCTGACCGACCAGCTTCCACTTGGCCACCAGGCCGCGAGACTTGCCCTGGACGATCTTCAGGTAGTCATCGATGAACCCGATGCCACCCATCCACAGCGTGGCGAGCAGGGCGACCAGCACGAAGCGATTGCTCAGCTGGGCCCAGAGCAGGGTGGGAACCACGGTCGCAATCAGAATGATGATCCCGCCCATCGTCGGCGTGCCGCGCTTGCCCTGGTGGGTCGCCGGGCCGTCCGCCCGGATGACCTGGCCGATTTTCCGGGCCCGGAGCACCCGAATGATGCCGGGCCCGACGATGAACGCGATCAGCAACGCCGTAACCATCGCTCCCGCCGCGCGGAAGCTGATGTAATTGAACAGATTGAAAATGATGTAGGACTTCCCGAGGGGAGCGAACAGGTGATAGAACATCAATCCTCAATCGAAACAGGGCGACCATCCAAAAAGGCGTATGGCGTATGGCGTATGGCAACCCGTGCCCGGCCTGGCGCACTCAGGCCATCGGCGCCAGGATCTGCCATAGGCCATACGCTATTCGCTCTCAATGTGCCTCAATCGGGGCCCCTAGAAAAGGTAAGATACGCTCCAGCTGCACCCCTCGCGATGCCTTGAGCACCACCAGTTCATTGCCCTGCAAGCGATCCTTGAGCAGCGGACCCAGCGCGATCGGATCGCTGGCCCGAATCAGCCGCGCGCCGAGAACCTCGGCGTGGGGCTGGATGGCTGGGACGAAGTCTCCCACCACGCCGAGGATGTCCGGATTGAGCGCAGCGAGTTCGCCGGCGATTTCATGGTGAAAGCGCCGCGCATCCTTGCCCAGTTCCCGCATCGATCCGGCAATGAAAACCAGGCGGCGGCCCCGCCTCATGGCCTGGGCGGTGGCGATCGCGGTCCGGAAAGAGGCGGGATTGGCGTTGTAAGCGTCGTTCATGATGGTGAGGCCGCCCACCTGCAGGACTTCGCCCCGCCCCCCGGGCAAGGTCAGGGCGGATAGCGCTTCGGCGGCGCGCTTCCGGTCCAGACTCAGCTCGCGCACCAGGGCCCACGCCAGCATGGCGTTGCCCGCCTGGTGCTGCCCCCGGATCGGAAGCAGCACCTCGACTCCATCCACCGTGAAGCGGGGCCGCCCGGAACCGTCCAGGGTGAGCGACGATGGCGTGACGTCCGAGTCCTTGAGACCGCCGGTAAGCACTCGCTTGGCGCGACTCCGCGCCTGGCGACCCAGGTCCGGCGGGTCGGTCCCCACGACGCCCAGGGCGACATCGGTCAGCAATGCCAGCTTCTCCTGCATCACGCCGTTCCTGCTGCCGAACCCCTCCAGGTGGGAGTCACCGACGTTCGTGATGATGGCTACGGTGGGTTCGATGATCTCCCGGGCTCTCGCGATTTCACCCGGCGTACTGGCCCCGGCCTCGATCACCAGCGCATTGGTTCCGGCCGGAGCCGCCAGGATCGTCTGAGGAATTCCCACCAGGTTGTTGAGATTGAGCCGGGTTGCGTGGACGATGTACCCGGTGCCGAGCACCGCTGCCACCATTTCCTTGGTGCTGGTCTTGCCGTTGCTCCCTGTAACCGCGACGACCGGCCCGCTGATCTGCCGCCTTCGGGCTCGCGCCAGCCGCCCGTATCCCTTCAGGGTATCGTCAACCTCGAGCAGCGGCAGCCCCGCGACCGGCGCGGTGCCCTTCCGGACCACCGCCGCGCTGGCCCCGGCGTCGCGGGCCCGCACCAGGTGATCGTGCCCGTCAAAGCGTTCACCGACCAGGGCAACGAACAGGGCGCCCGGCTGCAGGGTACGGGTGTCGGTGGAGACTTCGCTGAATTCGAGGGCCGGGCCCTCTGGCAATCCCAGCGCCTCGGCGACAAAACGGCTGGACCAGCTCACCGGCGGCTCAATCCGTCCAGCACGATCGCCCGCTCATCGAAGGGCAGCTTGTCGCGCCCGATGACCTGGTAGGTCTCGTGGCCCTTGCCGGCCAGCAGGATGGTGTCGCCCGGCTGGGCTTCATTCAGCGCGGCGTGGATCGCTTCCCTCCGGTCCGCCATGCGGCGGTGCGGCTTGGCCCCCATTCCCCGCTCGACGTCGTCGATGATCGCGTCGGGATCTTCGGTGCGAGGATTGTCCGAGGTGACGATCGGCAGGTCGGACAGCTCGGTGGCGATCCGCCCCATGACCGGCCGCTTTCCTTTGTCCCGGTCTCCCCCGCAACCGAACACCACGAGCAGCCGCCCCGTTGTGAGCGGCCGCAGCGCCGAGAGCGCCCGTTCCAGGGCGTCGGGGGTGTGAGCATAGTCCCGGAGCACGACGAAGGGCTGGTCGACCAGCAGCTCCATGCGCCCGGGGACCTGGGGGGCGTGGTGCAGCCGGTCGACGACTTCGGCAAAGGGACGGCCCAGGGCCAGCGCCGCTGCGGCTGCGCCCAGCGCGTTCGCCACGTTGTAGTCGCCCAGCAAGGGAAGTCGGACCGGCGCCGCGCCCCAGGGTGTAGTACACTGGAAACTGGCCCCCGCGCTGTGGAGGACCAGCTCTCCCGCGCGCACGTCAGCCGCCTGGTGGACTCCGAAACTGATCCGCCGGCTGCCGGGCGGAATCGCCTGCCAGGCCGGGTCATCAGCGTTTACGATCTCCTGACCGGTGAGTCCCAGCAAGCCCCGCAAGCGCAACTTCGCCGCGAGGTAGTCATCCATCGTATGGTGATAGTCGAGATGGTCCCGAGTCAGGTTAGTGAAGATCGCCGCTCCGAAGACCAGGTCGTCCAGGCGTCGCTGGTCCAGGCTGTGGGACGATGCTTCCATGACCACGTGGGTCACGCCCCGGGCAACCATTTGCGCCAGGGTGGCCTGGAGATCCACCGGCCCCGGAGTCGTCAGCGACCCGGCCGTGGATAGAATTGCTTCGCCCTTTCCGTCGAAGGCGCCCAGGGTGCCGATGCTGCCCGCAGTATTCCCGGCGTTGAACAGGTGGCGAGCCAGCGCGGTAGTCGTCGTCTTCCCGTTGGTGCCGGTTACCGCAAGCAGGGTGAGACGATCGGCCGGCCGACTGTACCAGGCGCGGGCCGCGGCACCGGCCGCCCGCCGGCTGTCCCGCACCACGATTTCGGGGATTCCCGCGGTTTCCGGGTTTTCAACTACGAGCGCCGCGGCGCCGCGCTTGACCGCCTCGGGGACGAACCGATGCCCGTCGGTCTGGGTCCCACGCACGGCGACGTACAGCATGCCAGGTTCCAGGCTCCGGGTGTCATCGGTGATACCGGTCAGGGCGAAGGAGTCGGATGGCGCCGAAAGGACCAGGTCCTCTCGCCGGAGCGCGGTAACGATGTCGGCGAGATTGGTCATGAATGCGTCATTGGGCCCAGACCACGACGGTCCCGCCAACCCGCACCGAGTCGCCCGGTTGGGGCTCCACGCGGGCGACCTCGCCTAAACCGTGGAGGACGATCCTGAATCCCCGGCGATGGAGAGCGGTGACCGCCCGGCGGACCGGGAACCCCACCACCTGCGGCACGGCTTGCCGCTCGCCGCTGGTCACGCTGTCGGGGCGATAGGGCCAGGAAACCGACACCACGGAGCGGGTCGCCTCCACTTCCGGCACCACCCCTGGCGAGGCGGCGGCGGCTTCCCGCACCGCAAGCCGGCTGCGATCGATGGCGACGTTGCGCGCCGCGAGAGCCTGTTGCAGCATGTTCCGGGTGAGGGGGGCCGCGGTAGAGCCGCCGTAGTAGTTGCCCTGTGGCTTGTCGATCTTCACTATGACGACCAGTTGCGGATCCTCGGATGGAAACAACGCCGCGAACGAGGCGGTATACTCGCCGGGAACGTAATGCCCATCCTCGAAGTGAAAAGCGGTGCCGGTCTTGCCGATCAGCGTATAGTTGGCGAGCTGGGCCCGCTCGCCGGTCCCGCCTTCGCCGACCGCGCCGCTCAGGAATTCCCGCAGGGTCGCCGCGACCTCCGGCGAGACCGCGCGCCGCACCGGTTCCGGCCTCCGCGAGTAGACCACCGAACCGTCGCCGGTGCGAACCTCGCGAACCAGGGTCGGCGACAGCAGGATGCCGTCGTTCGCGATAGCGCCGTATGCCGCCGCCAGTTGCACGGCCGTCACCCCGAATTCGTAACCCCGCGCGATGCTGGCCCGGCTCACCATGGCGATCCACTTGTCAGGCCGGGCGAGGCTGCCGCGAGATTCCGAGGGAAACTCTACACCGGTCGGGCTGCCGAAGCCGAAATCGCGGAGCACATCGTACTGCTCCTCCGGCGACAGGCGAAGGGAGAACTTCGCCATGGCGATATTGCTGGAGACTTCAATCGCCTGGGCCAGCGTCAGGTCGCCGGATTCCTTGTGGCTATCGGTGATCCGGATCGAATCCCGGCTGGACACCGGCATCAGCCAGACGCCGTCCTCGCCCGAGACCGCATCGGTCGGAGCGACCTTCTTCAACCGCAGCAGCGCGGCCGCAGTGAACAGTTTGGCGGTCGAGCCTGGCTCGAACGGATCGGTGAACGCGGTGGGCCGGGTAGTGAGCTCGCCATTCGGTGCCACCTGCCGCGAGGCTACGGCCAACAGCTCGCCGTTGCGCGGGTCGTAGAATACCACGTCGCCGCCGGCCGCCTGGGTGGCCCGAATGGCTTCCTCCAGCCCGTTCTCGGCGATTTCCTGCAGCTCATTGTCGAGGGTAAGGACGACGTCGAAGCCGGCGACCGGCTCCTTCAACACCCGGGACGGCGACCCGTACGTCCTCCCCGCCTGGTCCTTGAGCAGAACCTGTTCGCCCGGAGTGCCGGCCAGCAGGCTGTCGAGGGCACGCTCCAGCCCGGACGCTCCGTGCCGTCCATCCGGCTCGAGCCCTCCGATTATCGGCCGGGCCAGCCCCAGGGCGGGATAGAATCGGTCGTACTCCGGCTCCAGGTGCACACCCCGGAATGCGCGAAGCGGCTCGACTTGCTGGGCGGTGAACGGCCCGTGATAGTAGACGTATGGCTTGCCGCCTCGGAGCTCCCGATCCAGCCGGGAAGCCGGAATCTCCAGCGCCCGCGCCGCGGCACGGACCAGCGCCGTCCGTTCCGTGATCTCGCGCGGGGCCAGCCCGAGGTGGTAGAACTCCTGGGTGATTGCGAGCGGAGTCCCCTGGCGGTCGAGAAGCGCGCCCCGCCGGGCGGGCACTGAATCCCGCTCGGTTCGGCTGCGCTCCGCCTTGCCGGCCCAGCTGCTACCCTGCACCAGTTGGAGCTGAGCGGCGCGACCGACCACCGCCAGGATCGCCAAGACGAAGCCGATCTCGACCGCCCGAATTCGCGCTACGGTCTTCGCCATCAGCGCGGCTCCGTGGGTGTGCCCTTGGGGACGGGAAACAGCATGAACTCGGAGTCCGAGGGATCGTGCAGTCCGAGGGCTCGAAACGCGCGACTCCCCAGCACCTGGCGGCTGGAGGCGCCCCGGATGCGCCGTTCCAGCTCGGCGCGGCGCGCCTCCAGTGAAGCGCGCTCGGTCCGGAGCTTCCCCACCTCCCGGGCGAGGCGGAAACTGGCGGACTGGCGCGCGATGACCACGGCGGCGACGGCCAGGAAGAGGCCGAGCCAGAGCAGCAGCCAATGGCGGCCTTTAAGTCGCATCGGTCACCCGGAACACTCGAAGCCGCGCGCTGCGGGCGCGGGGATTTGTGGCGATCTCGGTGGCGGAGGGCAGGATCGGTTTCCGGGGATCCATCTTGCCTAAGGGTCGTCCCCGGCACGTGCACACGGGCTGCCGAGGGGGACAGATGCAGCGGCGGGCCCAATCCTGGAACTGGTGCTTGACGATTCGGTCTTCCCCTGAATGGTAACTGATTATCGCAAGCGACCCAACAGGCTCCAGTGCGGTACGGAACTCCGGAAGGGCCAGGGCCAACCCCGGTAATTCATCGTTGACCGCGATCCGCACCGCCTGGAAGAGGCGGGCGAAGTCGGGCGGACCGGATCCCGGGCCCAGCACCGCCCGGATCGCGTTCACCAGGTCGTCGCTGGTGGCAAAGTCCCTGGTTCCGCGGCGGCGCACGACCTCCCGGGCCAGGGTGCGAGCGCGCCGCTCGTCGCCGTATTCGGCGAACACCCGTTGCAGCTCGGCTTCGTCTTCCTGGTTGAGCAGGTCTGCGGCGGTCGGGCCGGTTTCGCCCATCCGCATGTCGAGCCGTGCGCCCGGGCGGAAGGTGAAGCCCCGGGTTTCGCTGTCCAGCTGATTGGAAGAGACCCCGAGATCCAGCAGGATGAATTGGGGATGGAAATCCCTCACCCACCGGAGGACATCGGGGTCGCTGTACGGCTTCTGGAGGTAGGAAATCCGATCGCTGCCCAGCCGGCTCCGCGCCCGCTCCATCGCCTCGGGATCCCGGTCGATTCCCAGCACTTCGGCGCCCTGGCGGAGAAACAGCTCGCTGTGGCCGCCATCGCCCAGCGTGGCATCCACGACTCGAGTCGCCCCGGCGGCGGCCCGGAGCACCTCGACGGCCAGGACCGGCTGGTGCACTGTCATCGGTGGCCTCTAAAACAACACCCCCCCGGATGGCTCCGGAGGGGTGGAAGTGCACGGGGCTGACGGGGCTCGAACCCGCGACCTCCGCAGTGACAGTGCGGCACTCTAACCAAGCTGAGCTACAGCCCCTGGAGAGAGGGCAGAATATAGACCGCCCTCACCGCCGGAGGAAGTCCCGACGCTCAGTGGCAATAGGCCCGAATCATCGATGCGGTACGCGGTTTCAGGCTTTCGATGTACCGGATGTATCCGTCGACCTGGGTGACATTGACACTTCTTCCTCGAACCAGAGCGACACCCGCCTCCTGCACGAGCGCCTCTTCCCGGCGTGCCAGGTCGCAGGACTTCTGGTGCTCGGCTTCCGGGTCGACCTTCGAGATCTCGAAGACCGTGCTGAGGCCGAGGGCGTAGTTGGCGTTGGGCCAGGCGCGACCGGCACTGTCCGCCAGTTGAATCGCCCAGCGTGAAACATTTGCCGCTTGCCCCAACCGTAACGTGTCGCGAATACCGCTATCGACCGCCGGTCTCTGCAGAATCTTGAACGCCGCGTTTACCAGAAGAATCGAGGCATTCTCCTTGTCTTCCGATGAGCCCCGCCGCTTGATGAGCTCGATCAGCGGTGCCGCCTTCAGAATGCTGTCCTGCTGGGCCAGCTGGTTTACCACCAGCAGGACCGGCGCAGCCGTAGTGGTGTCCAGGTCAATCAGCCGCCGGGCGATGGACATGGTGCTGTCCATGGGCCCCTTCATGGCATAGCCGCCGAGCAACTGGTTCATCAGCGTGACGTTGGTGGGATACTTGTTGACTCCCGCCTGCGCCCACTTGATCAGCCGTGTGGTATCGGGTGACTCACTGGGCTGGGCCGCAAAGACGGTGATCTTGGTGAAGAAGGTACTGTCCGCCTTGGTGGAGTCGATGCCGTACAGCGACTCCAGCGCGTCGACGGCGCACTTGTAGTTGTTCTCGAAGACGCAGACGTTGCTGAGCAGGTCATACAAATCCGGGTTGTACTCGTCCGCCTTCAACGCTTCTTCCACGGCCTGGCGGGCCGCGTCGGTCCGGCCGGCGCGAAGGAAGCGCTGAAATGCCTCTTTGCGCAGCTCCTCGTTTGACGGAGCCGCCTTGAGCATCGCCTGGTAGTCCGCGATCACCCCCGCGCTATCGCCGGAGGCATCATGCTGGCGAGCGAGCAGGGCCCACGACTGAAGGCTCTGGGGATCGCCTTCGGTCGCCTTGGCGAGCAGCTTCGTGATCGAATCCGACGCGGCGTGGGCATCCTGCGCGAGGTAGGCCATACAGAGATAGGCCAGCCCGTTCCGCGGTGCGGTAGCGATGGCCCGCCGCGCGGCCTGGTCGGCCTTCTTCGGGTCACTGGTACGCTGGTCGATGCAGGCTTTGACGTCCTTGCTGGCCTTGACCGTCGCCTGAAACTGGTCGGCCGCCGCGGCGCCGAGGGCGTCGGGAGTCTGGCCGTCGTTCTGGGTTATGACCACGACCGTTCCGGCATCGTCATTCAAGCCAGCGAGCCGTGCGGTCAGCGTCAATTTTCCGGCCTGAGTGCGGCCCATCGTGGAGCTCAACAGCACCCGGGCGTTTACCGCGGAGGCGAACTGGCGCTGCACCGGCAGGGTCAGAATCGCATCCTTGGGGTACTGGTATTCTACCAGCGCCGAATTCATCTGGTCCCGGGTCATCACGGTGTACACCCCGTTCGCCACCCGGTCCGTCCGGATGCGGATGGTGGCGCCAATCTGCACCGAGGTGGCGGAATCCGCACTCCGAAGCACGTACGGATTGGAAACCATCAGTCGGGGCAGCGGGACCGCGGGTTGGGTGCCGATCCGGCCGCCGGTCGGGATTTGCGCCAGAAGCGGAGCCGCGAAGAGACCGGTGACTACCCCCAGGGCCAACGAGAACGAACGCATTTACTTTCGACCTCCGAAAACGAGAAGGGAATCCCGTCCAAACCTGGAATCGGGTCCGCGTTTAATACATGGGCGAAGAGGGATTCGAACCCCCGACATCCTGCGTGTAAGGCAGGCGCTCTGAACCAGCTGAGCTATTCGCCCGGGTTGGCCGATCCCCGTGACCGCAATTCCTCGTTAAAGCGCGATGCCGAGGGGAAACAGGACGCAATACCCGAGCACAAGGAGTGCAGCCGCAACCGTTGTGCCGCCGTTATGGAGCAAAATGTAGCCAACGGCCAGAGAAACGACCGCGGCTCCGAGCAGAATGTAGTTTCGGGCCCCCAGGAAGGGCCTGGAACGGGTCTCAAAAGGTTGATTAGCTGCCATAAGACTGGACGTTAACGTCATAAAGTGGTTCAGGTCAAGGCTCTAGGGGTTCCGTCCCCGGGGGGCTACAGTCCAGGTCGGGGCCCCCGCACCAGCCATATATAAGGATAGCGGTCCCCAACGCGGGGTCGCCGCTCACAGCTCGGGATCGGAGGGCTCCTCAGGGATGATCCAGCCTTCATCCAACGCACGCCGTCGGGGCCGGTCGGCTCGGCGGCGTATCCACCAGATCACCCCAACACCGAGGCTCACCACCAGCCAGAACCCGCCGGCACTCAACCAGATCGCAAGGTTGTAGCGGCGCTTAATAGTCCGGGCCCAATCCTCTTCAAACACGGTCAGTGGAAGCCCGGTCGCGGCAGCGACCGCGGCCTCGAAGCTGGACCCGGACTGCAGCTGGGCCATGAGCAGGTCGAGATTTCCCTGCGGATTTCGCCGGGCCAGCTCCAGCACCGCCGACATCGCGAGGGTATAGGCTTTTTCGGCGGCGCCGCTGTTGCCCCGCAGTGCCCCATCGAGTTCGTGAAAGTCCGGAAGGTCGCGGCGCAGCACGATCCAGCTGAGCCGGAGCGCATCCATCCGGTCCCACTCCCCTGCCGCGAACGCGGCGTACCCCTCATCAAACCAGAGCGGAACCCGCACCCGCACGGCGTCATGCAGGGCGAGGTGGGCCAGCTCGTGGCGGAGGGTCTGGCGGAGATCCCCATTGTCGGCGCGAAGGATGATGGTGCGGCTGGAGGGGAATGCCAGCCCGGCGCCCCAGGCCGGGGCTCGACCCGAGGTGATCCGGCCCAGCGCGGCCGAATCGGGCACCAGGATGAGTCGCAGCCGCCCCGGCGCACGAGAGCCCAGGCCGGGCCACACTGCCGGGCGGTCGGCCATTTCGCCCAGGCCGGCGGCAAGCCGGGACTGGGCCGGCCAGCTCAACACACTCACGTTGCCAACCTGGATGATGGCCGGAACCGAGTCCTGGCCTAGAGCCGGAGCAGCGATCCACAGGACCAGGCCGAGCAGCAGCGCGGCGATCCTGCGGCCAGAAGCGATACTCAGGCGGGTGCGGACGGGCGGGGCGGTTCGCCGCCGCCCGCGGTGAGATCCAGCATTTCCTTGCAGCGTTTACCCCAGGGATTGAAGCGATTGGCCTTGTATCCGTCATTCCAGATCTGCCCCGCGCCGTCGCGCTCGTCGGAAAACCAGAGCGCCCGACCCAGCTCGTAGTACGCTTCTATCAGGTTGGGACCGAGCTGGAGGGTCTTCCGGAAGAAAGACTGGGCATCCTCGAACATCTCGCGCTCGAGGTAGACCAGGCCGAGATAGAAATGGGCGTACAGCGTGGCCTTGCGGTCGTTGTCGAGCCGGATCGCCTTGGAGAGGTGCTCGATCGCCTCGCCGAAAATCCGTTTCTTGAGGCAGATGTATCCCACGTTGATGCGGGCCAGTGAGTTGGCCGGCTCCCGCATCAGGACCTTGGAGAAGGTGCCGAGGGCGTCGTCATAATCTTCGTGAAGCATCTGGGCCCAGCCGAGCAGCGACTGGGCCTGGACGTCGCCGGGCGACAGGTTGAGCGCCTTGGAGAGTGATTGGATGGCCCCGGCATGGTCACCCAGCGAGATCAGGCTCCAGCCTTTCTCGATAAAGGTACTGGCCCCGAGATGATCGGCGTGGATCATCGGACGGGCCCCGGTAAACTGGGGCGCCTGCGCGGTATCGGCATCGACCGCCACCTGCTTATAGCGCTCCACCAGGGCCCGAATGTCTTCCTTGAGCTGGGTAAGATCGCTGAGCGCGCTGTCGACCTGCTTGAAATACGAGATGATTTCCCGTTTCACCGCCTCCCGCTCGGCGGCATTGGCCACCCGGTCGAGGCGGTCCGACAACTCCTGGTAACGCGCCTTGAGCGCGGGCACGGTCAGCGCAACTGCTGCAGGATCACTCATGATTTCTTGGTTCGCTTACCGCCCCCGGCGGCGGCCACCGCGCCGGAGGCCGTTTCGAGGAGGGCGATGCGCTCCTTGGCGTTCAACAGCTTTCCGGCTTGCAACATGACGATGGTGCGCCCGGGACGGGAAATGATGCCGGCGATGTAGTCGGCCGCCAGGCCCCGGACCATCGGCGGCGGCGGGGAGATGGTGGTGGAGTCCACCCGGGTGACTTCGGCGACCTGGTCCACCAGCACGCCGATTTTCTCATCGTCCAGCCGCAGCACCATGATCCTGACCTCCTCGCCCAGCGCCGCGGGAACTTCGAGCCGCTTGCGGAGATCCACCACCGGGACGACACTCTCGCCGTACTGGACCACGCCCTCGAGGTAATCCGGCGCATGGGGCAGCGTGGCGGGCTTTTCATAGCGGAGAATGCGCTCGATCTGAAAGATATCGATAGCAAACTCCTGGGGGCCGACCCTGAAAATGACTACCTGGATTTCATCAGCCGCCGTCACGGATCTCCTCCGGGGTGGAAAGCCGCTCGCGCAACGCGGCGAGATCGAGCAGGGGTACCAGTCCTTCGGGACGCCGCACTACCGAGCTGGCCCAGGCCAGGTATTCCCCTGGCGGGACCGGAAGCAGGTCGCCGTCGACGATGGCTTCGGCGTCGTCCACCAGCAGGCAGCAATAGCGCCCACCCAACTCCAGAACGACGGCGGTGAGCTCGTCCTCCCCCTCTCCTTCGACCAACGCGCGCAGACTCAGCACCGGCATCAGCCGGCCCCGAGTGCTGGTGACACCCCGGCAGGCGGGGTCGTTCGCGGGAACCGGATGCACCATCCCCAGGGATTCCACCGCGATCACGTTGCCGATCGGCAGGCCGAGCCGGCGGGTGCCCAGGCGGACCATGAGAAACCCATCGGACCCGATCACCGGCGCACCAGGGTGGGGAGCAATTCTTCGACTCGACCGGCGATTTGCTGAAGCGGCAGCACCTGGTCGGCTCCCCCGGCTTGCAGCGCCGCATTGGGCATCCCGTACACAGTAGAGGTCGAGCGGTCCTGGGCGATCCCGAACCCTCCGGCATCGTGTAACGCGCGAAGCCCGGCGGCGCCATCGCGGCCCAGGCCGGTGAGCACAACACCGATGGCGGCGGCGCCAAACGCCTCGGCGACCGAATGGAAGAGCGGATCAGCAGCGGGCCGGACACCCCAGAGCGATGGGCCCTGGTCCAGCGCGATCACCGGGCCGGCGCCACCGGTTTCAACTCTCATATGATAATCGCCCGGAGCGATGTACGCGGTATCCACCGCGAGTGGCGCGTGATTCCATGCTTCCTTCACCGTGATCTGGCTCTGGGAATTGAGCCGCTCGGCCAGTCCCCGGGTGAAGGCGGCCGGCATGTGCTGCACTATGACCACCGCCGCGCTCTGCCCCGGCTTCAGCCGAGGCACGATCTCGGCGAGGGCCCGGGGCCCGCCGGTCGAGGCGGCGATGACCAGGCACCGCTGCGCGCTGGCGCCGTCACCGGAGACCGCCGTCGACCCATGCAGTGGCCGGGCCAGGATGGGTATGCGGGAGACATCGGCCTGGCGTGCGGCATGGAGCGCTGCCAGCACCCGGGGACCCAGCCGCTGGAGCCCATCCCGGCTGGGCCGTTCCTCCTTGGCCACGATTTCCACGGCACCCAGCTCGAGCGCCCGGATGGCGCCGGCGCTTCCAGCGCCGGCATACGCGCTGAAGACCACGATCGGCCGCGGCATCTCGGACATGATGTACCCGATGGCCCCGGGCCCGTCCAGCTCGGGCATCTCGAGGTCCATGGTGATGAGATCCGGCAGGTACTGGTGAACCTTCTGGAGGCCATCCAGCCCGTTGCGCGCGGTAGCCACGACGACGAACTCACCGGATGCATTGATGGCCTCGGTCAGCACCTGACGAACCAGGGCACTGTCGTCCACCACCAGAACCGTGGGAACCTTAGAGGAGCTGCTCACTCTGGCTCGCCGAGCGTATAATGGCGCGACCGTCGCTGGCGTACAGCCAGACCGAACGCCCGGTCTCCCCACCGACCTGTTCCGCGACCAGGGGGATGGCCTCCCGGTTCAGAACTTCACGACAGGACACCACGTTGCGCTCCCCCATCTGGATGGAACCGGGAGGCGTGAGCGAAGCGAAGAGACTGGCGCCGCCGACCAGGCGGCCGGTGATCTTCTTCCGCTCGGCCCCGAGGTCCACCATGGCTTCAATCAGCGCGGGCACCGCGGTGTGCGGAGTCTTTCCGGGGCGGTCGCCGCGGCGGGCCAGCGAAAGCGAGGGCAACATGATGTGGGCCATGGCCGCGATCCGGTGTTGCGGCTCGAACAGGAGGATGGCCACGCAGCTACCCAGTCCGTAGGTCACCAGCACCTGCTGGCCGGTCGCGATGTTGAGATCAGCAACCCGCACCACGATCTCCTGGCCCCCGGTGGTTGGCTCGCTCATATCGGCCGCCAGTAGATGCGTTCCCGGGGGTCCACCATTTCCAGTCGCTCTTTGGTCGGGCCCATGATGGTTTCGACCTTGCCGAGCACGAGAAAGCCACCGGGACGAAGCGAATCGGCGAACAGCGTGAACAGCCGCTCCTGCATGAGCCGGTCGAAATAGATCAGCACGTTGCGGCAGACGATCATGTCATACGGGGGGTTCCTCGGGCGTTCCCGGGTCAGGTCCAGCCGGTTCACCGAGACGATGGCCCGCAAGCTGGCAATGACCTGGCGTTGCTCCGCCAGCGGCGTGGTGTACGCCTCGACGATCTCCGCCGGAGTCTCGCTGAACGACGATTGGGGATAACTGCCGGCCTGGGCCCGCTCCAGGCATACCCGGTCGATATCGGTGGCATCGATCCGAATCCGATCCAGCGGTCCCCTGGTCGAGGCGAACAGCATGGCGAGGGTATACGGCTCCTCGCCCGACGAGCAGCCGGCGCTCCAGACCATGATCGGACGCTGGGGAATCTTCCAGAGCTCGGGAATGACCAGCTCCCGCAGCCGGGCCCAGAGCTCGGGATTCCGAAAAAACTTGGTGACATTGATGGTGAGAGCATCGGCCAGTTTCTGGTATTCTTCCGGCGTACGATCCAGGATCGCCAGGTATTCCTCGTAGGTGTGCACGTTATTGGCCCGCATCCGCACCGCGATCCGGCGCCGGAGGACGCGCGGCTTGTACGCCGCGGTAGCGAATCCCGAGACCTGAAGAATTCGGCGGGACAACTGCTCGAAGCCGGGTTCGTCCAGGTCGGTCACGAGCCGTTCCCCAGGGTGTCCAGATTGGTCCGGGCCAGCTGGTGGCCGGGATTGATCGCGGTGGCGCGCTGCCAGCACACCCGGGCCCGGTTCTGGTCCCGGTGACGGTAGGCGATATTGCCCATCTTGAAATACAGGTCGTCCCCCAGCTCCGGGTTCAGCTTCGCGGCGCGCTCGTAAGCTTCGAGGGCTTCTTCGTAGCGGCCACCGCGATAGAGCAGGTCGCCCAGGTTCTTGGAGATCTGGGAATAGGTGGGCTCGTCGGCGAACGCGGCCCGCACCATTTCCTCGGCCTGGGCGAGGTCGCCGGAGAGCTCGAGCATGACGGCGAAGTTGTTCCGCAGCACCGCATTGTTGGGATGCGCCGCGGCCCCGGCTTTCGCCGTGTCGAGCGCACCGGGGAGGTCATCCGCTCCGCCCGACGCCAGGGCCGCCGCCCAGAACCAGGTCGCCGGCGGCGTGCGATCGCCCCAGACTTCCCGGGCCCGGGCCAGGCGGGCCACGGCCACCGAGTAGTCGCCGCGCTTCAGCGCGATAACCCCCCAGCTCAACATGTACCGCGCATCGTCCCGCGCCCGGGTGACCGCGTCGGCGTACGCCGCCTCTGCCTCGTCGAGCTTGCCCATCTGCTCCAGCGCGAAACCCAGGTTGTGCAGCACCGAGGCGCGGTTGCCGCCGATCTCGGCCGCCTGCCTGAGACAGGCCACGGCCTCGGGCCAGCGGGCCTGGCGCAGGGCAATCAACCCGAGGTAGAACGAGGAGCTCGGTTCCCGCGGCCTGAGCTCGGAGACCCGACGGAACTCCCGCATCGCTTCGTCCAGCATGCCGGTCTTGTAGAAGGCGATGCCCAGGTTGCGGTGCTCCTCCACCCGGCCATCGCTGACGTTCGGGGTAGGTGCCGCCGCGGAGGACCCAACCCGGTGCGCAAAACCGGCGGTGAGCAATCCGAACAAAGCCTTGCCGGCCTCGAACTCGATCAATCCGGAATCTTCGAAGACCTGCTGGGCGTCCCGGGTTCCATCCAGGAGCGGCACGATCCGCTGCTGCGCCGGCGAGAGGTTCACGTCGGCCTGCATGAGGTGCTCGCGATCGATCGCGAAGATGAGATCCATGCTGGGGATCTTCTTCTCGATCAGGCTCCACTCGTCCACCCGCCGGGCCCCTTCCAGCAACAGGGACTCGGGGTTGATGGAGACCAGGAAGTCTTCCCGCTCGGGGCGAACACCGGCCTCGAAGTTGAAGGTCCCCGAGTTCCAGGTAAACAGGTAGTACACCGCCTCCTCGATCTGGAGTCGCATGTACTCCTCCAGCTCCTGCCGGGTGATCGCATTGATCTCCACCAGGATCTGGCCCAGCTTGGTGTCGCGCTTCTCGGTCTGCAGGTCGACAGCCTGCTGCAACTGGGCGGCGGAAATCCGGTTGTTCTTCACCAGAATATCGCCAAGCCGGTCGCGCCGGTTGACGATGGAGGCGTAACAGATCCGGCCCTGGTCGAAATAGATGTAGCCGAAGTTGTGCCGGTCGGCGACGGCGAGGCAGCCGGTCTTCCGCCCCAGTGCCAGCAACTGGAGGACGTCGGGAAGGCTGGCTTCCTTGAGGCTGCCCTTGATGGCCATCAGCGAAGATCCTCGACGATGCGGTCAGTCGAATCGGGCCATTCCCAGATCATTTTCTCCCGGCTCCGCACGCTGGCGGCGGGCAACGAGACCACGCCGCTCAGCCGCCTGCCCCCGCTGCTGCGCCGCGGCTGGCGGGGAGCTACCCCTTCCAGGAGCTCCCGGGCCAGCCCGGCCGAAACCGGCTCGTCCCGTACTTCGGCGGCATTGATGATTCGCTGGAGCACGCCCTGCAGAGTGCGGATCGAATCGACGTTCCGGCCGGCGAGATACTCGGCCAGCTCGGGATCCACCGACTCGTCGTGCTCCCGCAGCAGGCGCTCCAGTACCGCCAGCCGGACTTCGCGCTCCGGGGGAGGCAGATGAACCACCAGCCCGCCTTCCAGGCGGCTCACCACGCGGGGCTCGACCCCCTCCAGCTCGTTCAACGGCACCAGGCTGGTGAAGACCATCTGGCGCTGGTCTTCGACCAGCTGGTTGAACAGCCAGAAGAACTCCTCCTGGGTCCGCTCCTTACTGTGGAGTAGCTGGATATCGTCAAGCAGAAACGCCGTGACCCGGCGGTACCGGGTGCGCCACCAGCTCACCCGGTCCCGATCGATCGCGGCGATCAGGTCATCCACGAACTCCTGGGTGCTCAGGCAGGCGACCACCGCCGCTTCCCGCCGGGCCAGGCCGTTTCCGATGGCGTGCAACAAGTGGGTCTTTCCGGTCCCGCTGGGACCCACGATCACCAGCGGATTGTATTTGAGCGCCGGCTGCTCGACCGCCATCAGGGCGGCGCGGACCGCCATCCGGTTGCCCGGACCCTCGGCGAAATCGGCGAGCTGCCAGAACGGCGAGGGCCCCGGCGGCGGGGTGGCACCTTCGCGAGCCCGTGCGACCAGCGCTTCGGCTTCGGCGACAAGATCCGGATCGCGGAACACCGGGTTCCCGCCCAGCGACGCATCGATGTCCGTGGCTTCGGCCTCGAGGGCCTGGAGCCGTTCGACGTCGGCGGCGTACTGCTTGAGCACCAGGTCAGGATCGGGCGGAGTATCCTGCTCCAGCAGGGCGTTCAACCGGCTGATCCGGTAGCCGTCGCCTTCCCAGCGCAGCACGGCCACCGCGACACGGGTGCGCCACGCTTCCACCTGCTGGGCCACGGTCGAGGAGATTTCCGAAAGGAAACTGCTGAACTCGTCATCCGAGGCGGCGGGCAGGTTGGCGGCGGCCGCTATTCCCCCCAGGACGACGCGGGCCTGTTTTTCGTCCAGCGGCTGATCGCTGACCGCCTGGAACGCGATCAGGCGATTGAGCGCCCCGATCAATTCGCGCACATTGGTATTGGCCAGCGAGGCCACGGTTTCCAGCACGCCCGAACTGAACTCGGACTTCCGCTCTTCGGCGTGGCGGCGGACGATGGCCACCCGGGTCTCGTAGTCCGGCGCGGCGATATCGATGATGAGCCCGCCCGCAAAGCGCTGGTTCAACCGTTCATCGAGCGATCCGATCTCGCTCGGGCTCCGGTCGCTGGCCAGCACGATCTGCCGGCTCGCGGTCTGCATGGTGTTGATGATTCGCAGCAGCTCGGCCTGCAATTCCCGCTGCTTGTCGAGGAACTGGACGTCGTCGATGAGCAGGACGTCGATATCGGAGAAGCGCCTGCGATAGGCCTCGCCCTGCCCTGCCGCGACGGCCGCGTGAAACGCCTCGACCAGGTCGTCGAGGGTGAGGTACTCGATCACCAGGCCGGGGTTGATGGTCCGGGCCGCGTGGGCCACCGCCATGAGCAGGTGGGTCTTGCCCAGCCCGGGACCGCTGTAAATAAAGAGGGGGTTGTACGCCACGCCGGGGCTCTCCGCCACCGATTTGGCCGCGGAAACAGCCAACCGATTGGCGGAGCCCACCACGAACGTGTCGAAGCGGAATCGGGGATTCAGATCCGCCGTCACTTCAGGTTGCCTCCGGCGGCCAGGCGCTTGAGGACGATTTCAGAAATACCTTTCAGCGTTTCAAACACGCCGGCGCCGTGCAGGGCATCGGCGGTAAAGCTCCTGAGCGCCCGGAAATTGAGGGCGTCGTCGAGCTCGGTCTGGGTCAGGATGAGATCTCGCGGCAGGTCCTGCTTGTTGTACTGCAGCACGACCGGAAACTGCCTGACGTCGATGCCCTGTTGCAGCAGATTCACTTGCAGGTTCTGCAGACTCTCGAGATTCTCCTCGAAGCGGCGGGCCTGGCTGTCGGCGACGAAGACCACGCCGTCGGCGCCCTGCAGCACCAGCTGCCGAGTCGCATTGTAATACACCTGACCCGGCACTGTGTAGAGCTGGAACCGAGTGGCGAAGCCGGAGATTACCCCCAGGTCGATCGGGAGGAAATCGAAGAACAGGGTGCGATCGGTCTGGGTGGCCAGGGAGACCATGCGGCCGCGGCGCGATTCCGGCACCCGGCCATAGACGTACTGCAGATTGCTCGTCTTTCCGGATCGACCGGGGCCGTAGTAGACGATCTTGCAGGTGATCTCGCGGGTCGTGAAGTTGACGAGTGACATTAGTCAGCGACCAAAAAGCGTTCGAAGGCTGGCATTCAGCTCCTTCTCGAAATCGGCGGGCAGCACCTGGGGCGGTTGCTTCTCTGCCGGTGCCGCATGTTTCAGGTCCAGGACCAGCTGATTGAAGAAGAGCTGCACCAGGCCGAGGGACGTCTCGGACCCGAAGACCACCAGCCCGATCATCACTCCGCGCGGGGTTTCGAACCGGGCCAGGAAATGTCCCTGCCGGGTACCCTGGTGGACCACGGTTGTGAACGCGGGCCAGGTGATCACGCGGGCGAGCTCCTGAGCCGACGCCATGATCCCGGCTCCCAGCGCCGCAGCGCTCATGACGTCGAGCGCGCGGGTGAACCCGTGCTGGGCGATCACCTGGCCGGCCGAAGTCATGATGAGCACCAGCCGAGCGGAGGATTCACCCAGGAATCCCTCCAACGGCGCCACGACCCAGGGTTCGACCGAGCGCATCAGGTAATGATCTCCGCGACCCGCGCCATTTCCAGCCGGGCCCGGCCAACGTTGACGCCGCGCTCGGCGATGACCACCAACAGCAGCCCAGGACCGGCGGGACACACCAGCAGGGCGCCGGCCGTGGCCTGGAGGTGGAGGAACCCGGGACGGCCTCCGCCCGCCGCGGCCGCCGCGGCTTCCAGCCGGTGGGACAAACTGGACGCCAGCGCAGCCAGGGCTCCGCCATCCACGTCTTCCATTACCGCTTCCGCCACGACGATGCCGTCATCGCCCGTCGCGATCATCGCACCGCGGACGCCGTGAATCGCGGTGAGCGCTTCGAGGGCCTTCTGATGGTTGCTCACGAGCCCCGCTCCAGCCAGCGGCGCGCCGCTTCCAGCGCCCGTGCCGCGCCGAGCGCCACCCGGGCCATCGGAACCGCGGGATCCCGGATCGCGAGCAGCATGGTCTCCGGCGTGGGCGGAACCAGGAAGAAGTGGGCGCCGGAAGCTTCGAGGGCCAGGCTCTGCCACTCACCCAGCTGGAGCAGGCGCACCGCCCGGCCGGCCTCCTTGGAAACACCGGCGAGTTCGGCCGCTACCCGGTCGGCTGTCTCGCTTCCTCCCGCCCCTTTCATCGCTCCGAGCAGGCGGAGTCCCGCGGCATCGACCAGGAGCAGGCCGTCATCCTCGAGCGGATTCGGCGCCGGTTCCCCCACCGATTCCGGAGACGCCGATTCCGCTTTCGATTCCGACGCTGGAAACGAAACCACACTCGAGGCCGGCGTTATCACGAGCGGGTCTACCGGCGCCGCAGTATCCACGGCCTGGGCCTCCTGCAGCCGGGCGCGGACCCGGGCGATCACGCCGGCCAGTTGTTTGTCGTCGGGCCGGTGAGTGGCCGCGGTTTCCAGGTGGCGCAACGCCGAATGGAGATCGTCCGCCTTGAAGAACAGGAAACCGAGGCCCTTGTGCGCGCCGGGGTGGGTGGAGTCGAGCCGCAGGGTCATGTCCCACTCATCGAAAGCGCCCTCGAGATCTCCCTGGTCCGCCAGAATGCGGGCGTAGAGATCGTGACCCTCGGGAAGATCGGGATAGCGGGTGAGCCCCTGCACCACCACCTTGGCCGCAGGTTCCAGCCGGCCGGCCTGGCGCAGGGCTTCGCCCAGCTCCAGGAACACCAGGCTCCGCGGATCGGCCGCGAGCTCGGCGGTAAGAGTCCGGATGTCGTCACTCACGGGGACCTCTCAGCGCGGCATCGATGGTGACTGCCGCCTCGCGCACCGCACGTACCGTAGCCGCGTGCGACGCTTCTTCGGGTGACATGCCCGCCGTCGAATTCCAGCGGTCACAGGCCTCGGCTGCTTCCCGGAAGCGGCCCTGGGCCGCGAGGCAGAGACCCCAGAGTCGCCACGCGGTAATGTTGTCAGGATCCAGCTGCAGGGCCCGATTCACCGTCGCACCGGCTTCCACGAATCGGCCGCCCGCGATCAATACCCGGCCCAGCACCACGTGGCTCAGCGGCTGGTCGGGATGGATCGTCACCGCCTCTTCGGCAATCTGCCGCGCCAGCTCGACCGTGCCGGTCAACAACTCGTTTTCCGCCCGGACGATCAACATCGCCAGCTCGCGACCGCTGCCCTGCTCCCGAGGCTGGGACACCGGATCATCCAGGGTGAGGATGCCGGCCGTGGTGAGGCCGAACAGCGTCTTGGCCACTTCGAATTCCGACTTGCCCAGGGTGATCGACAAGCCGCGCACGTCGGATCCGCCGTCGATCGCGCTCAGCACTTCCCACTCGAACGGAATCAGGTCGAGGGGGCCATCGTTGGCCGGCGGCGCCAGCCTGGGGATGATCCCCAGGTGGGGAATCTTGGTCTCGATCCGCGACCACTCGTCGATCCGACGCGCGGCTTCCATCACCAGCGCCTCGGTGGTGATCCGGATGTCGGCCTCGGCCGGTGATTCGGCGATCTCGCCTTCTTCGAAGGAGAAGTACCCCTCCGCCCAGCTCAGCAACTCGAACACGACCTCCTCGATCTGGGAGCGCACCTGGCGATCCAGCTCGCGGCGGCCGATCGAGCCGATATGAATCAGGATCTCGCCCAGCCGGCGGGGATCGCCGTTCTGCTGCATCGCCCGGGCCCGGGTGAGATCCTCTTCCGAGACCTTGCCGGCCTTGAGCAACAGTCCGCCCAGCGGATGCGGATTGCTCCTGATCTCGGCGCCGACGACGGCGCCCTTGTCGAAATACACCATGCCGGCGTTCTGCCGGATTTCGGACCGCACCCGCAACACCCCGGTCTTCCGGCTCAAGTCGAGGAGCTGGAAGACATCGTGAATACCGAGCTCCTTGAGCGGTCCCTCGATCGCCATGGTCAGGAGGCCCGGGTGAGAATGTGCTGAAGATCGCGAGCCGAGCGGGTCTCGTTGCGCGCCAGTTGGGCGAACGAAGACATCGGATCCGCCTGGACCACCCGCTCCCACAGCTGCACCGCCTGGTTGTAGCGCCGCATCCGGGTGAGCGCGACCCCGGCGTAGTACATCGCCCCGGTGTGAAGGGGATCGAACTTGAGGATGCGGCCGAACGCCTCGAGGGCACGCTCGGGACGATCGTCGTCCAGCAGGGTGCGTCCCAGCAGCTGGAGCGCTTCGAGCTCCAGCGGATCGGAATAGAGCAGCGCCACCAGCACGTCGATGGCCGCGGGGACCGCTTCGGTGCGGCGCAGCAGGTCGGCCAACGCCAGCGCGGCTTCAACGAAGGTCGGCAGCAGGTCCAGCGCGCGCTCGTAGGCGGCGCGGGCGGCGTCCCATTTCTCCCGCCGCTCTTCCAGCTCGCCGAGCTCGCACCAGACCTGGGCCAGCGAGTTGTCCAGCTCCAGGGCGGAATGGTACGCCGCGATCGCCACGCTCAGCTCTCCCAGCCGCACGGCGATGCGAGCCTGGAGCTGGAGGAGATCGGGCCGGCCCGGGGCCCGGATTTGGGCTTCCTTGACCAGGTCCAGGGCGCCGACCGGGTTGCCGTTGGCCAGCCGGGTTTTAGAGACCGCGACCAGCACCTCAACCCGGTCCGACCGGCGTTTCACCAGTTCCTCGGCGAGGGGCCCGGCCTCCCGTTCCCGTCCCAGAGCCAGCAGCGCTTTCACCTCGCCCAGGGTCGCGTCGTCGTCGCTGCCGAGTTCCACCCGGGCCTCGCGGTAGCGCTCGAGGGCTTCGCCATGGAGACCCCGTCGCGCGAAAATGTGCCCTGCCAGGATGGCCGCGGCCGGATACGGGGCACCCCGGGCCAGCGCCCGGTCCAGTTCCGCCGAGGCCCGGTCCAGCAGTCCCTTGTTAATGCATTCCCGGGCGAAGGCGAGGAGGTCCTCGCCCACCGCCGCGGTCGGCGTCGTCTCGACCGGCGGCGCAAGATCGCGAAAGACCTGGTCGAGTAAGCGCTGGTCAAACGCGAAGTCCTCACCGACCTCATCCACGGCGACATCGGCGGAGATCTCCGGCACGATCGCGATGGTGGGATCCTCGTACTGAAGGTCGATCGTGAGAGCGTACTTCTGCGGCACGTAGAACGGCTCCAGCTCGAGAGCCCGCTTGGTTTCCTTGAGGGCGTTGTCGAAGTCGCCGATCTGGCTCAGCGTAAAGCTCAGGTTGTAATGAGCCGACGCGTTCTCCGGATCGCTGTCCACCGCGCGAACAAACGCATTACGGGCGTCGGGGTAGCGCTTGAGCTCGGTGAGCACCAGCCCGACTCCATTCCAGGCGATGGCGTTGGCGGGATGATCCGCCAGCACCTGGCGGTACGCCTCCAGCGACAACTGGAGACGACGGCGCTGGAGCAGGAGAAGCCCCAGGTTCAGCTGCGCGGTGACCAGATCCCGCTTGCAGCGGAGCGACTGGTGAAAGGCTTCCAGGGCGTCTTCTCCCGAATCGCCGTGGCCCTGAAGCACGCCGAGGTTGTTCCAGGCCAGCGCATAGTTCTTGTCGAGCTCCACTGCCTTACGATACGACTCTCCCGCTTCCTTCCGGCGGCCGGCCTGGTGCAGGCACACGCCGCGCTCGTTGAACAGCTTGGGGGAATCGGGGAATTCGATGACCAGGGCCTCGTACAGCTCCAGGGCGGCACCCAGCTCGCGGCGGAGCAGCTGTACTTCGGCCATGGCCTGGAGGGTGAGCCGCCGGTCTTCCCCGCTCTCCAGGGCCAGGCGGTACTCCCGCAACGCCTCGACGTAATAACCCTTCTGCCGGAAGGCGAGCCCCAGGTTGTAGTGAGCGAGGGTGCTGGCATCAGACAGAGAAGGCCGCCGAAGCTCCATGGCCTGGTCGTCGAAGACCCGGTTGGCGCCGGTGCGGCGGCGGAGGGAAAGGTTGGTCTGGGCCCGGGCGAAAGTGGGATTGAGGGCGATCGCCCGCTTGGTGGCGGCACGGGCGGCTTCGTGCTGGCCCAGGTCGCCGTACAGGAACGCCAGCAGGTAGTGCGCGTCTGCGTTGTCGGGGTTAAGGCCGACCGCTTCCTGGAGGATGCTCCGGGCCTGGTCGGGAAGGCCGCGGTTATAGAGCGCCTCTCCATAGTAGAACAGCGCCAGCGAACTCTCGGGATCCCGCTCGCGGGCCTGGCCGAAGCGCTCCGAGGCTTCGTCCAGCCGGCCGCTGGCCTTGAGCGCCAGGCCCAACTGGATCATGGTGGACACGTCATCCGGGACGCGGACCAGCATTTCCTCGAATTCCCGGATCGCGTCATCATGGTGACCCAGCGAGGCATAGGTCCGTCCCAGCTCCCAGCGGGCCTCGCTGTCGTCCGGGGCCCGCCTGAGTCGCTCCGAAAGCTCGGCGACCCGCCGGTCGTAGTAGCCGGTATTCCGGTAGGCAATCTCCAGGTTGACCTGGGCGACCTGCATCTTGGGATCCAGTTCGAGCGCGCGAGTAAACTCCGCGATCGCTTCAGCGATCAGGCTCTTCTGGTAGTAGAGGACGCCAAGATTGTTGTGAGCCCCGGCATCGGAAGGATCAATCCGGCGGGCAAAGGAGCGCAGGACAGCCAGATCGCGCTCCGAAAGAGCAGGACCGCCGGCCATTCGCGCTCAGGTCAGCCGAATGGCGTCGAACACGGCGCGCAACGACGCCAGGTCGGGCATCAGGAGGAAGTGGCCGCGGAAGCCCTTGAGCTCGTCGGAGAACTGGAACTCGGTTTCCAGGCAGAAGACGAAGTCCCGCTCAAATCCGAAATTGAGGTAGGCCGTCGTGAGGATGGCGCCGCTCAAGTCGATCACCAGGCTGGGGACAGACGGCAGCAGCATCATGCCCATGAAGTCGCTGAGCGCGGTGAGATAGGCACTACTCAGGATGTTCCCCGCCTCCTTGAGGCCGGATTCCTCCATCGGGCCGAATTCCTGGGTGGTTCCCACCGGGCGGCGCAGCAGTATATCACAGAGCATCCGGGCCGATTCGCGGGGAAACATGATCATGGTGCGGCCGGTGAGGTCGCCCATCATGTGCATCAGCACGGCGGCGACCACGTCATCCGGGCGGCCGAGAACCTCGGCGACCTGTTCCAGCCGAGTGATGTTCACCTCGGGGACGCTGATCATGATCTTCCGGCTCGTCATCTGCGACAGCGCGGTGGCCGCGTGCCCCGCGCCGATGTTGGCGACCTCGCGCAAGGCATCGAGCTGAAGCTCCTGCAAGTTCCGGATGTCATCCATAAACCAGGGACTCCAGCAAGCGAGAAGGACTGGGTACTGGTACTGGGTACTGCGTACTGCGTACTGCGTACTGCGTACTGGGTACTGGGTCCTAGAGCAGGGCCGCCGCGTCGAGTATGAGCGCAGGGCCACCATCGCCGAGGATCGTGGCGCCGCTGAACAGGGGCAGCATCCCGCGCGGCGCTTCGAACGGTTCCACCACGATCTCCTGCTGACCGAGCAGGGCGTCCACCACCAGCGCGGACTGGCGATCCCCGGATTCGAGAATGATCGCCGGCGGCCGGGCCGAAGCGGTTCCGCTGTCAACCTGGAGCAAGTCCCGCAGCCGGGTCGCGGGAATCACCCGATTGCGAAGCACCAGCGCTTCCTTGCCACCCAGCGAGGTCGTTTTCTGGGGATCGAATTCAACCGTTTCCGCCACGTGGGCCAGCGGCACGGCGTAACGTTCCTGTCCCACCCGGGTCAGCAGCACCCGCAGCACGGCCAGGGTGACCGGGAGCCGCAGAGTAATCGAGGTGCCGTGACCGACTTCGGATTCGATCGAGGCTGCGCCGCCCAGCGCGCGCACCCGGGTCAGCACGACGTCAATCCCGACCCCGCGCCCGGACACGTCGGTTACCTTGGCCGCGGTGCTGAACCCCGGCCGCCCGATCACCCGGAGGAGCACGTCGTCGGTCAGCTCCTCGTTGACCGACTCCATGATCCCCTCCTTCACAGCCCGCTCGGCGATCTTCTTGCGATCGATGCCCCGGCCATCGTCGGTAACCCGGATCGCGACGCCGCTGCGATCCCGCGCCGCGGCGATGACGATGCGTCCCATCTCCGGCTTGCCGGCCCGGCGCCGATCGGCCGGCGACTCGATGCCATGGTCCACGGCGTTGCGCAGGAGGTGGAGCAGCGGATCGCCGATTTCGTCGAGAATCGCGCGATCCAGCTCGATATCGCCCCCTTCGATGAGCAGATCCACCCGCTTGCCGAGCTGGCGGGCGAGGTCGCGCACCAGGCGGGGATAGCGGTCGAAGACCTGCCAGACCGGGGTCAGCCGGGAACCGATGACCTCGGTCTGCATCTCGGTCACCAGGCGGTTGATCCGGGCGCTCACCGCTTCCAGGTCCGGGGTCGGCGCCATGGCGACGACTTCGGCGAGGCGGCCCTTGGCGACAACCAGCTCGCCCATGTGATTCATCAGCGAATCCAGGCGCTTGAGGTCCACCCGGATGTGTCGAGCGCCGCCGACGGTCGTCTGATCTTCCAGCGGAGCCGGCACCGGCGCTTCGCCGATGGAGACCGACTCCACGTCTCCCGCGCCCCGGATCGCCGCTTCGATCACCGGATCGGTGACGTCAGTGTGCAGCCGGAAGGAGAACCGCCCGTCGAAATCCTGGCCTTCGAAGGCCGCCGCGGCGGGACGCACTCCGCTGACATGACCCAGGGCTTCGACCCGCTTCAACGCGATGGCAGCGCGGCCGCCCCGCATCACGGCATCCGGGCGGATCGCCACCCGCACCAGCCGCCCCGTCGCGGAAGGAATCGCCGCGACGTCGGTGGTCTGTCGGGCGGAACGCACGGCGCGCATTTCGCCGGTGCGGGACTGGGCCTGCTTGGCGGCTTCATCCAGCTTGGCGAGCAAGGCGGTGAAGTCAAGCGTCTCGTCGTGACCGGCGACCGCTTCGTCAATCGACTGTTCCAGGGCATCCACCGCCTGGAACAGCAGGTCGATCATGTCAGCCTCGGCCCCGGCCACCCGCTCCCGCAGCAGCACCAGCAGGTTCTCGGTGCGGTGCGCCAGCTCGGTCAGCTTGGCATAGCCCATGGTGGCGGCCATGCCCTTGAGCGTGTGCATCGCCCGGAAGATGCCGACCACCGGCTCGGTCCCGTGCGGAGACCGCTCCAGCTCCAGGAGGAGCCGATTGCAGGTCTGCAGGTGCTCGCGGCTCTCCGCGAGGAACAGGTTGGCGTAGCGGGAGAGGTCCATCGCGTCAGCCAAGGACGCGTTGCACCGCCTCGAGCACCCGGGATGGCTGGAACGGTTTGACGACGAAGTCCTTGGCGCCGGCCTGGATGGCCTCCACCACCAGCGCCTGTTGCCCCATGGCGCTGCACATCAGGACCTTCGCGTCCGGGTCGGTTCGGCAGATTTCCCGCACCGCCTCGATGCCGCCCATGTCCGGCATGACGATGTCCATGGTGACCAGGTCCGGCTTCAACTGGCGGTACTTCTCCACCGCCTGGCGCCCGGTCTCCGCTTCGCCCACCACTTCAAATCCTGCCTGTGCGAGAATATCGCTGATCATTGTGCGCATGAAGATCGCGTCATCGCATACGAGCACAGTATGACCCACGAAGTCTCCTCCTGCCGTAGGTGAGCTTCTCAGCCCCCGAACACCGGGGCCAGCACGACGTCGGAATCGAGCACCACAAACACCTTGTCCTCCACCCGGCCCACCGCGCGGACCACCCGGGGATCTATTCCGGGCAACGACCCGCGCTCCTCCAGACTGCTCGCGGCCACCAGAGTCAGGTCATGGACCACGTCGACCAGGAGTCCCAGTGGACGACCGTTGACCTTGAGCAGCAGGATGGACGGTTCCACCGCAGGACTGCTGCTTTCCCGCCCCAGCACCCGGCGACCGTCCACCACGGTGAGCAGCCGCCCCCGCACATTGACGAGACCTTCGACTCCATCCGGCGCCCCCGGGATACGGGTCGCCGCCGTAGCGGGAACGATCTCGCTCACGGATGAGACAGGCAGGGCGCAAAGCAAATCGCCCACCCCAAACAGCACGAGAGAGACCGTGGTCGCGTTAGCCATGTCCTTCAAAGAAACCAAGATACCGAAGACTCAGGGGTTGAGCAACGGGATCGGAACCCCAGGCGGCATCGAGCAGGGTGGCCAAATCGGCAGGCCATTCCGACCTGAACTCCACGGGGGCGTTCGTGGCCGGGTGACGGAAGGATAACCATGCAGCGTGCAAAGCCTGTCGTGGGGCCATGGCTGCAAGTTGCTGCGCCATCAGTCGACCCTTCCCGGATACCCCTCGACTCGCCTCGGTACCGTATACCGGGTCGCCCAGGATGGCATGTCCGATGTGGGCCAGGTGGACCCGGATCTGGTGGGTCCGACCGGTGTGAAGCTCGAGCCGGAGCAGCTCGCAAACGGGAAACCGGGCCAGGAGGTACGCATCGGTACGCGCGACCCTGCCCTGGGGACTCACCGTCATCCGCTTGCGATCCCGCGGGTGGCGGCCTACCGGCGCTTCGATGGTAAGTGGGGAGGTTTCCAAGTGACCCCAGGCCAGCGCCGCATAGCGGCGGCTCACCTGCCGGGCCGCCATGGCCGCACCCAGCTTGCGATGGGCCAGATCGGTTTTCGCGACCACCATGAGCCCCGAGGTGTCCCGATCCAGGCGGTGGACGATTCCGGGGCGGCCTTCGGCACCGCCGGAGAGGCTGGTTCCCCGCGCCGCCAAGGCATTCACCAGAGTGTCGTCCCAGTGGCCCGGGGCCGGGTGCACCACCAGGCCGGCCGGCTTGTCGATCACCAGCAGGTGCTCATCCTCGAAGACCACGGTGATGGGGATCTGGGCCGGGCGGATGGTGCGGGATGGCTTGTCGTCCGGCACAGCAACTTCGACCTGGTCACCCCGGGCCAGCGCGCGGGACGCGCGCGCCACGGCGCCGTTCACCTGCACCGCCTTATCAGCGATGAGACGGGCGGCGTGGGTTCGGGAGATGGCGAGCTGGTCGGCGAGAAAGCGGTCCAGGCGCCCAACACTCGCTGCCGCAATTGAAAACTCGAGTTTCATGTAACAGCGTGCAGCGTGCAGGGTGCAGGGTGCAGAGAAAAAAGCGTGCAGCGCACCAGGTGCAGGGTGCATGAGGGTCGTCGGGTTCCCTGCACTCTGCACCCTGCACTCGGCACGGAGGTCACGGGGGTGTCGGGGTGGGCGTCGTAACCGGTTCCGGTGCGGGTTCCCGCCGCGCGTCTTCGCGCCACAGGGAGATCGCCAGAGCCACGGCCCCGCAGCTCACCGCGATGTCCGCAATGTTGAAGGTTGGCCAGCGCAGGGTGCCAACCCCGATGTCGATGAAGTCCACCACTCCGCGGGGGCTCCGGATCCGGTCCACCAGGTTTCCCGCCGCGCCGCCGCAGATCAGGCCCAGTGCCAGCTGGCGGAACCAGTCCCCGATCGCGCTATTACGAGACATCCGGTTCAGCAGGACGATCGCGATGATGGCGACGGCAAAGAAAATCCAGCGGGAATAGGGCCCCAGGTGGAGCCCGAAAGCCGCTCCGGGGTTGTGGACCAGGCGGAGCTGGAACCAGTCGCCGAACACCGATACGCCGGCGGTGCGGAGCAGCGTGGCTTCGGCGACCAGCTTGGTAATGGTGTCGAGCACCAGCACCAGGCCGATCGCGGTCCAGAAGATTCGCCGATCAGCGGCGCTTGGCATCCTCTTCCTTTTCCTTGCAGGTGATGCACAGCCGGGCGTGGGGCAGCGCATCCAGGCGCTCGAAGTTGATTTCGGCGCCGCACTGATGGCAGAGGCCGAACTTGTCCGGGGTCTTGTACAGCCTGCGCAGCGCTTCGTTCACGTGCCAGAGGTAGCGTCCCTCCTGGGACGCGAAGAGGAACTGCTTCTCCCGCTCCATGGCGTCGGTGCCCTGGTCCGCCATGTGAAACGAATATGACGACAGGTCGCCGTCGGAGGACTGGAGCGTCGCGTTGAACGCATCGTCATAGTACCCCAGCTCTTTCATCACCCGAGCGCGCTCTTCGAGCAGACGCTTCTCGAGATGGGTGAGGTTCTTCTTGTTCATGGGTTCTTCCGTTCGTGGTCTGGTGTGCCGAGTGTCGGCCGGCCATTGTCGTAACGCCGGACAGCGAGGGTCACCAGATGACCGTCGATGTCCATCGCCTGCTCCAGGTCCGGAGCCGGCAGCGGAGTTCCCAGGATCAGTTCCCGGGCCAGGGTTTCTTCCTTGATGAAATCTGCATGGGTCGCGGCGGCAAACTCTACTGTGGCGTCTCCCCGCACCGCGAGGCGGATCCGGTCGGAGTAATGATAGTCCGCATCCCGGCGCAGACGTTGCACCCGGCTGATGATCTCCCGGGCCAGTCCTTCGCGCTTCAGGTCCTCATCCACGGCGGCATCGAGCGCCACGACGAACGGACCCTCGCTCGCCACCGGCCAGTCGGTCGCCACGTCCCGCTCGATGACGACGTCTTCCGGGAGGTAGCGCCAGGTGGCTCCGTCGGCTTTCAATTCAACCTCCTGCCCGGTCTCCAGCGCATGGAGCTGGTCGGCCGAAAGCCCGGCGGCGGCTGCCGCGGCCTTCGGAGTATCCTTGCCATAGCGCTTGCCAAGGGAACGGAAGTTTGCCTTGCCGCGAAGCCGCACCAGGTCGGTATCCGACTCGACCACTTCCACCCGCTTCACGTTGACTTCGGTCTTGAACAGCGCCAGGAGTTGGTCGAACAGCGGCCCCCGAACCTGGGCGGGCACCGCAACCTTGGCCCGGGCCAGCGGCTGGCGAACCGGGAGCCGCACGTCTTCTCTCTCGCGAACCGCCCGGGCGATCGACGCAAGCCGGCGCACGGCGTCCATGGCCTGGTGCAGCGTTTCGTCTCCGGGTTCCGAGGTTGGTACTGGGAACCCCGCAAGGTGCACCGAAGTTCCCGCCAGCTGGCGATGCAACCAGTCGGTCATGAACGGCGTGGTCGGGGCCAGCAGCCGGGCGACGGTGGTGAGCACCGTGTGGAGCGTCGCGAGCGGGGCCGGGTCCGGCGTCCCCTCGACCCAGAACCGGTGCCGATTGATCCGCACATACCAGTTGGAGACGTCGTCCACCAGGAAGCGCATCAGCTCCTTGGTACCGGTGGTAACGTCGTAGTCGTCCAGCGAGGCGGTCACCGCCCGGGTGGTGACGTTCAAGCGATCGAGAATCCACCGGTCCGACCGGTCCAGATTGGATGGACGCTGTCCCGGCTCCCATTCCCCCGCGTAATCGGCGAGGAACTTGTAGGTGTTCCGCAACGCGTTGGTAAACTTTCCCACGCTGGGGAGGATCTGCTTGCGATCGAAACTTTTCTGCAATCCCACCTGGCTGGAGGCGACCAGGTAAAGCCGGATGGTGTCGGCGCCGAATTCAGCCATGACTTCCCACGGATCCACCACGTTGCCCCGGCTCTTGGACATCTTCTGGCCGTCGGCGTCCACCACGTGGCCGTTGACGATCACGTTCTGGTAGGCGGGGCGGTCGAACACCGTGATCGCGATCGCCAGCAGCGAGTAGAACCAGCCGCGAGTCTGGTCCACGCCCTCGCAGATATAGTGCGCCGGGAAATGGCTCTCGAACTGCGCCTGGTGCTCGAACGGGTAGTGCCATTGGGCACTGGGCATGGAGCCCGAATCGAACCAGGTGTCGATGACCTCGGTGGCCCGGCGCAAAGTCCCGCCACACTTGCAGGCCCACTCATAGCGATCGATGAACGGCTTGTGGGGGTCGAAATCGGCCGGGAGCGGCTTCCCCCAGGCAAGGGCCAGCTGCTCATAGCTGCCGATGACCTGGACGTGGTCCGGGTTCCGGTCGCAGGTCCAGACCGGTAGCGGCGTGCCCCAGTAGCGATCCCGGGAGAGCGCCCAGTCCACGTTGTTCTCCAGCCACTCGCCGAATCGATCGGCCCCCATGTCAGCGGGGTGCCAATTGACCGCGCGGTTCACCTCGAGCATCCGCTCCTTCACCGCCGTGGTGCGCACGAACCACGAGTCGCGGGCGTAGTAGATCAGCTTGCTCTGGCAACGCCAGCAGTGCGGATACTTGTGTTTGTGCTGCTCCACGGCCACGATCCGTCCCGCGTCCTTGAGCCGGCGAATGATGAGGTCGTTGGTTTCCTTCGCCGTGACCAGTTTCCCTTCCAGCTCGGGCCAGGTAGTGCCCTGGAAGGTCCCATCCGGCGCGACCGGGCGGACCAGCACCAGGCCGTGTTCCTTGCCGGCGGCGTAGTCGTCGGATCCGAAGGCCGGCGCCATGTGCACGATCCCGGAGCCATCCTCGGCGGTGACGAAATCTCCCGGGATCACCACCGAGTGTTTCTGGTCAGCCGGAAGCGGGACGACGTCGAGCGGCCGGGAATAACTCAATCCGACCAGCGCCGAGCCGGGAAACGGCGTCCCCTGTTCCAGCGGGGTGGCGCCGAGCAAGTGCCGCAGCTTCTCGGCGCGGGATGTGGCGACAATCAGCTTGCGATCGGCCTGCCCCGGCTTCCAGTAGGTGTTGTACTCGAGCTCCGGATGAACCGCGGCGGCGACGTTGCTGGGCAGGGTCCACGGCGTGGTGGTCCAGACCACCAGTTCCCGGCCGGAGCCGTCCTCCAGGGGGAAGGTGACGTAGATCGACTTGTCCTCGATGTCCTCGTAGCCCAGCGCCAGCTCGTGGCTCGACAGCACGGTGCCGCACCGGGGACAGTAGGGCAGCACCCGGTGCCCGCGATACAGCAGGTTCTTCTCGTAGAGCCTGGAGAGCAGCCACCAGACGCTCTCGACATAGTTGTTGCTGAACGTGATGTAGGGATGCTGGTAGTCCAGCCAGTACGCGATCCGGTCCGACAGGTTTTCCCACTCGGCCTTATACCGGAAGACGCTCTCCCGGCAGAGGGCATTGAACTTTTCCACCCCGAAGGCCTCGATGTCTTTCTTGCCCTTGAGGCCCAGCTGCTTCTCGACTTCGATCTCCACCGGCAGACCGTGGGTGTCCCATCCCGCGATCCGGGTAATCGAACGACCCTGCATTGCGCGAAACCGGCAGATCAGGTCCTTGAGAGTGCGGGAGAAGACGTGATGGATCCCGGGACGCCCGTTGGCCGTCGGCGGCCCCTCGAAAAACACGAACGGCTGGCAATCCTTCGTCTGCTCCAGGGTGCGCTGGAACAACCCCTCGCGCTTCCAGAGCTCGAGGAGGTCGCGCTCCATCGCATCGGCCGTTCCGGCCGGCCATGCCGCGAACCGACTCATCCCACCCGCTCCACAATCCCGGTGAAAAGATCCGTCAACGCCGGCTCGGCCTTCTGGGCCGTGGCGATGATCCGGGTGATATCGGCAGGTTCCAGGGCGTCCGGCAGGCACAGGTCGGTGATAATCGAAACCGCGAGCACCTGCATCCCGGTGTGGATGGCGACGATCACTTCGGGGACGGTCGACATGCCGACGACGTCGGCGCCCATCGCGCGCAGCATCCGGTACTCGGCCCGGGTTTCCAGGTTGGGGCCAGACACCGCGACGTACACCCCT
>Ga0070699_100000525_pt1 | contig 36238 bp, 31 predicted proteins | sample KBSK1503metaG_FD_65473 | JGI IMG/M metagenome (GOLD analysis project Ga0070699, IMG submission 65473) | Corn, switchgrass and miscanthus rhizosphere microbial communities from Kellogg Biological Station, Michigan, USA - KBS K1-50-3 metaG | ecosystem: Host-associated > Plants > Roots >... | reverse complement strand
CGCTGTAGCTGATCGCTTCGGGCAGCGACGCGACGTTGGTCGACGTGAAGAAGCGGCCGCCGGTCTCTTCCGCAATCCGCTTGAGCAGCGGCGCACGCATCGCGGCGTCGAAGTACTCCGCGTCGCCGGCCGACACGCGCACATTCATCGATCCGGTGCCAAGCGGCTTCTGCGCGCGCTCCGCTCCCACCTTCACGGTGTAGATCCCCGCTTCGTCGGGCACGAACGAAGTCCGATAGTCGCCGTCCCTCGTCACGGTCCAGTCGATCGGCACGTCGGTCGTCTTCCCGGACGGCGACGTGATGTGCGCCGTCACCGTGGCGTCGTTCACTTCGGCGTACGCCTGATCGAGCACTTCGGCGGTGACCTTGATCGGTTCGCCCGGCTCCACGCGATCGGCTGCCGTCGTGACGTTCACCTGATCGGGCACGCCGTCGACGAGCCAGCGGATCATCCGTCGCCAGAACATGTGGTGGGTCGTATCGGTCACCGGCACCTTGGCCGCCATCCGCCAGTACCACACGTCCTGCACCGGCATCGCGAGCGCCTTGCCGCGTCCGTAGCGCTGATGGGCGAGAACGACGTGCTCCTGCCGCGCCTTGTCGATTCCGGTCAGCAGCACGGTGGCGCCCGGCTTCACCTCTTTAATAGGGTTGACGGTCGACAGTTCCGGCATGTCGTCCCACTTCCGCGCGGATGCCTCTTCGGTGTTCGCGAGCAGCGTGACGGGGAAGGTGGCGCCGGAACGCGTCGGTCGAACGTTGATGTCGGTCGCGAGGTACTTCGGGTTGGACGACCCCAAGACCACGGGCAGCACTTCGCCGACGGGCGTGCCGCCCCATCCGCCTTCGGCGAATGCCCTCCGTCCGCCCAGCATCAGAAGGCTGCCTCCACGCTTGCTGACGAAATCGGCGATCGTCCGCAGCTGCTCGGGAGTAAACGAGGCGGCCTCGACGCTGCCGAGGATCAAGGCGCGGTACTGAAACAGTTCCTCGCGAGTCTTCGGAAACCCGCCGATGACTTCGTCGGGATTGCTGATGCCCTGCCGGTAGTACTTGTTCTCGGCCGTGCGCGCGATCGACACGACCTGAAGATTCTTGTCGGCCTCGATCGCCATCCGCAGGAACTTGTATTCGGGCCGCGGCTCGCCTTCGTAGTAGAGGACCTTCTCGACGCGATCGTTCACCTGAATGAGCGCGTCGCGGGCGTTGTTCTGTGTGACCTGCTCGCCGTCCTGCGTCGGCACCCTGAAGCGGAACAGCCGCGCGCCTGCTTCGGCCGCCGTGAAGCGCACTTTCACCGTCGCCGATTCGCCGTCGGGCGGCAGCGTCACCTCCTGCGTGTTCACGATGCGGCCGTCGTCCTCGACGCTGAGCGGGACGGTCCGGCCGCCGTAGCCGGTCTGCGAGAGCACGACGTCGACGACGAGCGCCGTCCCTTTGAGCACGGCGCGCGGCGTCTCGACGCGCGTCACCTGGATGTCGCGCGCGAACTGCTCCTGACCGACGCCGACGGTGAACACCGGGATCGATCGTGCTTTCAGGCTCGCGAGCGATTCGTCGATCGCGGCGTCGGTCGTGTCGGCGCCGTCGGAGATCATCACGAGGCCCGCGAGCGGCAGGCCGGACAGCTCGTCGCGTGCGCGATCGAGCGCCTGACTCAGTCGCGTGGCGGTGCCATCGAACTTCAGATCCGCCGTCGACTGAATCCGCTCCGCCGAGGACGCGAAGCTGAAAAAACGGACGACGAAGCGCTGCGAGAGGGCGGTGAGCAGCTTCGCGTTCGGCCCGTTGAGCTGCTGCTGGACGAACGCGCTGCGGGTCTGACCGTCGCGATCGGCGATCGCCATGCTGCGCGAGTTGTCGACGAGCACCGCGAGGAAGTTCTGCTGAGGCACCGCCGCCTTGAGAATCAGCGTCGGGCGGAACAAACAGACGAGCAGGACGGCGAGCGCCGCCACGCGGAGCGCGACGAGCACGAGTCGATCGCGCAGCCGATCGGCCGCCGCCACGCCGCGATAGGTGAGGAGCGCCACGACCGCCGCCGCGGCCACGGCGCCCGCGATCAGCAGGACGGAGCGCGAAAACGCCCAGGCCACATCGCCCTGCTGGAACATCAGAGGCGGATATTTGAAGAGGAAACGGAAGATGCTTTCCACCAGGCGCTCATTCTACAGAAGGCGGCTGGCGGGCGGATCCCCACCCTACTTTTTTCATATGTGGTTCGAGTTCGGACAGTTCGGCGTCGACGACCGCAGGGGCCGAGCTTGCTCGGCCCGCACAGGCGGGAACGAACGGGCGCGGCAACGCGCCTACACGCGAAGGCGTTTGAGTCTCGATCGCACTTTGAAATAGGCGAGCATCGCCGCTTCGCCGAGCACGAGGCCGCTGAGGATCCAGTCGCTCGCGCGCGGACGCGGTGGGGACGGCCGCGACGCGGGCGGCAGATCGGCGTCGACGTTGCAGTTGGCGTCGGCGATCGCCGGCTTCAGCGTGCCGGCGGCCTTCTGCCGCTCCCACGCCTGCTCGGCCAGGATGCCGATCTTCTCCTTCTCGCCCGGCGTCTTCTCGCCCGGATCCTTGCCGTACGGCGAGGCGTGCTCGATCTCCGCGTTCAGTTCGGCGCCGATCAAGACCGCGAAGCTCGAGACGTAGAACCACAACATCAGCACGATCACGCCGCCGATCACGCCGTAGGTCGCGTTGTACGAGGTGAAGTGGGCAACGTAGAACTTGAATGCGAGCGAGATCAGCAACCACAACAGCGTGGCGACCACCGACCCCGGCGTAATCCAGATCCAGCGTTGCTCGGCGTCGGGCGCGAAGTAGTAGATCATCGCCATCCCGAGACCGACCAGGGCGAAGACGACCGGCCACTGAAGAATCTTCCACGTCCACTCGAACGCGTGCCCGAGATACATCTTCGCGGCGATTTTTTCCGCGAGCGTGGGTCCGGCGATGACGAGCGCGAACGACACGACGATGAAGACGGCGAGCGCCACGGTCAGTCCGAGCGCGACCGCTTTCACCTTCCACCACGGACGGCTTTCCTGAATGTCGTACGCCTCGTTCAGCGCGGTGATGATCGCGTTCGCTCCCGACGACGTGCTCCAGATCGTTCCGATCATGCCCAACGTCAGCAGCCCGCCGTTTTTCTCATGCGCAATCTTCAGCGTCTGATCCATCACGATCTGCAGGACCTCGTACGGCGCCACGCGCGCCAGCGTCGAGTTGATCGCGTCCAGCAGTCCCGCGACGGGGATGAAGCTGACCAGCGCGACGAGGAAGAGCAGCGCGGGGAACAGGGCGAGAAAGAAGTAGTAGGCGAGCTGCGCGGCGAGGTTCAGACAGTTGTCCGCCAGCAGCTCGTTCCACGTTCGCACGGCGAGCTGCTTCCACGTGAGCGGGACGCGGAAGGCGCGCAGCATCAGCGCGCGCCGTGGCGGAGGCCGGTCCCGACCGTCGGCGTGAACGACGGCGCGTCGCTCGCGGGGAACGAATCGGCCGACGCGTCGTGCACGAGATCCTCGCGGCGCCATCCGGCGCGTTCGATCACGGCCGCAATCCGCCGCCGCACGTCGGACAGATCGCCTTCGCCCGCGATCGCCCACCAGGCGAGCCCGCCGCCGATGCCGGCGAGTAACGATCCGGTGATGCTCTTCTGTCGCATGCCCTGCAGGGCGAGCGCCGTGCCGCCGAGCCCGACGAGCCAGCGCGTCAGCGCGAGCTCGCGGCGCGTGCCGTCCCAGCCTCGGCGATCCCAGACGCTGGCCGGCGCGCGATGTGTAGTCAGGTTCAGTCCGCTCGTGTTCGTAGTCATGTTTGCCCAGCAATGCAAATTCCGGGGACAGGTTACGGATGAACTCCTGATGCGTTTCCCTACACGTGCCGTCACTGAGTGAATGTCTGTCGACGCGCCGAGACGTCGGCGGCGCCCGGACGAATCGATGGCCGGTCGCGATTCTGGCCTGTTTCCATCGGTCGCTACTGCCCACCCGCCTCGACTGCTCGCCGCGCCCAGTGGCACATCGGTTGCTCAAACAGACGCTGCAATCCCCCTGGCACTCGATTGAAAGCGTAGGAGGTCTTGTATGCCGCCAGAGCCAGTCCGCGCGACCGACGACGTGCTCCGGCGAGTGCAAGGGGAATTCTTGGAAATGCCCGGCTTGCGGTTGACCGAAGCGCAGGCGCGCCGCCTTTGGGGGCTCGATGCAGCTTCGTGTGGCGCGTTGCTTCGCGCCCTGGTCGATGCGAATTTTCTGTTCAGGACACGTGACGGTGCGTTCATGCGCGTCGAACACGCGATGCCTGTGAAAGCGTCGCTGCGGCCGCGAGCGTTCGCGGTCGCCTGAAACTTTCCTCTTCGTCCCTCGACAGGCTCGGGACGCACCGAGCTTCGTCGAGGGGCCGAGGAATGCCCGCCGCCCGGCTGGACGAAAGTCTTTCCTTTGAGCCGTCAGCCAGCCGGCCGAATCTCCTGCCACCGTACCCCGGGCGGCTGACCTTCGGGTCGCCGCCCGCGGCCAACTCCTCCCAATGCCGTGAAGCAGTCGTCAGTCTTCAATTTCAAGTTTTTTTCGTGCGTTTCGTGGTCGTGCGCGCGCCGTTGTGCGATCAGACAGCGCGATATCAGCGGCAGTAGACTACCGCTACGCGTTTGCTGATTGCGACCACCAACCCCGGCAAGGTGCGCGAGATTCGCGCCATCCTCGCCGGCATTCCGTACGAGATCGTCTCGCTCGATGCCTGGCCCGCGATTGACGCTCCCGAGGAAAACGGACGGACGTTCGAGGAAAATGCGCGGGGCAAGGCGTTGTACTACGCGACGGCGACCGGCGAGCTGAGCGTCGCCGAAGATTCGGGGCTGGAGATCGACGCGCTTGGCGGGGCGCCCGGTGTGGAATCGGCGCGCTACGGCGGGGTCGAGACGTCGTACCCGGACAAGTTCGCGCTGATCTACGCGGCGCTTCATCAGCGCGGCAGCGTCGACTCGACCGCTCGATTCGTCTGTGCGCTCGCGCTCGCGTCGGGTGAGCGCGGCGCAGGCCGCTCAGACCCGCGTCGTACCATCTTCGAAACGCGCGCGTCGGTCGAGGGACGCATGGCGCCGGCGCCACGCGGCAGCGGCGGTTTCGGGTACGACCCGATCTTCTTCTATCCGCCGTACGGCTGCACGCTCGCCGAAGCGACGGCGGATCAGAAGACTGCCGTCAGCCATCGCGGCCAGGCGTTGAGGACGCTGCGGCGTTTTCTCGATCAGAACAGCGCATCTTTGCGCCAGCGCCGTTCGTGATCCAGGAGCCACGACTTCTTGTCGAGGCCGCCGCCGTACCCGGTGAGTGAACCTGACGATCCGATCACGCGATGACACGGAACCACGATCGCGATCGGATTTGCGCCGTTCGCCAGTCCGACGGCGCGCGAGGCGCCCGGGGAGCGCAGCTCCTTTGCGATCGACCCATAGCTGCGCGTCTCGCCGGGCGGGATCCGCAGGAGCACGCGCCAGACGCGCTTCTCGAATTCAGCGCCGTGCATCTCGATCGGGAGGTCGCCGACGTCGGCCGTCGTGCCGTCGAAGTACGCGGCCAGCCACTCGCGCGTGCGCGCGATGACCGACGTCTCGCCGTCGAAGATGTCGTGCGCAGGAAAATGCCGCCGCAGCCGCGCGTCGAGTCTCGTGAGGCGTTTGTCCGGACCGGTGAATTCCAGTACGCACAGGGCCTTGTCGGTCGAGAGCGCAAGCATCGGCCCGAGCGGAGTCGGCAGCGTGGCGCGGGTCAGCATGAGCCTCGTCGGTGTCAACATTTCAATCAACGAGTTTGGAGGAGATGCCCGACGATCGCTTTCTGTTTCTGCACCAGCTCCTTGATGCCCGCGTCCGCGAGATCCAGCAGCATCAGCAGCGCATCACGGGCGAAGGGCATCGTTTCCGCCGTGCCCTGGACCTCGATGAAGCGGCCGTTGCCGGTCTTCACGATGTTCATGTCCACTTCGGCGCGGCTGTCGTCCTCGTACGCGAGATCGAGCAGCGGCTCGTTGTCGACGATGCCGACGCTGATCGCGGCGACGTAGTCCGAGAGCGGGATGGCGTTGATGATGCCGCGCGCGCGCATCTTCTCGAGCGCGAGCGCCAGCGCGACGAACGCGCCGGTGATCGACGCCGTGCGCGTTCCGCCGTCCGCCTGGATGACGTCGCAGTCGATCCAGATCGTGCGCTCGCCGAGCGCCGGGAGGTTCGTCACCGAGCGCAGCGATCGCCCGATGAGCCGCTGGATTTCCTGCGTGCGGCCGCCGACCTTGCCGGCCGACGCCTCGCGCTGCGTGCGCGTGCTCGTCGCGCGCGGCAGCATGCCGTACTCCGCCGTCACCCACCCCTTTCCGGTGTTGCGGAGGAACTGTGGCACGCGATCCTCGACGCTCGCCGCGCAGATGACCTTCGTGTTGCCGGCCTGAATCAACACCGATCCCTCGGCGTGCATCAGATAGTGCGGCGTCAGCGTCGTGTCGCGCAGCTGGTCGTGCGCTCTCTCGTCGGATCGCATAGTTATTGAATCCACGTCAGATTCTTCTCCAGTGGCCGGCGCAGATCGACGTGGCCGGCAATCGTGTCGACCTCTTTGCCGTCGACGAGCAGCTGGACCGCGTGCACGGCCGGCAGATTCTCGGTCAGCGCGTTGACGATCGTGTAGACGGTCAGCAGCTCGGTCGTCGACCCGCCGGGATGCGCCGCGATCATGTCGCGGCTGAAGTCGACGTACGCGTCGCCGCGTTCGCTGATGAACAGCGCCCGCAGCGTGGTGCCTGCGGGCACCGCGGAGACGAGCGGCTCGGCGACGGGCGCGAGCTGCGCCGCCACGATCTCGTTCGCCTGGGCGACGGTGCCTTCTCCGTACGCGATCTCGCGCTCGACGCCGGTCAGGTGCGTGCCGTCCTCTGCGACGTAGAACAGCCGCGCTTTGATCTTCCGGCCGGCGGGCGGCGCGGGCGCGCTCGACGGCGCCGCAGACACCGCCTTCGCTGCGGTCGCGCCGTAGCGGCGCGGCAGCGCGAAGAACATCAGCCACACCAGCAGGCCGGCGACGAGCGTGATGGCGCCGACGACGAGCCAACCTCGTCCCATTACTGCGGACCCCCGGCGGCGAGCGCGTCGCGGAAGCGCACGATGGCCTCGTACAGCGCCTGCACGAACGTCGTCTGGAAACTGTCTCCGGCGAGCAGCTTTTCCTGGTCGCCGTTGGTGAGGTAGCCGAGCTCGACGAGGACGGCCGGCATGTTCGCCGATTCGAGCACGCGCAGCGCCGCGCTGTCGACGGCGCGCGGCGCGAGCGGCACCCGGCTGGCGAGGTGTTCCCGCAGCATGTTGGCGAACGCCGTCGACTGATCGACGTGGCGCGTCTGCGCGAGATCCCACGGAACCATCTCGATGTCGCGCAGCCCGCCGCCGAACGTCGGCAGACGTTCCACGCCGCCCGGCGCCTCGGCCGGCGGAGAGCTCTTGTCGAACGCGGCATAGAAGATCGACGCGCCCGTCGTCGACCTGCGCAGCGACGCGTTGACGTGCAGGCTCAGGAACAGATCCGCCTTGTTGTTGTTCGCGATCGCCGTGCGCTCGTCGATCGGGACGTTGCGGTCGTCATCGCGCGTGAGCAGGACGCGGATGCCGAGCCGCGCCTCGATGATCCCTTTCGCGCGGCGCGCGACGGCGAGCGTCAGATCCTTTTCCTTCATCCCCTGTGCGCCCCGCGCGCCTTCGTCGTCACCGCCGTGGCCGGCGTCGATCGCGATCGTCCGGATCGGCGAGACCGGCATACCGAACGCCGGCGGCAATTCGGGAGGTGACGGGGGCTGCGGCGCGGTCGGAGTCGACGGCGCCGTCTCGGTCGGCTGTGCGGCCAGCAAGTCGATCGTCAACCGCATCGTCGTATCGACCGGCTGCGTGGCGCTTCTGAATCCCGCGAAGCGCGGACCCAGATCGACCGAGAGCGACATCTGATCGAGCGCGCGGACGTCCTGCACCAGGCTTTGGGGGCCTTGTGGAGCGAGCGGCGGGTTCGGCAGGTCGAGCGCGTCGACGTCGAACTTGATCGTGAGCCGCTGATTGTCCTGCGTGACGGTGCTGTTGGCAGCCGGCGTCGCGTCGACCGTCAGGCGCGCCGACGAGGCGGTGAGCGCGTCATAGCGAACCGCGATGCGAGGCACGCGCACGTCGCCGACGAGGAGCAGACGCGACGGCTTGCGCAGCTCGAGCCGCGCGTCGTAGACGGGCCCGAGGGCGCGGCTGATGAATTCCACCGGCACGAGCCATCGCCGTCCGCTGCGCGACGGCGGCGCCGGCAGCGAGATCAACCGGCCCGACACGGACGCGAGCGACTGCTCAGGCGTGAGGACGATCGTCCGCCCCTTGTACGATACCGTGATGGCGCCGAGCGACTCCTGCACGGTGAGGCCGAAGGTCGTCGCGAGATCGTCGAGCACCACGAACTCCTGATCGCCCAGCAGAGCGATCGCCATCGAGCGTCGACCCTCTTTGGTGAGCATCGTCAACGACGGCGCCGGCGCGGGCTGACTCGACAGTGCGGCCGCGAGTCCGAGAAGCACGACGGAAACGGCGGCAGAGAAGAGCGGAAGCGGACGAGGCTTCAATGGAGGATCTCGGGCCTCCATTTTACCTTGCGGATTTCAGACTGATGATTGCAGAGATCGGTGGATGCCTGCTGATTCGTGAACTGCCGATCGGTCGAGGATCGCGGAGTTGTTGCGGACTGCGGAATCGATCCGCAGTCCGCAATCCGACATCCGCCATCCGAAATCGCCTAGTCGATGATCCGTCGTGCGGCGGACAGTCCGATGATCACGAACACGAGGAACAGGATCAGGAACAGACCCGCCAGGAACTTGGCGATCGCGAACGACGCGCCGGCAATCGTCGTGAACCCGAGCAGGGCCGCGATGATGCCGACCACCAAGAACACCAGCGCCATGTGAAGCATGACTTCACCCTCCGCCGATCCCGAGTGTGCGAAATGCGTGCCGATGCATACGGATGTGGTGAACAATGACCGTCGCTATGGACAGCTTTCTCGCCGCCGCCATCGAAGAAGCTGAGCGCGGCCTCGCTGAAGGGGGGATTCCGATTGGGGCGGCGCTCGTGCACCGCGGCGTCATCCTCGGCCGGGGTCACAACCGCCGCGTGCAGCAGGGAAGCGCCGTGCTGCACGGCGAGATGGATGCGCTCGAGCGCGCGGGGCGACAGCCGGCCTCGGTCTACCGCGAGTCGGTGATGTACACGACGCTGTCGCCGTGCGCGATGTGCTCGGGCGCGATCCTGCTGTACGGCATCCGCCGCGTCGTCGTCGGCGAGAACCGCACGTTCATGGGTGAAGAAGATCTGCTGCGATCACGCGGGGTGCACGTCGAGGTGGTGCAGGACGGACGGTGCATCCGGATGATGTCCGACTTCATCGCCGCGTATCCGGAGCTGTGGAACGAAGATATCGGCGTCGACCGCGATCCGCGCGAAGCATGACCGCGGTCGACCTGCCGTCCGATTACTGCACGCGAAGCGTGATGGTTTGTCCCGGCGGCACGTTCACGTCGAACGCGATCGGCTGCGAATCGCCCATGCGGATCTCGATGCGATGCGGTCCTGCCGTCAGGTTCAGATGCTGGAACGCACCGTCGAAGTCGTCGACGACCCCGACGTAGTACCCATCGGCGAGCACCTGTGCATCGGGCGGTGCGCCTTCGATGTGGACGCCGCCATACGTATAACCGGGCTGCGCGCTGACATACGAAGCGGGTGGATAGCCGTAGCCGGGGTACGCGCCATAACCGTAGGACGGATAGCCGCCGTAGTAATAAGGATACGGGTAGCCGTAATACGGCGCGTAGTACGGGTACCGGTATCCGAAGCCGGAGAAGAATCCAATCGTGAGACCCGGACGATAGCCGTAGAAGTACGGACGATACGGAGCGAAGCCGATGATGCGGGGCGAAATGATTCGCGGCGCGATAACCGTTCGTCCGATGAACGGACGCGGGACCGCACGGCCGCCGGCGACAACGTGTCCGCCTCCGCCGCGCACGACGCCTCCGCCGTAGACGCCGCCACCGCGCGCCATACCGCCGCGGCGCTGCGCGCTGGCCGTTGCCGGCAACGACATACACACGACGACCGCGATCACAACTGGGATGAACTTCGAGCAACTCATGGCCGACTCATGTTCAGGCATGGCAGGCTGGCGAGTTCTATTCTAACGCGTGTCGTGTGGCTTTCAACGCGTGTAATACCGCACGAGCCACTCGGCGACGAGAACGGGCTTGTCCGAGCGCTCGCGCTCGACCGTCACCTGCCAGGTCACCTGGATGCTTCCTTTTTCGTCGTCGACGCTCGTCGGGGTGAAACGCGCCCGGACGCGCGAACCGGCTGGAACGGGCGCGACGAAGCGCAGGCGGTTCAGGCCGTAGTTGATCGCCATCCGCAGCCCGGTGAACTCGACGGCGTCCCGGATCAGCGCGCTCAGCAGCGACAGCGTAAGGAATCCGTGAGCGATGGTGATCTTGAACGGCGATTCGGACCCGGCGCGCGCGGTGTCGATGTGAATCCACTGGCGGTCGCCGGTCGCGTCGGCAAACTGGTTGATTCGATCCTGCGTCACCTCCAACCAGCCGCTGACCGCGACTTCCTGTCCAACCCGATCGCGCAGCGTGGAAACGTCGAGTGTGATCACGCGCTCACGACCGCCTCAGAGTAGAAACCGCGGCCGTCGGCGACGAGCCGCTCGAGCAGGGGCGCCGGCTCCCAATAGTCGCCGAACCGCGCGCGATATTCGTTGACGCGCGCGAGGACCGCCGGCAGGCCGACGGTTTCGGCGTAGAACATCGGTCCGCCGCGGTGGCGCGGGAAGCCGAAGCCGTACACGTAAACGACGTCGATGTCGCTCGCCCGCGTGGCAAAGCCCTCCGCGAGCACGCGCGCGCCTTCGTTTGCGAGCGCGGTCATGATCCGCGCCACGATCTCCTCGTCGGCGATCGGCCGTCGTGAGATGCCCCGCTTGAAGGCGGCCTCGTCCGCGAGCTGCTCGATGAGCGGATCCGGCGTCCGGTTCCTGCTGCCGGGCGCGTCGTACTTGTACCAGCCGGCGCCGGTTTTCTGTCCGTAGCGGCCCATCTCGAAGAGGATGTCTGGTATCGCCGATTGCGGTCCTTCGGCGCGTGTCTTGCCGATCGATTTCAGATACTGACGAATGCGCGCGCCGACGTCGATGCCGGCGATGTCCTGCATGCCGAACGGGCCGACGGGCAAGCCGAAGTCGGTCAGCACGCGATCGATCTGCGGCACGCTGGCACCCTCTTCGAGCAGGAGGTACGCCTCGCGCATGTAGTAGGCAAGCATGCGGTTGGCGACGAAGCCGAAGCAGTTGCCGACGACGACGCCGACCTTCCCGAGCTTCTTCGCCAGCTTCAGCGACGTCGCGATCACTTCTTTGCTCGTGTCGCGTCCGCGCACGATCTCCAGGAGCTTCATCACGTTGGCCGGGCTGAAGAAGTGGTGGCCGAGCACCTGCGGCGGCCGGCCGCTCGCGCGCGCGAACTCGTCGATGTCGAGCGTCGACGAATTCGACGCGAGCACGCAGTCCGCCCGCGTCACCGAGCCGAGCTCGGTGAACGTCTGCTTCTTCAAATCCATGTTCTCGAACACCGCTTCGACGACGATGTCGACCCGGTCGAAGCCGTCGTACGACGTCGTCGGCGTGATGAGCGCCAGCGTCTTCTCGACCTGATCGGCGGTCATCTTGCCTTTCGACATCGTGATCTCGTAGTTCCGGCGAATCGTCGCCAGCCCGCGCTCGAGCGCTGCATCGTCGACATCCTTCAGCAGCACCGGGATGCCGGCGTTCACGTAGGTCATCGTGATGCCGCCGCCCATCGTGCCGGCGCCGACGACCGCAGCCCGCCTGATGTCGAGAGCCGGCGTGTCCTTCGGAACATCCGGTACTTTGGCGACTTCGCGCTCCGCGAAGAACAGATGCCGCAGCGCTTTCGATTCCGTCGACACCACGCACTGCGCGAAGATCTCGCGCTCGCGGATCGATCCGTCGGCGAAGCCGAGTCGCAGCCCCTCTTCGATCGCGTCGACGGCGGCCAGCGGCGCGCGCGCGCCCTTCGCCGTCTTCGCGAGCGTCTGGCGCATCGCCTGACAGGCTTCGATTCCGCTCGTGATCTGCTCCGCGGACAGTGCGATCTCACGCGTCTTGCGAATCTGCCGGAGCTGCGCTTTCGACCTGGCGAACGCGACGGCCGCGCTGAGCAGGTCCGCCGGGCCGGAGCCCCCCGGTACGACCTCGTCGAGGATGCCGGCCGCTTTGGCCTTTGACGCCGATACGGGCTTGCCGTCGGTGCACATCTCGAGAGCCAGCTGCGCGCCGCACAGGCGCGGCAGCCGCTGTGTACCGCCCGCGCCGGGAATGATGCCGAGCAGCACCTCGGGCTGGCCGACCCTCGCGTCCGCGGTGGCGATGCGGAAGTGGCAGGCCTGCGCGACTTCGAGACCGCCGCCGAGGGCGTTGCCGTGAATGGCCGCGACGACCGGCTTGCTCGCGTCTTCCACGCGTCGCAGCAGCGCGTGCGTGTTGGCGGAGCGGGCGAGCGAGTCGGCGCTCGTCTTCAGCGTGTCGAACACCTTGATGTCCGCGCCGGCGATGAACGTCGTGCCGGCGCCGATGAGAACGATCGCGTCGACGTTCGGATCCGCGACCGCGCGCGCGACGGCGACGTCGACGCCGTCCCACACGGCTGGGCCCAGCGCGTTGACGGGGGGATTGTCGATCGTGATCACCGCGACACGGTCGGATACGGTGTATTGCACGAGATCGCTCATGCCAGCTCCTCTGCAACGAAAGCGTAGCCTATCATGCGGCGTTGAAGGTTTCGCTCGCGTGAGTGCGTCCACTCATCGCTCGCCTTCGGTGCTTCGACTCATCCCTGGTCATCGGTGCTTCGACTCAACGCTCGCCCTGAGCCTGTCGAAGGGCGGGCGCGTGCTCAGGACAAGCCTTTTTGAAGGCGGAGCTGGTGAGCGACGACAAGCTCAGGATGAGCGTTAGCCATTGGGGACTTCGGCTGACTCGACGACGATGCACGTCGTCGAGCCGTGAGCGTACAGTTTGCCGTCGCGATCGACGATGCGCGCTTCCGCAGTCGCGGTGCGGCTGCCGACGTGGACGGCGACGCCTTCGCAGCGCACCTCGCCCGCCGCAATCGTGAGCGGACGCGTCAGGTTCACTTTCAGTTCGAGCGTCGTGAAGCGCTTGCCCGGCGGCGTCGTCGTGTTGATCGCGCAGCCGAGCGCGGTGTCGAGCAGAGTGGCGGCGAAGCCGCCGTGGGCGACGCCGGTGCCGTTGTAGAAGCGTTCCTCGGCGATCGCTGCGAAGACGACGCGTCCCTTGTCGACTTCGACGAGCCGGATGCCCATGAGCTGCAGCATCGGCGGCGCCGGAAATTCGCCGGCGAGCACGCGCTGAAAGTATTCGAGGCCGCTGAGGCCGCGACGGGTTTCGATGAGCGTCATGAGCGGGCGGCGGTGCTGGCGGCTGCGTGTTCCTCGCGCAGCACGCGGTACAGGATCTTGCCGACGGCGCTCATCGGCAGCGTTTCGCGGATCTCAATTGCGTGCGGCAATTTGTACTCCGTCAGGCTCTCGCGGCAGTGCGCGAGCAGCTCGTCGACCGACGCCGTCGTGTTCGGTTTCAGGGCGATGCACGCCTTGACGACCTCGCCGTGATACAGATCGGGAATGCCGATGACGGCGGCGAGTCGGACGGCCGGGTGCATGTAGAGGACCGATTCCACTTCCGACGGGTACACGTTGTAGCCGTCGACGATGATCATGTCCTTCTTGCGCTGGACGATCGACGTGTACCCCTCGTCGTCCATGCGCGCGACGTCGCCGGTGTGAAACCAGATGCGGCCGTCGGCGTGCTCGCGCAGCGCGTTGGCGGTTTCATCGGGCTTGTTCCAGTAACCCTTCATCACCTGCGGGCCGCAGATGCACAGCTCGCCCGCTTCGCCCACCGCAAGCTCGCGCGTGCCGCTCTCGAGGTCGACGATCTTCATGTCGGTGTCGGGAAACGGCAGGCCGATGGTGCCCATCTTGCGCCGGGCGAGCTGAGGGGTCGAGTGCGTCACCGGCGACGTTTCCGACAGGCCGTACCCCTCGTTGAGCGGCCGGCCGGTGCGGCGCTCGAATTCTTCCATCACCTCGATCGGACACGGCGCGCCGCCGCTGTTGAACACGCGCACGTGCTCGAGCCCGTGGTCGGCGGCGTTCGGATGGTTCAGGAGCGAGACGAACACGGTCGGCACCGCCGGGAAGTACGTCGGGCGGAAATCGCGAATCGACGCGAGCACCTGATCGGGATCGTATTTCGGATGGATGATTTGCAGCGCGCCGATCCGCAGACCGACCATCATGCAGACGGAGAACGCGTAGATGTGGAAGTACGGGATGACGACCAGATAGCGCTCGTTGCCGTTGATCGCGTACGACGGGTTCGTCCACGACTCGGTCTGGACCACGTTGGCCCAGATGTTCCGGTGCGTCAGCATCGCCCCTTTCGGCGTTCCCGTCGTGCCGCCCGTGTACTGCAGCACGGCGACGTCCTGGGGATCGATGGCGACGCGCGGGATGCCGGACGGCTTCACCGGCGCGAGCAGTTCGGCCAGCGTGAGCGACCCTTCGGCTGCCGGCGGCGCGGCCGCCGCCGCCGAGTATTCGGCGAGCGAGGTGACGATGACCTGCTCGATCGACGTCTGCGCGCGGACTGCCTCCACGAGCGGCGCGAGCGCATCGAGCGTGATGATCAGGCGCGCGCCCGAATCCTTCGCCACCGTCAGCAGCTCGCGCGCGGTGTAGCTCGGGTTGATGTTGACCACGATCGCCCCGAGGCGCAGCACCGCGAACGCCGAGAAGATGTACTGCGGGCAGTTGGGGAGCATGATGCCAACGCGATCGCCCTTGACGATGCCGATGCGCGCGAGCGACGCGGCGAGCGCGTCGGCGCGGCGCTTCAGATCGAGGTACGTGAGCTCGGCGCCGAGGAACTGCGTCGCCGGCCGATCCGGCCGCTCGACCGCGGTAATGCTGAGGATGTCGGCCAGGGGACGTCCCGGGTACGACACGTTGGTTCGCACCCAGTAGTCGTAGTGCTTCTGCCACGGGCGAGCGGCATAGGGTGAGGCTGGAGTCACGCGATTGTCCGTCCGCCGTCGACGACGATCGTCTGACCGGTGATGTAGTTCGACGCATCGGCCGCGAGGAACACCGCAACGCCCTTCAGCTCGCCCGCGTCGCCGACGCGCGGGATCGGGCTCGTCGCCTTGATCGCCGGCTCCGTCATCTCGATCGCGGCGTCGGCGAGCCGCGAGTGGAAGAAGCCGGGGGCGATCGCGTTCACGCGGATGCCCTTGCGGCCCCACGACGCGGCGAGCTCGCGCGTCAGCCCCATCAACCCGGCCTTGGTCGCCGCGTACGGCGCGTAGTGCGGCCCGCTGACCGATGCGTGCAGGCCCGCAATCGACGCGATGTTGATGATGCGTCCCCATCGGCGCGTCAGCATGTCGCGTCCCGCCGCTTGAGAGAACAGGAACGCGCCGGTGAGGTTGATGTCGACCACCTTCTGCCATTTGTCGAGCGGCAGATCTTCCGGCTCGGCGGCCCACGTCACGCCCGCGTTGTTGATCAGGATGTCGACTTTCCCGTAGACGGCCACTGTCTTGTCGACGACCGCCTGCACGTCGGTCGGTTTCGCCACATCGCACAGCATGCCTTCCACGCGAAAGCCGCGCGCGCGCATCGCGTCGACGGTCGGCTGCAGCCACTCGTTGCGCCGCGCGCACAGCATGAGCGCGCAGCCCGCTTCGGCGAGACCTTCGGCCATTTCCTGTCCGAGTCCGCGCGATCCGCCGGTCACGATCGCGACACGCCCCGCGAGCGAGAATAATTCGTTGATGGTGGGCACGACGTCAGGCTTATACTTCCGGGCCGCTGCAGTGTCAACAATCCGCGGCTGAAGCGATTCGCTCGCCTGAAGGCTCGCGCTCCACCTCGAGGGAGCGCGAGGCTTTAGCCGAGCGACGGGAACTTATGACTCAAACACAAACCCCGATCACCGGCGGCCAGTTCCTCACGACGACGAGTGAAGCGGACGACGTGTTCATCCGCGAAGAGCTCTCCGAAGAGCAGCGGCTCTTCGGCCGGACCGCCGCGGAGTTCATGCAGAAGGAAGTGCTTCCGGTCGTCGACCAGCTGTACAAGCACGATTGGGATCTCACGCGCCGGCTGATGAAGAAGGCGAGCGAGCTGGATCTGCTGCGGCTCGAGATTCCTCCGGCATACGGCGGCCTCGGCCTCGATCTGATTAGCGCCGCGTACGTCGGCGAAAAGATCGCGATCAACCCTTCGTTTGGCGGCTCGCTCGGCGCGCACACGTCGATCGGGACGCTGCCGCTCGTGTATTTCGGGACCGAGGCGCAGAAGCAGCGCTATCTGCCGCGGCTGGCGAGCGGCGAGTTGATTGGCGCGTACGCGCTCACCGAGCCGCAGTCGGGATCGGACGCGCTCGCCGCGCGGACGACCGCCACGCCGAGCGCCGACGGCCGTCATTACGCGCTGAACGGCCAGAAGATGTGGATCACGAACGGGCAGTTCGCCGATCTCTTCACGATTTTCGCGAAGGTCGGCGGCGAGCAGTTCTCCGCCTTCCTCGTGGAGCGCTCGATGGGCGTCGTGAGCGGCCGGGACGAGATCAAGCTCGGGCTCGACGGCTCGTCGACCACCGCGCTGATGCTCGACGACGTGAAGGTGCCGGCCGAGAACGTGCTCGGCACGATCGGACAGGGACACAAAGTCGCGTTCAACGTCCTGAACTTCGGCCGCGTGAAGCTCGGTGCGCGCAATATGGCGGGCGTGAAGCTGGCGCTCGAGCAATCGGTGAAGTACGCGAGGGAGCGTCGCCAGTTCGGCAGGCCGATCGCGGACTTCGGTCTGATCAAGGAAAAGCTCGCCGGCATGGCGGTGCGCGCGTTCGTCGGCGACGCGATGTCGTACCGCGCGCTCGGCGACGTCGATCGCGCGCTCGAATCCATCGATCGCAACGACGGCGCCCGCGTGATGAGGACCATCGAAGGGTTCGCGGTCGAATGTTCGATCAACAAGGTCTGGACGAGCGAGGCGCTCGCGTGGGCCGTCGATCAGGCGGTGCAGGTGTTCGGCGGCAACGGCTACTCGCGCGAATTTCCCGTCGAGAGAATGTACCGTGACGCGCGCATCACGCGGATCTACGAGGGCACCAACGAAATCAACCGGCTGCTGATTCCCGCGCGCCTGCAGAAGCAGTCGCCGGCGCTCTTCGGCGCGGATGCGGCGCGCGATGCGCTCGCCGACCGGCCGTCGCCTTCCCCGCGCGGACCGGTGGCGGCCGAGCGCGACTTCCTCGTTCGCGCCAAGCGCATCGCGGTCGCGCTGCTCGGACAGGCGACCGACAGCTACGGCGACGACTTGAAGGAGGCGCAGGAAGTCCAGGCGCAGATCGCCGATGTCGTCACGGAGGTGTACGCGATCGAGAGCGCGATCGCCCGCGCGGAGAAGATGGCCGCGCGCGGCGACGCTCGCGCAGACCTCGCCGCCGACGCCGTGCGCGTCTACACCGAGGAAGGGGCGAGCCGGATCGCCGCCGCGGTGAGGCAGGTCGCGACCGCGCTGCTCGGGCGCGGTGTCGATTCAGCCTACGGCCCCAGCGTCCAGCGGCTCGCGATTCACTGCGGAGTCGACGCGATTGCGCTGCGCCGCCGCATCGCCGATGCGGTGATCGAGAGGGGCAGACATCCGTTCTGACGGCGGGACAGGCAGGAGAGGCGGGAAGGGCAGGAGAGGCGGGAAGGGCAGGACGTCAGGAAGGCTGGCAAGGCTTTGCTGCAGCGAAACGCGAGGGTGACGTGCTGTTCTGGAAAACGCGCGAGCGGTTTACGCCGCGAGCGCGTCTGCGCGTCACAGCCTTGAGCCGTTGCGAGGCGCGTATGCGCCAAGCAACAGCGGCGGGGGTGGGGTCCCTGCCGCGATAAATCGAAGTGGGGCCCCGCGCGATTAAGAAATGTCGGGCCCCACGCGAAAGTAAAAAATGTCGCCATCCGCCCTCTACGCGTTGATCGTTCTCTTCGCGATCAATCTCATGAACTTCTTCGACCGCCAGATCATCGGCGGCGTCGGTGAAGGCATCAGGCGCGAATGGGGCCTCAGCGACACGGCGCTCGGACTGCTCGGCACGGTCTTCACGCTCCTGTATGCGGTGTTCGGGCTTCCGCTCGGCCGCCTCTCGGACAGCAAACCGCGTCGCGTCATCCTGTCGGCTGGCGTATTCGTCTGGAGCGTGCTGACAGCCGCGTCGGGGCTCGCACGCAACTTCGGTCAGCTGATCGCCGCGCGTCTGGGCGTCGGCGTCGGCGAAGCGACCTGCTCGCCCGCTTCGACCTCACTCATCGGCGATCTCTTTCCGACGACATCACGCGCGCGCGCCACGGCGATCTGGATGCTCGGTCTGCCGCTCGGCCTCGGTCTGGCCAACGGCGCCGGCGGCTGGATTCTGCAGAACTGGGGATGGCGCAAGGCCTTCTACGTCGCCGCGGTGCCGGGCGTGTTCTGCGCCGCCGCCGCGCTTTTCGTTCGCGAGCCGAAGCGCGGCACGAAGGAAGAGCTCGCTATCGGCGATCGCTGCCGCGAAGGCAATCCGTTCCTGCTCGTGATGTCGATTCCGACGATGTGGTGGATCATCGCGTCGGGCGCGCTGCACAACTTCAACATGTACGCGCTCGGATCGTTCGTGGCGCCGTTCCTCGTCCGCTTTCACAAGATCAATTTTCTCGACGCCGGCTGGGTCGCCGCGGCGGTGTACGGCTTCTCGGGCATCGTCGGCCTCGTCGTCGGTGGCGCCCTCGCCGATCGTTTGTACCGTGTGCGCGTCGACGGCCGCCTGATCGTCGGCTGCGGCGCGATCGTGCTGTGCACGCCGCTGATGTATGCGGGCCTCACGCGTCCGAGCGGCGACGTGTGGGGCTTCGCGCTGCTGATGGGCGCCGGCTGCGGCGTGATGTACGCGTACTACTCCGTCGTCTACTCGACGATCCACGATGTCGTCGAGCCGTCGCTGCGCGGCACGGCGATGGCGCTGTACTTCTGCGCGATGTATCTGCTCGGCGCCTCGCTCGGACCGGTCGGCACCGGGCTCGTCAGCGACTATTTCACGTTTCAGAAAGCGACGGCCGCCGGCGCGGTGGCGCCGCTCGGCTTCGGCGCCCTCATCGCCGCCGAGCTGCGCAGCCTCGTCGGCGAGTCGAAAGGATTCAACGTGCGCGCGCTCGAACCGTTCCGCGCCGACGGTCTCCACACCGCGATGTTCGTCGTCCCGATTCTCGCGGCGATTCTCGCCGTCGTGCTGTTCGCGGCTTCGCGTACGGTTGCGAAAGACGTCGCGAACCTTCGTGCGTGGATGCGCGGGCAGGCTGAGAAAGTCTGAAGTTCGTACTTCGTACTTTGCACTACCGTCATCGCGTCTCCAGTCAGCGATCCTGGTGCGAGACGGTGACGCCGGCGTAGGCCGGCTCGATGATGCCGAGCCGCCGCAGCTTCGCGTCGTCGCGCCTGATCGTCCGGTTGCGCGGCGGATCGTTTTGCGGGCAGAAGATCAGGAATTCATCGGCGCTCTCGCCGATGATCTGACAACGCACGCCCGCGTAATCGACGCGCTCCGTGTCGCGGTTCACCAGGATGCGGTACGGCAATTCGTTCAGGAGGAACATGATCGTGATCATCGCGGCAAGCAGCGCGATCGGCGCCGTGCCGTCGTGGGTCCGCTGACGCCGCTGCAGGCGGATGGCGCGAAACAGCCCGAATCCGAACGCGAGGATGAGCAGGTCGAGCTCGCCGCGATACCACAGGCGCTCGAGGTTGTCCGGCCGAAGCGGCATCATGTCGTGCGCGGGAGCCGTGTTGATGAACGAGCCCCACGCCCGCATCAGGTCCGCGTGATACGCGATCATCGCTACGAGCGCGACGACCGCGAGCGCGGTCAGCGCCTGCGCCAGCCCCGCGGGTCGATCGAGTCCGAGGCGCGCCGCCAGTGTCCGTCCGCCGGCGCGCAGACGGTTCATCAAACGTCCGAACGGTCCCACGAGCTCGATGACGCGAAACGCGAACTGGCCGCCCAGCACCAGAACGCCTGCCGCCGTCATGTCGAAGACCGACGGCAGCAGCGCGCGCTGCCCCCAGATGAAATACATGAGGAACGGTTCTTTTCCGAAATCGCCGGTCCTGCCGAAGGTCAGATTGAATCCGCTCGTCGCGATGAATCCGACGCTGCCGAGGACGATCGGAACCGTCACCATGCCTACAGCTACACGCGCCGCCAGCTTGCGAAGCGGCTCAGGGCGATCGCCACGGTCCTGAAGCGCGTTCAGCGCGGTCCCGATCTCCAGCGCGCTCTGAAGCCGCGCGTTGCAGTCCGGTTCGAGCGCCTTCGCGATCACGTCGGCGAGCGCCTTCGGTACGACCTTGTCCTCGGCGTCGGCGCGCGGCGCGCCGCGCGTCACCGCCAGAACCAGATCCTCCGCATCGGTGTCGCGAAACGGGCGGTGTCCCGTCGCCATCTCGAACAGCACGACGCCCAGGCTGTAGATATCCGAACGCTCGTCCACAGGTCGTCCGAGCAGCTGCTCCGGCGACATGTATGGCGGCGTGCCCGGCTGCGGCGTTCGCGCCGTCGGTTGAGCGACGATGTGTCCGGTCGACACCAACGTTCCCACCGTGCCGATGCTGCCTCCGGCGTTCGCGATGCCGAAATCGAGCACTTTCACGGTGCCGTCCGGTCCGATGTGGATGTTTCCCGGCTTCAGATCGCGGTGGACGACGCCCTTGGCGTGCGCGGCGGCCAGCGCCGACGCCAGCTGGCGGCCGATCTCGATCACGCGTTCGATCGGCAGACGCTCGCGGCGCATCCGCGCCGAGAGGCTCTCGCCTTCGACGTACTCCATGACGATGAACGCGGCGCCGTCGTGTTCGACGACGTCGTGGATCGTCGCGACGTTCGGATGCGTGACGCGCGCGGCCGCGCGCGCCTCGTGAAGGATGCGGAGCCGCCGCTCACCACTGCCGGCGAGCGATCGCAGCACGCACTTGAGCGCGACCTTCCGCCGCAGCCGCGGATCGCTGCCGAGGAACACCTGGCCCATGCCGCCGCGGCCGATCGTATCGACGATCACGTACGGCCCGACGCGCGTGCCCGGCTCGAGGTCGTCGCTGTCGCGGTCGAGATCGGCAAGCGGCGGCGGCTGATTCAGGAAATCGCTCTCGTTCGTGTAGTTGGTCAGCAGCGCGGAAATCTCCGACGCCAGCTCGGGGTCGCTGCAGCGCGCGCGGACGAACGCCGGGCGCTCCGACGCCTGGCGCTTCAGCGCCTCTGCAATGATCTCCTTGGCGAGCTGCCAGGCCTCGGCATCCATCAGATCATCACTGGGCCACGACCTCGTCGCAGCCTGACAGGGGAGCATCGCCTCTTGCAGCAACGTTCATGTAACGTTAGACGGGGAGATCACTAACATCGGCCGGCGTGTTGACACCCTTATGAGGCCGCAGTATAGGCGACGGCCGATTTGATGCGTATCAACGCGGCAGTCTTGTGGGAACAGGGTCGTCCGCTCTCTGTCGAGGCGGTCGATCTCGGCGCGCCCGGTCCCGCCGAGGTGCTCGTGGAGATGCGCGCGGCCGGCGTGTGTCACAGCGATCTGCATCCCGCGCGCGGCGACTGGCCGATGAAAACGCCGGTCATCCTCGGTCATGAGGGCGCGGGCATCGTCCGCGAGGTGGGCGCCGGCGTCACGCGGGTGCGAAGGGACGATCACGTGGTGCTGTGCTGGGCGCCGGCGTGCGGCGTGTGTCCCGCATGCCTCGACGGACGTTCAGTTCTCTGCGACCGCCTGGACAAGGTCACGTTCCGCAACAAGCTGCCCTCGGGCACGATGCATCTGCGCGCGCGCGAACAGACCGTCGCGCCGTTTCTCGGCACCGCGTGCTTCGCCGACTGCGTCATCGTCCCCGAGGAAGGCGCGATTGCTGTTGACGCCGACGTGCCGTTCGATGCGCTCGCGACGATCGGTTGCGCGGTGCTCACCGGCGTCGGGGCGGTGACGACGGCTGGACACGTGCCCGCCGGCGCCACGGTGGTCGTCATCGGCGTCGGCGGCGTCGGCCTCAACGTCGTTCAAGGCGCGAGGATTGCCGGATGCGAACGGATCATCGCCGTCGATCGCGGCGATCGGCCGCTCGCCCTCGCGCGTCAGTTCGGCGCGACCGACGCGATCAACGCCGCCACCGGCGTGGCCGCCGCCGTTCGCGATCTGACGGGCGGCCGCGGCGCCCATTTCGCGTTCGACACCGTCGGCGCACCGGCCACGCTGACGTCCGCGCTCGAATCGGTGCGGAAGGGCGGTACCGTCGTGCTGACTGGGCTGTCGCGCGCCGACAGCCACGGAACGATCTTGATGTTTCCGTTCGTGATGCAGGAGAAGCGGCTGATCGGATCGGTCTACGGATCCGGCCGGCCGACGACGGACATTCCGAAGCTCGTTCGGCTGTTCCAGGACGGACAATTGAAGCTGCGCGAGCTCGTCGCGCGCACGTACACGCTGCCGGGCATCAACGACGCGCTCGCGGCGCTCGAATCGGCCGAGGGCGCGCGAGGCGTCATCACATGGTAGTCCTTGGTCGTGAGCTCCGGCTTCAGCCGGATGACATTCGAAATCAGTCGGGAGGATCGCATGCGCCGCTGGTTGTTCATCGTCACGTTCGTCGCAGCCATTTGTTCGCGTGTCGGATACACAGCGCCCGACGTCGTTCGCGTCGACGGAGGACAGATCTCCGGCACCACCGCTGACGGCGTGCGCGTGTTCAAAGGCGTTCCATTCGCGGCCGCACCCGTCGGCGAGCTGCGATGGAAGGCGCCGCAGCCGGTCGTGCCGTGGAGCGGCGTTCGCGCCGCGGAGGCGTTCGGTCCGCAGTGCATGCAGCAGCCGTATCCCGAGGGCTCGCCTTACGCGTCGGCTCCGCAGCCGACCAGCGAGGACTGTCTCTTCCTGAACGTCTGGACCACGGCGAGCGCCGGAGAAAAACGGCCGGTCATGGTGTGGATCCACGGCGGCGCGTGGACGCGGGGATCGGGATCGACGCCCACCTACGACGGCGCCGCGCTCGCGAAGAGGGGTGTCGTCGTGGTGACGACGAACTATCGGCTGGGCGTCTTCGGTTTCCTCGCGCACCCCGATCTCACCGCGGAGTCGCCGCACCATGCGTCGGGCAACTACGCGATCCTCGATCACGTCGCTGCGCTGAAGTGGGTGCACGACAACATCGGCGCGTTCGGCGGCGATCCGCGCAACGTGACGATTTTCGGCGAGTCGGCCGGATCGTGGAGCGTGAACGTCCTGCACGCGACGCCGCTCGCGGCCGGGCTGTTTCACCGCGCCATCGGCGAGAGCGGCGGTCAGTTCGCTCGCACCTCGTCGCTCGCCGATGCAGAGCAGGGCGGCGTCGCGCTCCTCAAGGCGGCCGGCGCAGATTCAATCAAGGCGCTTCGCGCGACGGCTGCCGGGAAGCTGCTGGCGATTCAGTCGTTTCGATCGGTCGTGACAGTCGACCGATACGTGCTCCACGACACCGTGCGCGAGACGTTTGCGCAGAAGCGACACAATCGGGCGCCGGTGCTGGTCGGGTCGAACGCGAACGAGTGGACGACCCTCAGCAACCCCTCCCAGTTTCCGAAGACGATGGACGCATACCGGCAGCGCGTCGAGACGCAGTACGGCGCGATGGCGAAGGAGTACGACGCCGTCTATCCCGTGAAGCGCGACGCCGATATCGCGGAGGCGCTCCTCGCGGTCGGCCGCGACACGACCTTCACGCTGGAGATGCGGACGTGGGCGCGCATGGTGACGGCCGGCGGTCAGCGTGCGTTCCTCTATCAGTTCACGCACGTGCCGCCCGGTCCACGCGCGAAAGAGTGGGGCGCGTATCACGCGGCAGAGATCTCGTACGTGTTCGGCAACCTGCGGAATCCGACGTTCGCGTATACCGACGTCGATCGCAGGCTTTCCGATCAGATGTCGACCTACTGGGTGAATTTCGCCGCGGCGGGCGACCCGAATCGCGGCGGCAACGCGTCGAAAGCGCCTGCAGGCTCGATCAAATGGTCGCCGTACGATCTCGCCAGCGAGGCTTACCTCGATCTGGGCGACACGCTCGTGATGAAGAATCACCTGCTCAAAGCGCAGCTCGATTTTCTCGAACAGTTCCAGCAGCGCCGGCAGACGTCTCAATGAGGGCGGCTGACGCCCGACGCGACCGGCCGGATGCTAGGAGGGCGAGCGCGAGCTTCACCGCGTGCTGTTGGTCGTGGTCTTCCTTGCCGGCGTCGACGCCGGCGGTTCAGCGACGCACGAGAAATTCGCCGCGTCGTCGGAACTGCCGGTGCCCTTCCATCGGGCAACCTGCGGATAGAGGCACAGCGGCCGCGTGCGATCGACCTTGCCGTTGGTCGCGTGCGACGCGATCAGCCTCTCGGGGGCGTTGCCGTGCTCGACCCACTGCTCGAGCGCGGCCAGCGTATCGAACTGATCGGGTCCGGGTCCGCCGGTGCAGTGGCCCATGCCGGGCGCGAGGAAGAAGCGAAAGAACTCGCGCGTCTTCTCGAGGCCGCCCATCGCCTTCACCACGGCGTCGTAGTACGCGACCGTATCCTGCGGCGGGACGACCGGATCGGACCACCCGGTGTACATCAGCAGCTTGCCGCCGCGCTTCTTGAACGCGCTCATGTCGTGATCGACCGCCGCCATGAACGCCAGCTTCTTCTCCGCGTACGCGAGGTCGCGGTCCCAGTCGATCGTCCGGTAGTCCCAGTTCGGATCGTGGAAGAGGAAGTAGCGGAAGAAGCCGACGCGCATCGGCTCCTGCGGATCGAGGACGTACTGACGCCAGCTCTGGATCGGCGAGTCGCCGAACGCCTCGCTGCCGCGCGGCCAACCCATGAAGATCTGTTCGCCGGTCTTCGGGTTCTTCACACCGTCGTACATCTTCTTGACGGCGTCGACCTGCGGCTGCGTGAGACAGGTCGCCTCCTCCTTCGACGACGGCGATGAGCCCGTCGTCCCTCGACCCTGCTCGGGACGAGCCTGAGGCTCTCGAAGCGTCGAAGGGCAGAGGAGCTTCGCCGGATCGAAATGACAGCGGCGCGGATCGTCGATGATCCCGTCCTTCAGCCCGTCGAGGGCGTCGCACGCCTCGACGGCCGCCTTCGTGATGAGCGGCAGCCTGGCGGCCGGAATAATCGGCGAGCCGTCATTGTTGTGCGTCGCGATCCACGACGCGAGGAAGCCGAACGTCTGGCGGATGCGGTTGTTCGCCGGATCGCCGGCGATGATCCCGTCGTAGTCCTCCGGAAAGCGCTGCGCTTCGGTCATCGCCTCGTGGCCGCCGCTCGAGCAGCCGCTGAAGTACGAATGCTCGGCAAATCGACCGGTGTGATCGCGCACGATCAGCTTCGCGGTTTCAGTGGTGATGTGCAGCGCGCGCCACGCCCAGTCGACCAGCTTTTCCGGATGGCCCTGCGCGAACTTCACGTCGTCACCGGCGTGACCCGTGTCGGTGCTCGCCGTCGCGTAGCCGCGGCGTAGTCCGGCGGCCATGGCCGGATAGCTGATCGCCCCTGAATACCCGCCGTTGCCGACGCCTTCGAACTTGCCGTTCCACGCCTCGGCCGGCGGAATCCACACCTCGAACTTGATCTCGGAATCGCTGGTCGGCCGCGCCGTCGCTTCGACGCGACAGAACGTCGGCAGTTGAAGCTCCAGCCGCGCCGTCGTGGCGCCCGGCGGCGTGAACACGCCCGGGGGCATCGCGGTCGCGGATCGAATCGTGACGTTCGGGATCGTCAACGCGGCAAGATTCGCGCACGCGGTGCCGTTGGATGCGGCCGGCGTCACGAGAACGCTGACGAACGGCGCAATCGCGATCGCAAGAATCAGCGCTCGAAGACGCATCAGACCTCCTGCGGCGTGGCCGGGCAATTCTAATCCGCCTCATTGCGAATCCCTAGCTGAATCCCTAATCGACCGTGAGCACCACCTTTCCTTTGACCTTCCGCTCGGCCATCAGCGTGAGCGCGTCGGCGGCGCGATCGAGCGGAAAGAAGGACGAGACGTGCGGCTTCAGCTTGCCGTCGGCGAACCATCGCGCGAGCAGGCGCATCGACTCGGCGAACCGCTGAGGCTCGCGCCGCGAGAACTCGCCCCAGTAGACGCCGACGATCGAGCATCCCTTGAGCAGCGTCAGGTTCAGCGGAATCCTCGGGATGTCGCCCGCCGCGAAGCCGACGACGAGCAGCCGTCCGCGCCATGCGATCGAGCGGAGCGCAGGTTCGGTGTACGGTCCGCCGACCGGATCGTAGACGACATCGGGTCCGTGTCCGGCCGTCAGCGCCTTGATCCGTTCGCGCAGGTCTTCGGCCGCGTAGTCGATCGTCTCGTCCGCGCCGTGCGCACGACAGACGGCGAGCTTGTCTGCAGACGACGCACACGCGATGACGCGCGCACCGATCGCCTTGCCGATCTCGATGGCGGCGATGCCGACGCCGCCGGCGGCGCCGAGGACCAACAGCGTCTCGCCTGCTTTCAACTCGCCGCGATCGCGCAGCGCGTGATCGGACGTCGCGTACGTCAGGCCGAACGCGGCCGCGGCCGGGAAGTCCATGCCGTCGGGGATTGGCAGCAGCCGCGCCGCGTCGACGGCAATCTCCTCGGCGAACGCGCCGTACCCGGTGATCGCCATCACGCGATCGCCGATCTTCACGTGATCGACGCCCTCGCCGATCGCTTTGACGACGCCAGCCGCTTCGCTGCCGGGCGAGAACGGCAGCGGCGGCTTCACCTGATACTTGTTCTGGATGATGAGCACGTCGGGGAAGTTCACACCGGCGGCTTTGACCGAGATCACAGCCTCGCCGCGGCGCGGCGTCGGCGAGGGCACGTCCTCGACGACGAGCGATTCGGGCGGACCGTAGGAACGGCACAGGACGGCTTTCACGTGCAGCCTTGATTATGCCGCTTGCAGTGTTTGCGCTGCCGCACGGCGTCAGGGCGCAGGGACAAGATCGACCACCGAGCGGGGACGCGCCGGCCGGCGACGCGCAACCTGCCGCGACCTCGACGTATCATGCGCGCTCATGGCCGACATCATCCGCGAAACCGGTGAGCGCTGCAGGAACTGGGGCCGATGGGGGACGGACGACGAACGCGGCACGCTGAACTACATCACGCCTGAGGCGATCGTCGAAGCGGCGCGGCTCGTCAAGCGCGGCGCCGTATTCTCGCTCGCGATTCCGTTCAACGCAAGGGGACCGCAGATCAATCAGCCGCGGCGCTTCAATCCGATCCACCGCATGATGATCACCGGTCCCGACTGCACGACGGGCGCGATCACCTTTCCGGGAGGCGTCGGCTTCAGCGACGACATGGTGATCATGCCGCTGCAGTGCGCGACGCAGTGGGACGCGCTGAGCCACTGCTTCGAGGACGGCCGCATGTACAACGGATACGACGCCAACGAGGTCTCGAGCCGCGGCGCGAAGCGCAACGGCATCGACAAGATCGCCAACGGCGTCGTCGCGCGCGGCGTCCTGCTCGACATCCCGCGACTGAAGGGAGTGAAATGGCTGGAGCCCGGCTACGCGATCACCGCCGGCGATCTCGATGCGGCGCTGGCCGCACACCATGTGACGGTCCGGTCCGGTGATGCGCTGCTGGTACGCACCGGTCACATGACGCTCTGCAAGGACCGCGGCGGCTGGGGCACGTATGCCGGCGGCGACGCGCCGGGCCTGTCATTTCACACGGCCGACTGGATCCATCGGCGTCAGATCGCGGCCGTCGCGACCGACACCTGGGGCATGGAAGTGCGGCCGAACGAGATCGCCGACTCGTTCCAGCCGCTGCACCAGGTGTGCATTCCGAACATGGGTTTGACCATCGGCGAGATTTTCTTCCTCGACGATCTGGCCGACGACTGCGCGCGCGACGGCGTCTACGAGTTCTTCTTCGTCGCGCCGCCGCTGCCGATCACGGGCGCTGTGGGATCGCCAATAAATCCCCTGGCGATCAAGTAGCGCCCGCGAATATTTCGTGGCGGGCTCCTACGCAGGCTCACCAGCTGTCACCGCTATGCATTGCCCGCTGATGTTGCGCGCGTGGCCGCTGCAGAGAAACGCCGCCAGCGACGAGATGTCTTCGGCCGTCGCCATGCGGCGCAGCGGCGATCGCTCGACGAACGACTGACGTATCCGCTCGACGTCGACGCCGCGCACCTCCGCCTGACCCTTGATCACCCGATCGATGCGATCGCCTTCGACCGCGCCGGGCGCGATCGCGTTGACGGTGATGTTGTGGCGTCCCAGTTCCAGCGCGAGACCGTACGTCATGCCGATCTGTCCCGCCTTCGCCGAGCAGTAGCCGATGCGGTAGGCGAGCCCTCTCTTGCCCGCCATCGAGGCGATGTTGACGATCGCGCCGCCGCCGGCGTCAATCATCGCCGGGACCGCGAAGCGGATGCACAAGTACGAGCTCGTGAGGCACGAGTTGACGGTGTAGTACCAGTCGTCGACCGTGTAGTCCTGAACCGGTTTCGTCGGCCCGCCGTCGCCCGCGTTGTTGACGAGCGTGTCGATTCGGCCGAACGCCCGCAGCCCCGCGTCGACGATCGCCTTCGCTCCGGCTTCGCTGCCGGCGTCGGCGACGACGGCGATTGCGCTGGCGCCTGCGCTATTAATTAATGTTGCGGTGTCGTTGACCAGCGCCTCTGAGCGGGCGGCGCAGACGACCTTCGCCCCTTCGCGCGCGAAGAGCTGGCTCATCACCCGGCCGATTCCCTTGCTCGCGCCGGTAATGATCGCGACGCGGCCGTCAAGTAGGTTCATTAATTTATTGCGCGCCTCGCAACGGCTCAAGGCTGTCACGCGCATATCCAGAACAGAACGTCGCCATTGGGTCTCACCGCCTTCTGACTGCCGTTGCAATTATGGATTCCGTCCTCCGATCGCGCCACCTTGCCGCAGTCGTGCGATCGCTTCGTCGTTCATCCCCAGCATCTCGCGCAGGACGCTCTCGGTATGTTCACCGACGAGCGGCGCAGGCCGGCGCACCGCGCCTGGCGTTTCCGACATCCGCACCGGCGGTCCGACCATCTTGATCCGCCCTGCCACGGGATGCTCGCACTCGACGAGCGTGCGACGCGCGGTCACCTGCGGATGCTCGACGACGTGATTGATGCGGTTGATCGCGCCCATCGGGATGCCTGCCGGGAGCAGGATCGTCTCCCACTCCTCGTAGGTTTTCGTGAGGAACGCGTCCTGCAGCGCCGCGATGAGCGACTGGCGATTGGTGTTGCGCTGCGCGTTCGTCGCGTATCGGGCATCGTCGGTCAGCTCGGGGAGCCCGATGAGCGGACAGAACGTTTTCCAGAGCTTGTCGCTGCCGACGCCGATCGCGATGTCGCGCGTCCGCGTGCGGAATGTCTGATACGGCAGCAGCATGCCGTAGGCGGTCCCCAACGGCTGCGGCACGATGCCGTCCGCGCAGTACGCGCCGATCATTCCGGACAGAATGCCGAGCTGTCCTTCGAGCATCGAGACGTCGAGAAACTGTCCGCGTCCCGTTTTCTGTCGCGCGTGCAGAGCCGTCATGATCCCGAACGCCGCGTACAAGCCCGCGGTGAGATCGGCGATCGAGACGCCCGCGCGCACGCCGTGGCTGCCCGGATCGCCGGTGACGCTGATCATGCCGCTCTCCGCCTGGACGATGAGATCGAGCGCGGCCCGGTCGCGATAGGGACCGTTCTGGCCGAACCCGGAAATCGAACAATAGATAATGCGCGGCTGCACGCCGCGCACGGCATCGTAGTCGATGCCGAGCTTCGCCACCGTGCCGACGCGCATGTTCTCGAGGACGACGTCGGCGCGTTCCGCCAGACGGAGAAACGTCCGTCTCCCTTCCGGGTGCTTCAGATCGAGCGCCACGCTCTTCTTGTTGCGATTGAGGTTGACGAAATAGGCCGACTCGCCGCCGTAGAACGGCGGTCCCCACGACCGCGAAATCTCACCGTCGAACGGCTCGATCTTCACGATCTCCGCCCCGTAATCACCGAGCATCGTCGACGCGAACGGGCCGGCGAGGGCGTGTGAGAGATCGAGGACGACGAGATCGTCGAGGGCGAGCATGGCGCGGAAATTGTAGAATGGGTGTTCTGGATGGACCAACATGCCCGATGCAGTCATTGTCTCCACCGCGCGCACGCCGCTCTGTAAGAGCTGGCGCGGCGCGTTCAACATCACGCACGGCGCCACGATGGGCGGCCACGTGCTCCGTCATGCGATCGATCGCGCGCGCCTCGATCCCGCCGAGATCGACGACGTGCTGATGGGGTGCGCCAACCCCGAAGGCGCCACCGGCCGCAACATCGCGCGGCAGATCGCCATCCGCGCCGGCTGTCCCGTCACGACCTCCGGCATGACGATCAACCGTTTCTGCTCCTCAGGGCTCCAGACGATCGCCATCGCGTCGCAGCGCATCCTGAGCGGCGAAGGAGAGGTCTACGCCGCGGGTGGAGTCGAGTCCATCTCGTGCGTGCAGAACGAGATGAACAAGTACATGCTCAACGATGAGTGGATCGTCGAGCACAAGCCGGAGCTCTACTGGCCGATGCTGCAGACGGCCGAGTACGTGTCGAAGAAGTACGGCATCTCGCGCGAGCGGCAGGACCAGTACGGCGTCTGCAGTCAGCTGCGCGCCGCGGCCGCGCGGACGGCGGGGAAGTTCGACGACGAGATCGTCCCGATGACCACGAAGATGAAGGTGGTCGACAAGAAGACGGGCGCTGAGTCGATTCAGGACGTGACCGTCTCGCAGGACGAAGGGATCCGCGCCGACACGACGCTCGAAGGTGTGGCCAAGATCAAGCCGGCGATCGAAGGGGGCGTCATCGCCGCCGGCAACGCGAGCCAGTTTTCGGACGGCGCCTCGGTCGCCATCGTGATGAGCGACAAGGCGGCGGAGAAGAAAGGGCTCAAGCCGCTCGGCATCTTCCGCGGCTTTGCCGTGGCCGGATGCGAGCCCAACGAGATGGGCATCGGTCCCGTGTTCGCCGTGCCGAAGCTGTTGAAGCAGACCGGCACGAAGATCGACGACATCGATCTCTGGGAGCTCAACGAGGCGTTTGCCGTCCAGGTGATTTACTGCCGCGACCGCCTCGGCATCCCCGACGATCGACTCAACGTCAACGGCGGCGCGATCGCGGTCGGCCATCCGTACGGGATGTCGGGCGCGCGCCTCGTGGGACACGCGCTCATCGAGGGCAGACGCCGACGGGCGACAAAGGTCGTCGTCACGATGTGCATCGGCGGCGGGATGGGTGCCGCCGGCCTCTTCGAGGTCGTGTAGCCGCCCGTTACTTCACGACGGTCAGCGTCACGTCTACCTTCGTCACCTCGCCGTTGACCTTGTCGGTGGCCGCTGTGAACTGCGCCGACTGGCCATCGCGCAACACGGCGGAGGTGCTCAAGTGAAACGAGCGGAACGTCGGGTTGTCCGTCGCCTTCGCCAATTCCGCGCGTTCGTCTCCGTAGATTGAGGTGTCCTCGACTGTCAGCATGATCCTGAATCGACCACCGTCGAGCGTCGTTGCGTTGCAGTCGATGTTCGTCCCGACGTCCTGATAGCTAACGCCGCCCTGCATCTGCCTCACGGGCACCTTTGCTCCCATGCGAAGCCGCGACGGTCCGCCGTCCACTGTGACGGCGAGTGAGTGGGACAGGCTGCTGACCTTCTTGTCGCCCTGAAATTTCGAGATTACGACCTGCACGTTGATCGGAATTATCACTAGCGCCGGCTTTGGCGCGGGCAGTGGCGCCGGCGGTTTGTCTTGCGCCGCGGCATGCGACGCGCCCACGATCGCCGCCAGGGCGACGACGACCAACATCTTCACATGTGTGCTCACTGACGTACTCCTTCGCCATTCTCGGGCGTAAGCGGTTCGATGGCAATCGGCGGGATGACGAGATCGGGCGGCTCCGCGGGCGTAGCGACTCGGGCTATCAGCGCGGCGAGCGGCGTCAGGTCGATGCGTCCGATGCTCGCGCCTTCGTACAAGGCGCGCAAGGCAGCCGCCTCACGCGCATCGATCAAAACCTCGGGCTCGTGGTCACGCTGCCGGTGCGGATCAATGTGTCCGCCCCTCGTCACAACGTCTCGGCCGCGTGGCGCAATGGTGCGGACATGTTGGTCCGCCCGTACATCTTCTTGCAAACGGCCGCTCCCACCGATCGAACGCGCGGTCAGCGTCGGTGGTGCGGGGGCAGTTTGCGGCGCGCGCGACACGACGATCAGCACGATCGCGCCGGCGGCCAGCGCGCCGGCGGTGACCAGCGCCCACTCCAGCCGCCACGCCGCCGGCTCCCTCACTACTCGCTGACGCACCCGCGCCGCGAACTCCGGCGACGGATCAACGGCGAGCGCGCGCCGGATCGCGCGATCGAGCGCGGCGTCAGTCATCGTTGCTGGCTGTTCATCGTGCATTGCAGGTGCTCTCTCATCCGTTCGCGCGCCGCGAACATCCGCGACTTCACCGTGCCGAGCGGCACGTTCAGCAGCCGCGCGACCTCTTGCAGGTCATATTCTTCAATCCCGGCGAGGACGACGACGATGCGCAGCTTTTCCGGCAGGGCATCGATGGCCTGCCACAGACACTGCGCGCGTTCGCGCGCGGCGATCTCCTCGAGCACCGCAGGGCTAAAGCCCTGCGCCACAGGCGACATGTGGCGCGCCACAGGAGACGTGTGGCGCAGCGCTTCAGCGCTGCGATCGCGTGCCGCCCGCCGACGATCCGACCGCTGCCGATCGAGCGCGAGCCGCCACGTCATGCGCACGAGCCACGCGCGGAAGCGTTCTCGATCGCGGAGCTGACGAAAGCTCCGATACGCTTTCGCGAACGCTTCCTGTGCCACGTCTTCCGCATCCTCCCGCCGTCGAAGCACGCCGTACGCAACACGGAACGCCAGGGTCGACGACTCGACCAGGCGCCGTTCGAATTCCCGCTCCAGCTCTGACTCCACGGCTACGAAGCGGACCACCAGCTGGTCGGCGCGCTCATGCATCGGCTCTGGCCATTCGTCATCCGGCAAGACGCCGCAGTCGCGCAATTGGTTCGGCCGCGATCGGACCGACCCCTGGCGCTTTCGTGCCGTGTGCCGAAGCATTGACTTCACCTGCCAGACGGCGGTAGCTTCCTGCTTTCCGCTCAGGGTTTTCATATTCGCCCGGCCGGCACTTTTTTCCATCGCTGGAGGGAACGGGCATGCGAAATCATAGGACCGCGACGATCATCGTGGCGCTTGCGTGTCTGCTCACGCTGCCGTCGGTGGCGCGCGCGCAGAGCGCCATCGCCGGAGTAGTCCGCGACGCGTCCGGGGCGGTGCTGCCGGGCGTCACCGTCGAGGCATCGAGCGAAGCGCTCATCGAGCGGACGCGATCGGTCGTCACCAACGGCCAGGGGCAGTACACGATCGTCGACCTGCGTCCCGGCGTCTACGACCTCTCGTTCACGCTGGAGGGCTTCAGCCTGTTCAAGCGCACCGGCATCGAGCTGCCGGCCAACTTCACGGCGACGATCAACGCCGAGCTGAAAGTGGGCGCGCTCGAGGAATCGGTCACGGTCACGGGGCAGTCGCCCGTCGTCGACGTGCAGAGCACCGCGCGAACGACCGTGCTCTCGCGCGACGTGCTCGACACCATCCCGACCGGACGCACGATTCAGAGCGTCGGGCAGCTCGTCGTCGGCGTGACGCTCAACGTCCCTGACGTCGGCGGATCACGGGCGATGCAGCAGACCTACATGTCGGTGCACGGCCTGAGCTCGTCGCAGGTGACGACGCAGGTCGACGGCATGATGGTGAACGGTCTGGACGGCGACGGCGCCGTGCAGAACTACTTCAACAACATGATGAGCCAGGAGATGAGCTACCAGACGGCGGGCGCCGGCACCGACGTGTCGGGCGGCGGCGTGCGCCTGAACATGATCCCGAAGGAAGGCGGCAACCGCTACAGCGGCGCGTTCTTCGGCGCCTGGAGCGACGGCGCCTGGCAGAGCAACAACCTCACGCAGTCGCTGAAGGACCGCGGCTTGAGCGTGCCCGATCGCATCTCGAAGATCTACGACTTCAACGGATCGTTCGGCGGCCCTCTCCGGAAGGATCGCCTGTGGTTCTTCGCGTCCGCTCGGCGGTGGGGCGTCGACGCGCCGATCGCCGACACGTACTACACGCCGGCCGGGTCGAATTACTCCTCGACGTATCCGTTGTGCACCTCGAAGGCCATTCAGTGCGAGCAAGGGATTGACGACCAGCACATCAAAAGCGTGATGGGACGCATGACGTGGCAGGTCTCGCCGAAGAACAAGCTCGGGGTGTATTACGACCGCGTGATGAAGGATCGGGGCCACGGCATGAACGCCGGCGACGATCGGGCGTCGGCGTCGCAGATCTGGACATCGCCGGACTACAGCACCGGATCGGTGAAGTGGACGTCGACGGCCACGAGCCGGCTGCTCGTCGAAGGCGGCTTCTCGTTCAACATCGAGCGCTACAACATCGTCAACCAGCCGGGCATCGATCAGCAGCGCGGCACGGCGGCGTGGTATGCGGGCGCGAGCCATCGAGATCTGAGTCTCGGCACGCACTGGGCGTCGCTCGATCAGGATCTCGGGCAGTACCCGGACCGCTACAACGTGCAGGGATCCGCGTCGTACGTGACCGGCTCGCACAACATCAAAGCGGGCGGGCAATGGAACTGGGGCCCGTACCGGCGCACGCGCGTTGGAAACGCCGACCTGATACAACGCTATCTCAACGGCGTACCCAATTCAGTGCAGGTATTCAACACGCCGATCGACTGGACGGACCGCCTGAACGCGGATCTCGGCGTCTACGCGCAGGACGCGTGGACCCTCAGACGCCTCACCGTCAATTTCGGCGCGCGCTTCGAAGTGTTCGACTCGGAAGTGTCGGCGTCGACGTCGCCGGCGGGCCGGTTCGTGCCGACGCGCAACTTCGATAAAATCCCGATGCCGGTCTGGAAGGATCTCGCGCCGCGGTTCGGCGTCGTCTACGACCTGTTCGGCAACGCGAAGACCGCCATCAAAGCGGGCATCAACCGGTTCGAGCAGGCGCAGACGATCAACTTCGCGGATCAGTTCAACCCGCTGGTGTTGACGAATGCCATCCTGAGCTGGACCGATGTCAATCGCGACGACATCGCCCAGGGCGAGCTCGGTTGCGTCTATCTGACGCCGGGATGCGAGATCAATTTCGCGCAGCTGCCGCAGAACTTCGGCGTCCGCGCGCTGGTGACGCCGAATCCCGACATCAAGCGCGTCTACAACATCGAAACAACGCTCGGCATCCAGCACGAGCTGCTGCCGGGCACGCAGCTCAACGCCGGATGGTTCAACAGGGCCTTCCACAATCTGCCGCGGCAGACCAACACGCTGCAGACGTTCGCCGACTACACACCGGTTGCGATCGCGAGCCCGATCGACGGCAGCATCGTCACGGCCTACAACGTCAGCCGCGCCGGGTTGACGCGCGTGAACAACGTGGTGTTCACCGACGACAGCCAAAAAGAGTGGTACAACGGCTACGAAATCTCGTTCAACGCCCGGCTGCCGCACGCTGCGACGCTGTTCGGCGGGATGACGTCGGAGCGGATGATGTGGACGCTGTGCAACGAGGAATCGAATCCGAACAACTTGACTTACTGCGATTCCCGGAACAGCGGCGTCCCGTTCCGCACGCAGCTCAAGCTCTCGGGCAGCTATCCGCTGCCGTACGGTGTGCAGGTCGCCGCATCGTTCCAGAGCATTCCGGGTTACCTGCTCCAGTGCGGCGGGACGTGCAATATTCCGTCGCCGACGTCGCTGCCGAGCGTCACGACGCCGCCCGGACTCGGCACAGTCTGGTTGATCAGCCCGACCACGCGGTACGCGCCTGACTGCAAGGGGCCGTGCACGCCCGGCGCGCTGGTGATTCCGAACATGAGCGCGGCCA
>Ga0070699_100000524_pt1 | contig 36272 bp, 39 predicted proteins | sample KBSK1503metaG_FD_65473 | JGI IMG/M metagenome (GOLD analysis project Ga0070699, IMG submission 65473) | Corn, switchgrass and miscanthus rhizosphere microbial communities from Kellogg Biological Station, Michigan, USA - KBS K1-50-3 metaG | ecosystem: Host-associated > Plants > Roots >... | reverse complement strand
GTGAGGGCTCGGAGCTTTGCTCAGCTTGGGGCTGTTGCGCTGGCGCAGCGGTGGTTTGGAGGCTCTGGGCAGGCGAAAGGGATCTGTGAGATTCCGGTTGAGGAGTTTGTGCGCGGCGTGGATCTGCTTGTCGAGGTGGGTGCGTCTCGGGTCGTTGTTGTGGGTGTGTCGAAGGGAGCCGAGGGTGCCCTGCATCTGTCGGTGGTTGACGATCGTGTGGATGGTGTAGTGGCGTTGTCACCGTCTTCGGTGTCGTGGGCGAGTGTTGGTGCAGGTCTTGATGGGCCGATGACACCGGCGCGTTCGTCGTGGTTCCGGTGCGGGGAGCCGCTTCCGTTTGTTCCGTACGATCCAGCCTGGGTTGACCCTGATCCGCCGGTGAGCTACCGAGCCCTGTATGAGTCGAGCCTAGTCGTGTTTGCCGACCGTGTAGCTGAAGCCAGCATTCCCGTGGAGCGGGCCCAAGCCAAGATTGTCGCGGTTGCTGGCGGCGATGATCAGATGTGGCCATCTCTGCTGTTTGCGCAGCGCCTCGAGGCGCGGCGGGGTGGGATCGGGTTCGAATTGATTGTCGGTAAGGATGCTGGTCACCGGATCACGTTTCCGGGAGAGACCGCTGCGCCGGACCGTGCTGCGGTCTATGCGTATGGCGGTTCGCAGGTGGCTGACGAAGCGCTGGGAGGGGTCGCGTGGCGTGCGGCTGTTCGCCTCGCTCACCTCGACTGACTGCCGCATGAGGCTCACGAGAGCGCCCATCCGTTAGGCACTCGCATGCGACCGACGCAGACCCTGCGACTTGTTTGGCCCGCTGAGCAATACTTGTCCAGCTACGTCGCGGCGCTCAACCGAGGGTGGTCCGCCGATACCAGCCGCGGCGAAGTTGCGGCGCGCGAGGAGCAGGAGAAGATTGCCAAAGACCCGGCGCGTTTCCTTGCCGAGCTTGTTGTCACGCTATGACGTCCACAGCCAAGCGTGAGGGCCGGCTGGCCCCCGCGAGGACGATGGCCAAGCCCGGCGGTGCCCCGCGCTGGGATCCGCTCGAGCGCACAGCCCACTTCCGCCTCCTGCCTTTGGCAGAGCGGCGCCGGCTGCTCAAGCGATGCACGGAGCGCGCCCTGAAAACGGGCGGGGTGCTCTTCGCGGAAGGGGAGCCATGCCGTGGCCTCTACGTCCTGGTGGAAGGCCGCGTCGAGCTCCGCCAGCTCTCGGCCCGGGGGCGAGAGCAGGTCCTCCACACGGAGGGTCCCGGGGCAACGCTCGGTGAGGCTCCGCTATTCGACCATGGGGGATACGTCGCCTCGGCCGTCGCGGCGGTGCCGACGCGGGCGCTCTTCGTTCCGAGGGCGGACGTGATCGCCCTTCTCCGGCGGTACCCTGCCATTGCCGTGTCGCTGCTGGAGACTATGGCGCAGCGCGTTCGTCGCTTCGCCGACATGGCGGGCAGTCTTGCCTTCCGCCCGGTGCACGAGCGGCTCGCGCACTACATCGCCACGGCCGCCGGTGAGTCGGGACACCCGGTGGCCGCAGGCCTCGCCGTAGACCTCGCCCTCACGCAGGAGCAGCTCGCGGCGCGGCTAGGGACTGTGCGCGAGCTCGCCGCGCGAGCGTTCGCTCAGCTCGAGAAGCGTGGGGTGATCGCGCGGACACGCGCCCGGATCGTGATCCGGGACGCGGCGCTGCTGGCGGCTCTCGCTCGCGGGGACCTAGTGGGCGCCCCGCAGCAAGGTCGCGATGTGACTTAGGTCATAGATGTCGAGGCCTCGGCCTCCGCATACTCCTCTCGACTAGATTCCTCCAGGAGGAGACCATGTGGAGAGTGGTACTGATCACGCTGGGTGTTGTCCTCAGTGCGGCCCTCGTGGCGCACACCGTGCTGGCCCAGAGCGCGCCCATGCCACACCAGCCGATGCCGCATGAGTCGATGCCCGGGGGCCAGATGCCCATGTCCCACGGTGCGATGCACGGCATGAAGCAAGGGATGGCGAGTACCGGGGCGCCCACGATGCCTGGCCAGGACGCCTTCGGAGCCATCGCCGAGGTCATCCAGATGCTCGACGCCGATCCCTCGACGGACTGGAGCACGGTCGATCTGGAACACCTCCGCCAGCACCTCATCGATATGAACGAGGTGGTGCTGCGGTCGCACGTCAAGCAGTCCGAGGTGCCCGGCGGGCTCGTGATGGATGTGACCGGCACCGGTCGTACCGAGCAGGCGATCCGCGCAATGCTCGTTCCTCATGCTGCGGAACTCGACCAGATGCCAGCGTTCACGGCGAAGACCGAGCTGATTTCCGGCGGGGTGCGGCTCACGGTGACGGCGAAGGGGCCGGACGATGCCAAGGCCGTGGCGCGGCTGCGAGGTCTCGGCTTCATCGGGCTGCTCACGGCCGGTGCGCATCACGGGTCTCACCACCTCGCGATGGCCAAGGGCAAGACTTTCGCGCACAGCCACTGAGCGTTTGACTCTCGAGCCCATGATGTAGGCGGCAGAGGACTTCCAATCCTTGGGCCGACGGCTCGGAGCTCTGGAGAAACCAGAGTCTCTGAGCCGTTGATTTCCTGACACCAGAGCTCAGATAGGCTCAGAGGGGACCCGATGAGGGCATGGTGGGCAAGGTGCTCGGCCGCAGTTGGCGCGTAGACGTCGCGGGATCCCAATGGCGGCCAGGGTTGTCTACCTGGGCGCCCTCGCTGTTTAGCCCCAGACCTATCGTGGAGGGAGTCGTAGTGTCATCGAGGTGAAGGGCGACGCCGACGTTTGGACCACGATGGGCTCCGCGGTGATGATGGGCGTGGAGAGCTCGATGTGGACGTGTTCCCGCTCCTCCCCGCAGACCACGGCGAGCGAGAGACCGCAGATCCCACACAGGCGTGCGAATGGTTTCCAGTCCATGGGGTGACGGTCAATCCTTCGCGGGCGGATTGTCAGGGCACTGCAGGTGCTCGTACCGGGTCACCGAGCCATCGGGCCCCTTCTCGATCAGCATGTTCAGCGGGTCGTTCTTCAGGTCGATCTCGCGTTTGCAGGCATCGCACTGCTGGCTCATGTCGCACCTCCTAGTACTGGGTGAATTGGAGCTCTAAACAACGTTCCGTTCTACCCATCGCGTTCGCGCTAAGTCTAGGCTCGGGTGGCGTACGGGTTCGAGGTGCGGGGGGTTACAGGCGCTGCCCGTTGTGCCAGGCGCTGACGTTCTTCGCGGCCAGGGCTCTGATGTCGTTCTCGTCACGGCGCCCCCATCCGCTCGCGGCATCTACGACACGTGGGCCGCCTGCGAGCCGCGCATCGAACCCGGCACTCCTCGACCGCGTAGGGCGTCGCGTTGCGCGGCGCCTCGGGCGCCTGCTCGTCCAGCGACCGGCGGTACCGCAAGCACCACTGGGGCCAATCTGGCACGACGGGTACCGGGTCCGTCCGCTCCGGTAGCAAGCCCCAGAGCTCGGGGTGGTGCCAGCACAGTTCGTGCAGCAGCGTGCTGTCCCGATGCCGGCGGATGCCCTGCCGGAGCTTCTGAACTTCCACGAAGAGCTGTTCGCGCGACATCCCCGTGCAGATCCTCGTCCACCGCGATCCTCCCTGCCGAGCGCGGGCCGCTACTGCCGTTGCCGGTGCTTCGCGGCCACGCTGGACTGGGGGCTTGGGGTTTGGAGTGCGGAGCAGAGATATCCCACGGGGAACAGCGTGAGACCCAGGACGGCACTCAACAGATCGAGGTAGTGACCAACGCCATGTTCGAGCCCCCAATGCATCCAAGGGAACAGGTCGAGCGCTTCGCAGACATGAGTCAAGACAACCACTACTAGGCAGCCTCCACCGAGGAGCTGTAGGACGGAGCACACCGTCTTCCGTCGAGCGAACAGAACAACCGAACCAGAGAACAACAAGCATGCCGGTCCCAACGCGATCAGTCCTCTAAGCAACGTGGCGTTCATCCCAGGTCACTGCCACATGTTCCGAAAGTTCAACCCCAAGTAACCGGCGAAGAGCAAGACGAGAACGGCCCCCGCCCCCCGTCCGAGCTTCGGTGCGACGAGCAGCGCCCCTGCGACGAGCAGCGTGCAGGCGACCAGGTACGGCGCGTGCAGCCGCAGCACGAGTGGGTCGGCGACCAGCGGGCGGATCAGGGCGAGCGCGCCGAGGTTGAACGTGAGCAACACGACCGTCGTGCCGACCACGTTGCCCCACGCCAGCTCAGGGTGGCCGCGCCGCGCTGGCGCTGTCATGCGCGCGGTCTCCTCCAAGCTCTCCCCCATGCCGACCACCACCATGCCGAGGAAGGTCTCCGAGACCCCGGCGACGGTCAGGAGCGTACGCGAGCCGTGGACGAGCAGCTCCGCTCCGACCACGATGACGACCGCACCCCCGACGAGAAGGGTCGTGATCTTCAGGCCCGAGGCCGGTTGACGGTCCTCCGCCTTGACGCTGGCGTGGAAGATGGGTGAGCGGCGGTACAGCCAGAACATCAGCGCGAGCGCCGCCACCACGAGCAGCGCGCCCTCGACGCGGCTCACCGCCCCGTCGTTCCAAAGCACGACAGCGAAGAGGACGACGCTCAACACCATGGCGACCGGCCCTTCGCGCGGGATGCGCACGGCCATCGGGGCGACGAGTAGGGCCAGCCCGAGGGCACCGGTCAGGAGGAAGATCGTCGAGCCGATCACGGTGCCGAGCGCGATCTGAGGGAGACCACCGAGGCCGGCGGCGACACCGCTGGCGAGGTTCTCGGGCTCGAAGCCCGACACCATAGCCCCGACGAAGAAGGTGCTCATCGCCAACCGAGCCGCCGCGTGGATCGCACCGTCCGTGAACCGCTCGGCGCCCCACACGACGAGAGCGAGACCAGCGACGAGGGCCAGGAGGCCGATCAGCATTCGGTCAGGTCGATACTGGGCGTCCGACGGCGCCGCGTCAAGGCATGTTGCCCCGCTCCGACCGAATCCTTGACAGGCCTCCTGGCGTCTCCTAAAGTGGGGCTCGTCATGAGCAAGCGGGTTGTTTTGGGGATGGTGCTGGTGGCGATTTGGCTCCTCCTGGGGCCGGTGGCCATGGCGTTCGACGGTTGCATGGGCTGTGATCTGCCGTGCGCCCAGATGGCGTGCGCAACCACGGGGTCCGTGCCCACGGCATTCCCCGCGCTGGTCACCTCGGCGACCCTCAGCTTCGAGCTTCACCCCATCACCACGAGTCCTGCTACCCTCGAGCTTCCTCCGAAGTCGCTCCTCTCCGCCGCGTAGTTCGTCGTAACTCGTCGTTCTAACTGATTTCGTACAGCGGCTGACGTCCATCTACGGATGGACTCCGGGGGCACTTCCCCCGGCCGGAAAGGAGCGTTGTCATGTCACACATGATGATCAGCGACTGTGGCGGCGTCGGGATGATGGTGATGGGCTGGGTGGGTGTTCTGCTGGCCCTGGGCCTGGTCGGCGGTCTGATCGTCCTGACGTGGGTGGCGATCGACCACCTGCGGCGCCAGTCGAAAGCGCCGCAAGCGAGCCGGTAGTCGAGGCGGGGCAGCGATGATCAAGCGCAGCCGGGCTCTGGTCATTGCCGCTCTCCCGCGGCGGCCCTGGGTAGACAGCAATGTCGGCGGGGCTCCGGGAGAGCGGCGGTGATCAACTGGCTGATCGAGGTGTCGCTCAGGAACCGCTTCCTGGTTATCGCCTCGTTCGCCCTCGTGGCGGGTTGGGGGTACTGGGCGCTCCGGACCACGCCGATCGACGCGATTCCCGACCTTTCGGACAACCAGGTCATCGTCTTCACGGACTGGACGGGCCGCTCGCCCCAGGAGGTCGAGGACCAGATCACGTACCCGCTCACGGTGAGTCTCCAGGGCCTACCCGGAGTTCGTGTGGTCCGCTCCTCGTCGGCGTTCGGCTTCTCGATGATCAACGTGATCTTCGAGGACTCGGTCGACCTGTACTTCGCGCGCACGCGGGTGCTGGAGCGGCTCAACCTGCTGTCGAAGTCCCTCCCCGCGGGCGTGGTGCCGACGCTCGGCCCCGACGCCACCGGGGTGGGGCACGTCTTCTGGTACACGGTGGAGGGTCAGGGCCATTCGCTGCGCGATCTCCGATCCATCCAGGACTGGTACATCCGGTACCAGCTCAACGCGGTGCCCGGGGTGGCCGAGGTCGCGAGCATTGGCGGTGAGGTGCGGCAGTACCAGATCGACGTGGATCCGAACCGGCTGCGGGCCTTCAAAATCCCCCTCTCCGCGGTGGTGGACGCGGTCCTGCGCAGCAACCGGAACGTCGGGGGAAACGTCATCGAGGCGAGTGGCACGTGGTCCGTGGTCAGAGGCCTCGGGCTGATCGAGAGCGTCAAGGACCTGGAGCAGGTCGTCGTCGGCGCCGAGAACGGGGTGCCGGTCTTCGTCAGACAGGTGGCCGACGTCAAGGTCGGTGACGCCTTCCGGGTGGCGGCCCTCGTCAAGGGCGGCCAGGAGGCGGTGGGTGGCGTCGTCGTCGCGCGCTATGGGGTCAGCACGGTCGACGTCATCAAGCGGGTAAAGGAGAAGATCGTGGCGCTCCAGGCCGGGTTGCCGGCGGGCGTTCGGATCGTCCCGTTCTACGACCGGTCGGCCCTGATCGAGCGGGCAGCGGCGACCTTGAAGCGCGCGCTGATCGAGGAAGCGATCGTCGTCACCCTGGTCAACATCGTCTTCCTGCTCAACGTCCGCTCGGTGCTCATCGTCACGCTCCCGATCCCGCTCGCGGTCCTGACCGCGTTCTTGTTCATGCGCTATCTGGGTATCACCTCCAACATCATGTCGCTGGCTGGCATCGCGATCGCCATCGGCGTCCTCGTCGACGCGGCCATCGTCGTCACCGAGAATGCCTTCCGCTTCATCGAGCAGCGGCGAGTGAACCCGCGCGACCGCCGCCGGGTGCTGGAGACGGTGTTGGATGCGAGCCGCCTGGTCGCCCGGCCCATCTTCTTCGCGATGGCCATCATCATCCTGGCGTTCATCCCGGTCTTCGCGCTCACCGGCCAGGAGGGCAAGCTCTTCCGCCCACTGGCGTTCACCAAGACGTTCGCGATGGCCGGGGCCACCGTCCTCTCGGTGACCCTCGTCCCCGTCCTCTGCAGTCTCCTCATCGGCGGAAAGATCCGCCCGGAGGACCAGAACCCCGTGATGCGGCCGCTCGTCTGGGCCTATCGGCCAGTGCTCGGGTGGGCTCTTCGCCACCGGGTGCTGACGATCGCCGCCGCGGCCATGGTCATGGTGGGGGCCCTGGGGTTGATCCCCCGCATCGGCAGCGAGTTCATGCCGCCGCTCAACGAGGGCGACCTGATGTTCATGCCGGTGACCGACCCGGCCATCTCGCTGCCCCTGGCCGTCGACATCAGCAAGAAGCAGAACGCGGCCATCCTGGCGACCCCCGAAGTCGCGTCCGTGGTGGCGAAGATCTCCCGCGCGGACACGTCGACCGACCCGGCACCGGTGAACATGACCGAGACGGTCGTCAACCTCAGGCCGGAGTCCCAGTGGCGGGCCGGGATGACCCGGGAGAAGCTGATCGGGGAGCTGGACGCCGCCACGACGATGCCGGGCGTGTCGAACATCTGGACCCAGCCGATCATCAACCGCATCAACATGCTGACCACCGGGATTCGCTCCGAGGTCGGCGTGAAGGTCTTCGGCAGTGACCTGAAAGTGCTCGAGGAACGGGCCCGGGCCGTCGCCGAGGTGCTGCGCAAGGTCCCGGGAGCCGCCGACGTGTATCCGGAACAGGTGACCGGTGCCCCCTACGTTGATATCCGGGTGAACCGGGAGGCGGCGGCCCGCTACGGCATCACGGTGGGCGCAGTCCAAGACGTCATCGAGACCGCAGTCGGCGAGACCAACTTGACGCTGACGATCGAGGGGCGGCAACGGTTCCCGGTGCGCGTGCGCTACGCCCCGCAGTACCACGCCAGTGCCCCGGCGTTGGGCACCGTGCTGATCACCGCGCCCAATGGCACCCAGGTGCCGCTGGGCCAGCTCGCCGAGATCCGGCAGGTCGCGGGCCCCGCGATGATCTCCGGAGAGAACGGGCTGCTGGTGGTCACCGTCCTGCTGAACGTCCGCGGGCGCGACGTCGGGAGCTTCGTCGCCGAGGCGCGCCGGCTCGTGGCCGAGCGGGTCCCGCTGCCCCCGGGCTCGTACATCGAGTGGAGCGGCCAGTACGAGAACGAGGCGCGGGCGCGGGAGCGCCTGCAGATCGTCGTCCCGGTCGTGCTGATCGTGATCTTCATGCTGCTGTACCTCACGTACGGCTCCTTTCTCGACGCGGCCCAGGTGCTACTCGCGGTGCCATTCGGGCTGGCGGGGGGGATCTACCTCCAGTACCTGCTCGGCTACAACTTCTCCGTCGCGGTCTGGGTCGGATTCATCGCCCTGTTCGGCACTGCTGTGCAGACGGGAGTCGTGATGGTGATCTACCTCCACGAGGCGGTCGCGCGAAAGCGCGAGGCCCTCGGCGGCCGGCTCACGCGCGAGGCCTTGCTCGAGGCGGTGCAGGAGGGAGCGCTCCTACGGCTCCGACCCAAGGTCATGACGGTCTCGGCCGTGGTGGCGAGCTTGCTGCCCATTATGTGGAGCCATTCGGCGGGGGCGGAGGTGATGAAGCCGCTGGCGACCCCGGTCCTCGGGGGCATGCTGAGCTCGCTCGGCCTGGTCCTGATCGTGACTCCGGTGCTCTTCTACTGGCTCCGAGAGCGCGAGATTCGCAAAGCCGAAGCGGAGGGTGTCATCGAAGAGCGGGCATCCGCCCGGCGGCCCGGCATCGAGCCGGTCGAGTAACCCATTTCACCAGGAGGGCCAAGGTATGTATCGACTGATCGTGGCAGCGATGCTCGGGGCAGTGCTACTCACGGGGGGACTCGTGGGCGCGGCGTGGAGCGCGGACCTGAAGGTGCTCCAGACGCAGAAGACCAAGGACGTCGTGATCATGCTCATGACCGACTCCGGACAGTGGAAACCGGGGAAGAACTCGTTCGTTCTCGAGTTCACCTCCGCGAAGGACAAGCAGCCTGTCGACGCGGGCAAGGTCACGCTCAACACGAGCATGACGATGCCCGGCATGGCGCCGATGATCGCCGGCGCGACACTCAACTCGGACAAGGCGCCGGGGCGCTATCTCGGCAGCATCGACTTTGCTGACGCTGGAACTCGCCAGGTCACCGTGAGCTGGGACGGCCCAGCCGGCAAGGGGTCGACCCGGTTCTCCGTTCCGGTCCGGTAGGGGCGCCGTCGATGAGGCGCCAATGGGTGGCGGTCCTGGCCCTGGCCATCATCGGAGGTGGGCCGAGCGTCGGTCGCGCCCAGCCGCAGACCCCGGCCGCGGAGGTGACGGTCGACGAGCTCGTGGCGCGGGCGCTGGCCGAGAGTCCAGAGGTCCTGGCCGCTCGGGCCGACGCGGCCGCGGCCAAGGGACGGCTCGTCCAGGCCGGTCTCCGGCCGAACCCGATGCTGGAGCTGGGCGGCCAGAAGGCGCTCGGCACCGACAACAACGTGATGGTCGGGTTGAGCATCCCGCTCGATCTCAATCGACGCAAGGAAGGGCGCGTCGGCGTGGCCGAGCGGGAGGTGGAGATGAAGCAGTTCCAGGTGACGGACCGCGAGCGGCGGCTCCGGGCGGACGTGCGCACGAAGGCCGCGGACGTGCTGGCCGCGCGCCGTGACCTCGAGGTCACGGGCGACCTCTTGGGGACGAACCGCGAGGCCCTGAGCCTGGTGGGGGAACGCGCACGGCGGGGTGCGGTGCCACCGCTGGAGGAGAATCTGCTGCTGGTCGAGGTGAACCGGCTCGACGCGAGCCGCCGCATGCTGGAAAGCCGGGTGGAGGTCTTCACGCTGCAATTGAAGGCGCTGACCGCCTGGCCGGCGGAGGCCCCCCTAACACTCACGGGAGATCTCGGCGGCGCGCCGCCTCCCGCTATCGACCGACAGGCGGCGGTCGCCCAGGCCCTGGCGCAGCGCGCGGACTTGCGGGCGGCCGAGGCCGACGCCGCGATGGCGCGGGCGAAGATCGCGAAGGAGCAGGCCGAGGGCCGGTGGGACGCGAGCTTCTCGGTCAACTATCAGCGCCAGGACTTTGGGTTTGCGGGCCTGAGTGGGCTCACGGATCGGGGCGGGACGCGACCCATTCAGGACGTGTTCCACTATTTCGGAGGCGCACTCACGATCACGCTGCCGGTGCGGAATCAGAATCAGGGGAATGTCACGGCGGCGCGGGCGGAGGCGGCCGCGGCGGAGCGCCGCATCGAGTTGACCGTGCTCACCGTCCGGCAGGAGATCCAGGCCGCGTTCACCCAGTACGAGGCGACGCAACGGTCGCTCGAGATCTACGCGCGAGGCGTGCGTGACGTCGCGCGCCAGAACCTGGACGTGGTTCGCCAGACGTACCAGCTGGGCCGCGGGACCTTGCTGGACGTGATCACCGAGCAGCGGCGGTACATCGACATCGAGATGGGGTACACCGACGCGCTGAAGCAGGTCTACAACGCGGCAGTCGAGATCGAGCGGGCGGCCGGGACCGCCCGCTGAGCGGAGATAGCCGATGGAGCGAGAGGACAGGCCGGTGAGCGAGCGCCCGCAGGCGCGCTCGCGACGGAGTCGCGCGTTGCGCGCCCTTGCGGGAGGGCTGCTCGCAGTCGGCCTCGTCGCCCTCGGAGTGGCCGCCGGGGTCTGGGGGGAGCGCCGCAATGCCGGCGGCGGCTCTCCGAACCCCGGGCGCCAGGACGCCGCGCCACCCCGGGGCGGCACCGCGATGCCCGGGATGTCGGCGCCGCCGTCCCCAGCGGCGTCCTCCGCTGAGCCGCCCGGCGATGTCGAGGTGCTGCTTCCCGGTGATGCACTCGCGAAAATCGGCATCAAGACGGCCACCATCGTGGCGGTCGACTCCAACGCGTCGGTCCAGGTCCCCGGCAACGTCATGTCGAACGCCTACCGCGAGGTGAAAGTCACTCCGATCGTCGCGGGGATCGTGACGAAGGTTCCCGTGGGCCTCGGCGACGTAGTCCGGCGCGGGGACTCGATCGTCGTGCTGTTCAGCGCCGAGCTGGCGGACGCGCAGACCAAGTATCTCTCGATGGCCGCCATGCTGGAGGCGGACCACCGCAAGCTCGAGCGCACCCAGCAGCTCGTCGAGATCGGAGCGGCCAGCCGTCAGGAGCTGGAGGAGATCACCGCAGTGCATACGAGCCACGAAACCGAGGTGGAGTCGGCCCGTCAGCGCCTGCTTCAGCTCGGGCTCACACGGGGCCAGATGGACGGCCTGAGGAGCCCGGCCCAGGTCGTCTCGACCGTGACCGTGCCAGCTCCCATCGATGGAGTGATCACTGGCCGGACGGCGAATCTCGGCCAGGTCGTCGCCATGGGGCAGGAGCTGGTCGTCGTGACGGACCTCTCGAATGTCTGGATTGTCGGCGACTTGTACGAGCAGGACTTCCAGGCGGTCCAGGTCGGATCGGAGGCGACCATCACGACGCCGGCCTATGCGAACTCCACGTTCCGGGGCCGCGTGGCCTACATCGATCCGCGTGTCGATGCCCAGGCGCGCACCGCCAAGGTCCGCGTCGAGGTGCCGAACCGCGACGGCCGACTGAGGCTCGGCATGTACGTGTCGATGGTGTTCACCACCCGAGGAAAGGAGCGGGCCATCGTCGTGCCACGGGCCGCCGTGCAGGCGCTCGGCGAGCGCATGGTCGTCTACCTTCCGGTCAAGGACGAAGAGGGCAAGTTTATCCAGCGCCAGATCCGCGTGGGCCAACCGATCGGCGATGGCTACACCGTGCTCGCCGGACTCAAGGGCGGGGAGGTCGTGGTGACGGAGGGCAGCTTCTTCCTGCGGGCGGAGAGCCTGCGGAACTCGCCCTCGGGGTAGTAACCCCACCGCGAACCGGGGGAGAATCGCAAGTGAAGAACAGCCAAAATCATGCACACAGGTACTCCGAGGGCCAGTCCTCGGATCAGACCGACACCGGGGGCGATGGTCGACCGCCGCATGGCCATGCCGACACCGCGACGAGAAATCTCGATCGTGGGACCCGTCCATCGACTGCCAGCCATCACGCCTCGCACCACGCCCACATGGTCGCGGACTTCCGCAGGCGCTTCTGGGTGTCCATGGTCCTGTCTGTCCCGGTGCTTCTGCTCGCCCGGCACATCAGGGGCTGGCTGGGACTTCAGGATGCGCTCGCCTTTCCGGGCGACAGCGTCGTTCAGTTCGTCCTCGCCTCGGGCATCTTCTTCTACGGCGGTTGGCCGTTCCTGACCGGCCTTGTCGGGGAGGTGCGAGCGCGGCGCCCCCGCATGATGACGCTGATCGGCCTCGCCATCCTGGTCGCCTACGGATACAGCAGTCTGGTGGTGTTCGGCCTGCCCGGCGACGACTTCTTCTGGGAGCTGGCGACCCTGATCGACATCATGCTGCTCGGCCACTGGATCGAGATGAAGTCGGTCCTGGGCGCCTCGGCGGCGCTGGAGAGCCTGGTGCGCCTCATGCCGGCGGAGGCGCATCTGGTTCAGGCGGACGGGTCGACCCGCGACGTTCCGGTGACCGAGCTCCGGCGAGGCGCTCACGTGCTCGTCAAGCCAGGAGAGAAGATCCCGACGGACGGCATGATCCTGGAGGGGCAGACGTCAGTCAACGAGGCGATGCTGACCGGAGAGAGCCAGCCCGTGGAGAAGGCGAGAGGGGCTACGGTGATCGGCGGCTCGGTCAACGGCGACTCGGCCATCACGGTCGAGGTAACCAAGACGGGCGACGAGACGTACCTCGCCCAAGTGATCGAACTGGTTCGCCAGGCTCAAGAGTCTCGGTCGCGCTCGCAGGACCTCGGCAACCGCGCCGCGGTCTGGCTGACCGCCGTGGCCGTGGGTGGCGGTGCGCTGACCGCCGCCACGTGGCTCGGGCTCGGTACGAGTCTGCCATTCGCGATCGAGCGGACGGTCACGGTCATGGTCATCGCTTGCCCGCACGCGCTCGGGCTCGCGGTGCCGCTGGTGGTCGCAGTCTCGACCGCTCTTTCAGCGGGCAACGGACTCTTGATCCGCGACCGTTCGGCCTTCGAGCGAGCGCGGGCGCTCGATGCGATCGTCTTCGACAAGACGGGCACGCTCACCGAGGGTCGCTTCGCGGTGACCGACGTGATCCCGCTGGGCGGCCGAAACGAGCACGAGCTACTGAGCTTGGCGGCGAGCCTCGAGAGCCAGTCCGAGCACCCGATCGCGGCCGGCGTAGTCCTGAGCGCGCGAGAGCGAGGGGTCGCGATCACGGCACCGAAGGACTTCCGGGCGATCCCGGGGAAGGGAGCCGAGGCGCGGGTGGACGGCGTGGCCGTCAAGGTGGTGAGTCCCGGGTACCTGACGGCCGCGGGGCTGACCGCTGACGCCGGCCGGGTGCCCGAGGTGGTGGAGCAGGGGAAGACCGTCGTCTACGTGCTGGTTGATGATCATCTGGAAGGCGCGATCGCCCTGGCCGACGTCATCCGGCCAGAGTCGCGCGAGGCCCTAGCGCGGCTCAAGGCGATGGGCATCCGGACCATGATGCTGACTGGCGATGCGACCGCGGTCGCACGCTGGGTGGCCCGGGAGCTCGACCTCGACGAGTACTTTGCCGAGGTCCTCCCAGAGGCGAAGTCTGCGAAGATCAAGGAGGTGCAGGCTCGCGGCCTCACCGTCGCCATGACCGGCGATGGCGTGAATGACGCTCCCGCCCTCACCCAGGCCGACGTCGGCATCGCAGTCGGCGCGGGCACTGACGTGGCCATCGAGTCCGCCGACATCGTGCTGGTCCGCTCCGACCCTCGGGACGTGACGGCAATAGTTGACTTGGCTCGTGCGACGTACCGGAAGATGGTCCAGAACCTCTGGTGGGCCGCTGGCTACAACGTGCTGGCGATCCCCATCGCCGCCGGCGTGCTCTACCCCGCGGGCATCCTGCTTACGCCGGCCGTCGGCGCCATGCTCATGTCGGTCTCAACGATGATCGTGGCGATCAACGCGCGACTACTCCGGCTGCGGAGATGATGCATCCGCCGTAGGGAAAAGTCGAGAGGGGGGCGCATGCTCCGCAGAGCACCGCGATACTGCGAATCGCTTCAACGAGGAACGCCGACTCGTTGATCTGAAGCTCAAGCGGCGTCCGGCACCTCAGAGCCGCCCTTCACGCAGTGGACTCTGGGAGCCAGAGCGATAACTGGCTATCGTGCGAGGCCGCGCGGCAGGAGGCGACTCAGCATGTGGGATCGGGGATGGGTTGTGGCGACGAAGGATTGACAGCCGGGGTAGGCTGGAGCCTCATGTCGACCCCTGTGCCGCCGCCCTGGGAGCGCGATCCGCTCTCGACCCACTTCTCCGAAGCCGAGCACAACACGCGCGCCTCGGCCGTGAACTTTCCCGAGGTCTACGCGGTTCAGCAACGAGCGCATACACTGCTCCTGCGGGTCGCCGACGCCTTCGAGCACGATACCGGGAGCGTGCACCACCTCGGGGTGCCCCGGATGCTGCTGATCCGGAGCCACTCGACCATCTTGGCGGCAATGCGGCTTGCCATGAGTGGGCAGGCCTTCGAAGCCCAGACCGTGCTCCGGGTGGGCATCGAGCACGCATGGTACGCCCTGCACATCACCCGCGATCCGGCGCCGCCTGCTCGAGCCCGGGTCTGGTGGAACCGGGGCGATTCCCCGCAGGCGACGGAGGCCTGCCGTACCGAGTTCACTGTCCGGACCGTCCGGACCACCCATAAAGCGCTCGACCGTGACACGGCCGCCGCGATGCAACGACTCTATGACGACGCGATCGCCTTCGGCGGCCACCCCAATCAGGGCGGGGTCGCTCTGACGCTCAGGCTCGGCGAACGCGATGAGGAGACGGTCACGATCGCTGTTGGCTTCCTCCACCCGGTTCCGGCTGTGATCGTCTCGACCATCAAGGCCGCCGTCGACGTCGCGACCGGCCTCGCGAAAGTGGTTAGCCTGATCTACCCGGAGCGGTTTCGGATCGCAGGCCTCGACGAGGAGGTCAACCGCCTCATCCGGCACTCGGCCGAGGTGTTCAGCCGCGCGGCCCAGGCGCTTCGGCGAGCGATGGCAGACTCGGCCCGTGCTCGGCCCGAGTGACACGAGCAACGTCCGCCCTTCAATAAGGCATTAGAAAGTCGAACTTCCGCGGTCACGTCCACAATCCAAAGCGGGCCCCGATTTGGAGCCGGCGACATGCCGAGTTTCACGGAACTTCAGGCTGTGTGTTTTAGTCGCGTGCCCTTGTTGCGGTTTTGTTGCCTTGCAACTACTGGATCGAATTGGCGAAACGTGTCGTGACTGAAACACGGGTTTGGTTCGGTTGGTAGGGTCGGTATCGGTGACCCGTGAAGCAGTGATCCAAAGGTCAACCTTGACGAGGAAGGGTCTATAACGCCACTTGTTTGACCTTCGGCTCAAGGGGGCCCGCAACCACCGATATCAAAGACGCTCAGCTTCGAGGTCGATTTGATCTAGACCCGCTGCGGGGGCCAGCAATCACCGAATTCGAACAACCTGATCTTCGAGTCGACCTCATCCGACAGGTCGTTGTTCGAGGCGATGAACCCGGCCTCAGTCTCAAGAGCGAAATACGAGATCCAGCAGCCCGAGGAGAAGGCGGAACTGGCCTGTTCGCGGAGGGAGGGAGCGCGAGGACTCGCTGGGGTTGCATTGCCTCCCGAGCGTTGTTATCGTGCACGCTGGTTGTGCCCGGGTTGCCCGTAGGGGGCCCCAGGGAAGGCGGTGAGAATCCGCCGCGACCCCGTCACTGTAATCGGGGACGAAACCCGCGAATGCCACTGGCCATGAGGCTGGGAAGGCGCGGGGAGTAGGACGATCCGAGAGCCAGGAGACCTGCCCGGGCGCAGTACACACCATACCGGTCTTCGTGGGAGGCCCGGAGTAGGTGGTTTACTCGGCACCTCAATTACTCGTCATCGCGGGCGTCGCCAGTGGCGTCGGCAAGACCACCATCACGCTGGGCCTGCTGGAAGCCTTTCGCCGGCGCGGCCTCGTGGTCCAAGCCTTCAAAATCGGGCCCGATTTCATCGACCCGGGCTTTCATGAGCTGATCACGGGGAGGCCGTCGCACAACCTCGACGGATGGATGTGCGGCCGGGAACACTTGATCGCGACCGTCGCGCGCGAGGCCGCCGACGCCGACCTGGCGATCATCGAAGGGGTCATGGGCTGCTTCGACGGCTTCGATGGGTCGAGCGAGGACGGCTCGACCGCACAGGTCGCGAAGTGGCTTGCCGCTCCCGTTGTGCTGGTGGTCGACGTGAAGGGCCAGTCACGCACGGCGGCAGCGGTCGTCCTCGGCTGCGAGCGGTTGGATCCAGCATTGAACGTGGCAGCCGTGATTGCCAACCGCGTCGGTGGCGACGTCCATCGCCGTTGGGTCGAGGACGCCATCGCCGCAACCTGCCGTGCCGTCTCGGTCGGCGCCGTGAGGCGCGACGACTTACTCACACTCCCCGAGCGGCATCTCGGTCTCGTTACGGCTGTCGAGGGCACACTGACCTCTGCGCTCCGGGCACGCTGGGCAGAGATCATCGAGACATCAATCGACCTGGATCAGCTGCTGAAGATCGCGGTGCCCCTTCGCGAAAACGCGCCCGTTCGGTTCGCGATGCAGGTCGCGCCGACCCGAGCGCGGATCGGCGTCGCCCGTGACGCGGCCTTCCAGTTCTATTACCCCGAGAACCTGGAGCGGCTTCGGGCGGCCGGCGCCGACATTGTGTTCTGGAGCCCGCAGGCCGCCGACACGCTTCCCGACGTCGATGGACTTTACTTCGGCGGTGGCTATCCCGAGCTGTATGCTCATGCGCTCAGCGAGAACGAGCGTGTGCGGAAGACCGTACGCGCATTCGCCGAGGCGGGCAGACCCATCTACGCGGAATGCGGCGGGCTCATGTACCTTGCGGAAGCGCTCGAGGATCTTGACGAAGTCTCTCATCCGATGGTAGGCGTGCTGCCGGCGACCGTGCACATGCGGCCGCGCAAGCTCTCCCTCGGGTACACCGAAGTCTTTTTCACAGCTGATACGCCCCTCGGTCCGGCAGGGACGGCGGCCCGGGGCCACGAGTTCCACTACTCGACGCTCGGGCCGGTGCCGGACGTCGTGCCACGAGCCTGGCGGCTGGAGACGCGCCGCGGCGGCGGCCGCACTGAGGGGTACGTGATCGGTCGGACGCTCATGAGTTATGTCCATCTGCACTTTGCGTCGTGTCCCGAGATGCCTCGGCGATTCGTTGACGCGTGCACTGAAATACGGTGATGCAACGCCAACAGGGAGGATTGCGATGATCCAGCTCGTCATGCAGGCAACCGGCAATCGCGGAGTCCTCGTCAGCGCGACCGTACTCGGGCTGTTCGTTCTGTATCTCCTGGCGCTCGACCAGGGTTTCTTCTTGTCGCTGGTCCAGGGTGATATCGCGTTCGACATGAACCTGCTTCACGAGCTGGTCCACGACGCGCGTCACGTGGCCGGGTTCCCGTGCCACTAGGCCGCTTGTGACACAAACCCAAACAGGGGCCGTCCTCCGAGCCGCGGTGTTAGCAGGGCTGATCGCCGGCGGCATCGCCTCGGCATTTCACATGGTGCTCGCCGAGCCGGTGATTGAGCGCGCGATCGCCCTCGACACGCAAGCGAGGACAGAGCACGGCGGCACAGCCGAAACGCCGGTCGTAAGCCGCCCAGTGCAGAAGACGGGCTTGGTTATCGGGCTTCTGTTCTATGGCTTGGTGTGGGGCGTCCTATTCGCCGTCGTCTACCTCGTGCTCGAAAGCCGAAGGGGACTCTGGGACAGCGGAACGAGTGGGTGGCTGCTCGCATTGCTGCTCGGGTGGTCGGTGGCCTGGTTTCCGTTCTTGAAGTATCCGGCGAATCCTCCCGGCGTGGGCGAGGCGGCGACGATCGGCTACCGGCAGCTGCTTTACGTGGGCTTCATCGCGCTGTCCGCCGCGGGTGTGGCCGTCGCCTTCCTGTTCCATCGCCGTGCGCCGCGCCCGCCGGGGATTGACGGGCGCCGGCGCCTGTCGATCGTCGCGGCGTACGCGATCTACGGGGCGGTGCTCTATCTCGCCATGCCGAGGAATCCCGACTCGGTGCTGATGCCGATGAGCCTCGTCTGGACCTTCCGCACGGTCTCGTTTGCAGGCTTGGTCGTGTTCTGGGTGGCCTTGGGAGGATCGTTCACGTGGCTCACGCGCGTGCGTGCGTAAATGCCTGACGCCGGGCTCGTATTGGCATGTTCGGGATGCTGCTGTGGTCACCCTGACCGAGGAGGCCCGAAGCCCCCACCGCGGGCACTCAAGGCGGCGGCACGCCGGGCGTATCGCGCGTCAGACGTCAAGGGGGACGTACGCTTGTCGTTCACTGATTGTCTCGGCCTGTGCAGCGAGGCCAACGTCGTGTTCTTTTACCTGCGCGGCCGCCCGCTGTGGTTCCGACGGATGAACTCGCCGGACCTGTTCGTGGAGCTCCTCGCCTATGCCCGCGACGCCTTGCACGATCATGAGGCCCGGCTGCCGCAGAATCTGGCCGCCCGGTCGTTCGCGTGGGCGGGCGGCGGTCTCGGTCCTGAGCCTCCTGTGGAGCAGCTCGCGTGAGCGCGACCCACCGGGCGACGGTCGTGGACAGCGTACTGGTCGCACCTGGCGTCCGGCGGGTCCGTTTGCGCATGTGCGAAGGGCAGCGGCTCGGCCACCGCGCCGGCCAATACGTTCTCCTGCACGCGCCAGCCGCTGACGGCAGTGTCGTGAAGCGCGCGTACTCGATCGCGTCGCCGCCGGTCGAGGATCCTGTCTTCGAGCTCTGTGTGCGGCTGATCCCCGACCATCCGGCCTCGACGTTCGTGCACGCCCTTGCCCGAAACGATGACGTGTCGTTCTCCGGACCTTGGGGCAAATTTGTCGTCGACGACGAAACGCGCGAGCTGACGCTGGTGGCGACCGGGACGGCGATCTCGTGCACGGGCGCGATCTTGCACGAGGAGCTGGCGCACGCACGGTCGCGTCGCGTGCGGCTCTTCTGGGGACTGCGCACTGAGGCGGACGTGCATGGGCGAGAGCGGTGGGACGAGTTGGCGGTTCGGCATCCGCGGTTCTCGTACGTGCTCGCACTGTCGCGACCGACGGCCGGGACAACCAGTCCAGCTCGTGTCACCGGCCTCTTGCGCGGGAGCGTGCGGCCTGAGGCGGTCTACTACCTGGCTGGCAACGGCGAGATGATTGCGGACGCTGAGGACATCCTTCAGGCCGCGGGCGTGCCCGTGACGTCGATCCGAAAGGAAGTCTTCTTCACGCCGGGTCAGGTGCGCGTGCCCCTGCGCGAACGCCAGGCGCGCGTGGCAAACCGCGAACGCCCGGGGCGGGCCGTCATCGGGCTGGCGCTCCACGCGGGAACATCAAGTGTTGAAGTGACGGCCGCCATCGAAGAAGCGCTCATGCTGGCCCGGCTCCCGGGCAGTGATGTACGAAACCTTGCGGTCGCCGCGAAGGCCTCCGATGAACTCGGACTGGCCCAAGCGGCGGAGAAGCTCGGCTTGCCCGTCGAGTTCTACCTGCCCGCGGAGATCGAGACGGCCGCCGCGACGACAGAACGCTCGAGCGCGTGCGAAGCCCTCGCGGCGATGAGTGCGGGGAGCGCACGCCTCGTGCTTGGCAAGCACAAGACGGCCAACGTGACGGTGGCGATCGCCAGCGTGCCGGAGCGAGGGTAAAAGCGCATGGCCGGCAAACCCGTGGCGCCCATCATTCAGCCCGACGCGATCGAGGCCGAGTCTTTTCGCGTCATTGACGCGGAGATGGGCCCGCACGAGTTCTCGGTGATCGAGTGGCCCGTGGTCCGCCGCGCGATCCATTCGACGGCGGACTTCGAGCTCGGGCGCAGCATGGTCTTCCATTCGCGCGCGGTCGAGGCCGGCGTCGCGGCGATTCGCAAAGGCGCGCATGTGGTCGCCGACGTGCAGATGATCCAAGCGGGGATCAGCGCCAGCTATCTCGCCGAGTTCGGCGGACGCGTGCTCTGCTACATGGCGGATCTCGACGTGGCGGGGAAGGCGCGGACAGAGGGCACCACGCGTGCCATGCAGTGCATGCGCAAGGCGGCGCGCGAGGCACCGGGGGCCATCTACGCGATCGGCAATGCACCGACGGCGCTGCTCGAGCTAGTTCGGCTCGTCGAGGACGGTGAAGCCAGCCCGGCACTGATCATCGGCGTCCCCGTCGGGTTCGTGTCGGCGGCAGAGTCGAAGGAACAGCTGCGGCGGCAAGGACTCGTGCCCTACATTACCAACTCCGGGCGCAAGGGCGGCACGCCGGTCGCGGTGTCGATCACCAACGCGCTGCTCCGGATGGCGCGCGGCCGCGCCGCCGAGGAACAGAAGGCATGAAGCTCTACGCCATCGGCGTCGGCCCCGGCGCGCCCGATCTGCTCACCCTGCGCGCGGCGGAGATCCTCAAGCGAGTCCCCGTCGTCTTCAGTCCACTCTCGGCGATGGGGACCACGAGCCGGGCCCTCGAGGTCGTGCGCGCGATGATCGACCCGACGCGCCAGCAGGTCGTCGAGCTGACGTTCCCCATGCAGAAGGAGCAGGACGAGCTGGAGGGGGAGTGGGAAGATGCGGCGACCGAGATCGTGGAACAACTCCGACGTCACGGCGAAGGCGCCTTCATCACGATCGGCGACGTGTCACTCTACTCGACGTTCATTTATGTGCAGCGGATCCTCGACGCCCAATATCCGGACGTCATAATCGAGATGGTGCCCGGCATCCCGTCCTTCTCGGCCATGACCGCGCTGATGGGGATGCCGTACGGACAGGGTGACGACCGGATCGCCATCCTGCCCGCGACGTTCGGGCCCGAGCGGATTGCTGCGGTGCTGCGTGAGTTCGACACCGTGATTTTGATGAAGGTCAATCGGGTGATCGATGAGGTGCTCGATATGCTGGAGCAGCTCGGGCTGACGGACCACGCGACATTCGTCACGAAGTGCGGCATGCCGGACCAGGACGTCGTCTACGACGTGCGGACGCTGCGCGGGCAGCGTCCGAGCTACTTTTCGATCCTCCTCGTGACGAAGACCGCGCGACCGTCGGGGACCATCGTGACGCCACTGGCGCTGAATCGTGTGCCCAACGAGCCGCTTGCGGCACCGCGTGCGGTCAACGGCGGGGCGCTCGCGCTGACCGTACGGGACTCGGCGGCGACGACAGCGGAGGCGCCCGAGGTGCCGTCCCGGCCCGGCGGCAAGCTGTTCCTCGTTGGCTTCGGGCCCGGCAACCACGACCACCTGACGTTTCGCGCGCGTGAGGCGATCGGAGAGGCCGAGGTCGTGATCGGCTACCGCACGTACGTCCGGCTCGTCCGCGAGTTGATCGCGGGCAAGGAAGTCCACTATACGGGGATGACCGAGGAGCTCGATCGCGCGCGGAAGGCCGTCGACTTCGCGTACGCCGGCCGCAAGGTTGCCCTCATCTCGAGTGGCGACGTCGGGATCTACGGCATGGCGGGCCCCGCACTCGAAATCCTCAAGGAGAAGGGCTGGCGACGCGGCGACGGGGTCGAGGTCGAGGTCGTGCCCGGGGTGACCGCGCTGTCCGCATGCGGTTCGGTCCTCGGCGCACCGATCATCCACGACTTCGCGGCCATCTCGCTCAGCAACTTGCTCACGCCGTGGGAGGCCATTGTCAAGCGCATCGAAGCCGCGGCGGCCGCAGACTACATCATCGCGCTCTACAACCCGAAGAGCGGCCGGCGGACCCAGCAGATCGTCGAGACGCAGAAGATCGTGCTCAGGTACCGGCGCCCCGAGACACCGGTCGGCATCGTGAAGAGCGGGCTCCGCCAGGGCCAACGAGTGGTCCAGACGACGCTGATCGACATGCTGAATCACGAGATCGGCATGCTCACCACGATCCTCATCGGTAACTCGACGACGTTCACCTACGAGGGGCTGATGATCACGCCCCGGGGCTACCAACACAAGTACGAGTTGGGCTCGCTCGAGGGCGCCGCGGCTGAGGCGTCCGCGGCGATGATGACCGATGCGACGCTGGGAATAGATCCGTTTCTGGGCAACAAACGGAAGGGCGGCGCGTGACGCGGGAGCGCCGCGGCCTCGTCATCTGTTACACGGGCGACGGCAAGGGCAAGACTACGGCCGCCCTCGGCCTCGCGGTACGCGCCGTCGGCGCCGGGCTGCGCGTGCGGATGCTGCAGTTCATCAAGGGTGAGTGGAAGCCGGCAGAACTGAAGGGCCTGGCCTTGCTCGGCGAGCGATTCTCCATGGAGCAGCTGGGCATCGGGTTCGTGACGTACAAGCCCAAGCACCCGTACGAGAAACACGCCGAGTCGGCGCGTGCGGCGTGGGCCCAAGCGCAGGAGGAGATGCGGTCGGGAGCGCAGGACGTGCTGATCCTGGACGAGGTCAACAACGCCTTCCGCTTCGGTCTGCTTTCCGCTGCGGAGGTGGTCGTCGGGTTGAAGGCGCGGCCGCCGGAGCTAACCGTTGTGTTGACTGGACGCGGCGCCCCACCCGAGATCATCGACGTCGCCGACCTCGTGACGGAGATGATGTCGGTCAAGCACCCGTACCAGCACGGGCATCCCGCGCAGTACGGCATCGATTTCTGAGCAAGAGAGCATGGACGAACCCAAGCGCGGCAAGGCCCTTCGCGAAGGCTTTTCGACCGGGTCCTGTGCGGCGGCGGCGGCGAAAGCGGCGGCGACCGCGTTGCTGACGGGCGTCGCCCAGAGCGAAGTCAGCATTGACCTGCCCATCGGCCGGCGGGTGACGTTCCCGGTGAACGCCTGTCACCTCGAGGGCGGCGGCGCCCGGTGTTCGGTGGTCAAGGACGCCGGCGACGATCCGGATTGCACGCACGGCGCCGAGATTGTCGCGGAGGTGCGGCTGCGACCGGAGCCGGGCATCGGGATCGACGGGGGTGACGGAGTGGCCCGTGTCACCAAGGCCGGGCTCGGCATCGACGTCGGGCGGGCAGCCATTACCCGTGTTCCGCTCAACATGATTACGGTCTCCGTCGGCGACGCGCTCGCCGCGGGGGGGCATGACGGCGGCGCCGAGGTCGTCATCGTCGTCCCGGGCGGCGTCGAGATGGCCAAGAAGACGCTGAACGAACGTCTCGGCCTCATCGGCGGTATCTCGATCCTCGGCACGAGCGGGATCGTCAGGCCCTACTCGACCGCCGCCTACAAGGTGTCGATCGTGAACAGCATCGACGTCGCCGCGGCAGAGGGACTGACGGAGGTCGTGATCACCACGGGCGGCAAGAGCGAGGAGTACGCGCAGCGCATCTGGTCGATGCTGCCGGAGACGGCCTTCGTCCAGATGGGCGACTGGGTCGGATTCACGCTGGGGTACTGCCGGAAGAAGCGCCTGGCCAAGGTGGACATCGCCGGAATGATCGGCAAGCTCTCGAAGATCGCGGAGGGCGAGTTCTACACCCACGCGCGGCAGTCCAAGGTCAACCTGGATGGCCTCGCCGCCGTCGCCGAGGCGGCCGGCGCCGCCCCGGATGTGGTAGAGCGGATCCGCGGCGCGAACACGGCTCGGGAGGCCCAGGAGATCGTGCTGGCGAGCGGGGTCAACGGCTTCTTCGACCGTGTCGCGTGGAAGGTCTCGGCGAACTGCCGGGCGTACGCCGAGGACGCGTTCGCCGTGGAGACGGTCATCACCGACGCCGACGGCGTCCTCCTGGGACGGGCCGCGGCGTGAGCGAGACGCGCGGTGTGATCCATGTGGTCGGCGTGGGCAACGAGGGGCCGGACAGCTTGACCGCACGTGCGCTCGCCCTCGTCGAGAAGGCCGAGGTTCTCGTGGGCGGTCGGCGCCTCCTCGACTTCTTCCCCCACGTGCCCGCCGAGCGGTTGACGCTCGGGGCCAGGGTCGATGAGGTCCTGGCCGTGGCGGCGGCGCACTGCGCCACGAGGGGGGTTGTCGTGCTCGCAACTGGAGATCCCAACTACTTCGGTATCACCCGCGCCCTGCGTCGCCACGTGCCGGCAGAGGCCCTGGACATCGTGCCGAACGTCAGTGCGCTTCAGTGGGCCTTCGCGAAGGCACGGGAACCCTGGGACGACGCGACGTTCGTCACCGTCCACGGCCGCGGCCTCGGCTCGCTGGCCGAGGCGGTCCGGGGACAGCGCAAGGTCTGTCTGTTCACGGACGAGCAGAACACGCCCGCTGCGATCGCGCGGACGCTGCTCGACGCCGGCCTCGGTGACTACCAAGCGATCCTCTGCGAGGACCTCGGCGGTCCCGGCGAGCGCGTCACGCGGTTGGTTCTGGAAGAGTTGGCGAGCCGCGACGCCCATCCGCTCAACACGCTCATCCTGCTAGGGCCGGATCGCCCGGCACGTCCCGCCGCGTGGACGCCCGGCTTGCCGGAAGATGCGTTCGATCAGCGCAAACCGAAGCTCGGGCTTATCACTAAGCGTGAGATTCGGGTCCTCAGCCTGGCGCGGCTGGGCCTGCGGCCCGACAGCATCGTCTGGGACATCGGCGCCGGATCGGGATCCGTAAGCATCGAGGCCGCGCGCCTAGCGCCGCTCGGCCGGATCTTCGCGATCGAGAAGAATGCCGAGGACGTGGACATCGTGCGCGCCAACGTGGCGAAGTTCGCGGTGCCTCACGTGACGGTCCTGCACGCCCGCGCGCCCGAGCGGCTCGACGAGCTGCCGGACCCGGACGCGGTGTTCGTGGGTGGCAGCGGCGGGGCCCTGCGCGACATCCTCGCCATCGTCGCCGCGCGGCTCCGTCTCGCCGGCCGCATCGTCGTCAATGCCATCACTGTCGACACGCTGCACGAGACGGTGACCGTCTATCGCGAGCTGGGGCTCGCCCATGAGGCGATCCTGGTGTCGATCGCGCGGTCAAAGCCGCTGCTCGACATGATGAGCTTCGAGGCGCTGAATCCCGTCTGCATCGTCACCGCCTGGCGAGACGAATCGCGGAACGCGCTGTGAAGGTGTCGCCGTCGGTCAACCATGCGCTCTCTGCGGACGCTCGTCGCGGACTATACCGGGCGATCTACGGGCAGCGCGATGTCCGGGCGCAATTCCTCCCCGATCCCGTACCGGACTACGTGGCCCGCCTCCTCGAGGCTGCGCATCACGCGCCGTCAGTGGGCTTCATGCAGCTCTGGAACGTCATCGTCGTGCGCGACCGCACGCTGCGGACACACGTGTACGAGGCCTTCGTCCGCGAGCGGGCGCGGGCGGCCGAGCTGTACGCCGCGCCGCGCCGGGCGCGGTTCCTCGCGCTCAAGCTCGAGGGCATCCGCGACGTTCCCCTCAACCTGTGCGCGACGTGCGACCCATCCCGCGGCGGCCCCCACGTGCTGGGCCGGAGCGCGGTCCCCGAGACCGACGTCTACAGCACCTTGCGGGCAGGCCTTGGGGCGATCGAGGAAGAACGGCGATGACAACGCCGAAGCCCGGCACGGTGTACATCGTCGGCGTGGGACCGGGGGATCCTGATCTGATGACCATTCGCGCAAAGAAGATCATCGATGCCGCCGACCTGATCGTCTACACGGGGTCGCTGCTCGGCGAGGACGGGTTCAAGGACGTCAAACCCGACGCGAAGTTGGTAGACAGCGCGGGGCTGCATCTCGACCAGATCGTCGAGCTGATGAAGACGGCAGCACTCGACGGCCAGATCGTTGCGCGCGTCCACGACGGGGACCCCGCGATCTTCGGGGCGCTCAACGAGCAGGCGGCGCCGCTCGAGGCTGCCGGCATCCCGTTCGAGGTCGTGCCGGGCGTGACCGCGGCGTTCGCGGCGGCGGCGGCGCTCAAGGCCGAGTTGACCGTCCCCGAGCTGGCGCAGACACTCATCCTGACCCGCATGGAGGGCCGAACGCCGGTGCCCGATGGGGAGAAGCTGCGCGATCTCGCTCGTCATGGCGCTACCCTTGTGCTGTACCTGAGCATTGCGCTCATCGATCGGGTCGTAGGCGAGCTGCGAGAGGGATATGCCGGCGACACGCCGGTGGCGGTCGTTCAGCGCGCGTGGTGCGCCGACGAGGTGGTCCTGCGCGGCACGCTTGCCAACATCGCGGCCCAGGTCAAGGACGCCCGGATGCGCGCGCAAGCGCTCATCATGGTGGGGCCGGTCTTCCGGCCGGATCTCCGCCGGACGTGGGACAAGAAGTCAAAGCTCTACGATGCCAAGTTTTCACACGGTTTCCGCCGGGCGGCGACGAGGCGGTCTCATGAGTGAGGTGCTGAGGGCGCTCGCCGACGCGCTCGCCTTCGGCGACACGCTGCTGATCGTGCGTTCCGGCGCCGCCATCGCCGAGGTGGTGGGCGGTCCGCTGCGGCGCGGGGAGGAGTGGCTCACGCTCGGGGACGAGGGCGCCGGCGCCTCGCACGTGCACCTCAGGATCGCCGACGCGCAAGCGATCCGCTATCGACAGCCGGAGGGCCGCAACGCGGCCCTCGACGTCCTCGGCGCGGACGGTGCCGTGGTCGTCTCGATCGCGTTCCGCCGTACAAATCCCGTGCGCGCGGCGACATTCGATGCCGAGCGGCTCGCCGCCATCGGGGCGCGCTTTGGCCGGCTGGGCGAGGTGCCAGCATGACCGTGGCGGTCATTACGGTAACGAAGCAGGGCATCGCGCTCGGCGAGCGGATCCTCGCCGCCGAGCCGGACGCGGTACTTTACGTGCCGGCCAAGTACGGACTGACGCCGTCGGAGCGCGTCCGCGTCTTTCCCGGCCAGCTCGCCCCGCTGCTCGGCGAGATCTACGTTGGCTACGACGGCTTCGTGTTCCTTATGGCCACCGGCATCGTCGTCCGCATGATCGCGGAGCACATCAAGGACAAGCGCTACGATCCCGCGGTGGTCGTGATGGACATCACCGGGCGCTTCGCGATTAGCCTCGTCTCGGGCCATCTCGGCGGCGCCAACAGCCTCGCCCGCCGGCTCGCCGAAGCCATCGGCGCGACGGCGGTGATCACGACGGGAACGGACGTGAACGAGACGATCGCGCCCGACGTGATCGCCATGGAGATCGGCGGCGAGGTCGACGATTTCGACGTGATGAAGAAGGTGAGCGCCGCGCTCGTGGACGGCGACGCCACCGGCGTCGTCGACCTCACCGGCGTTCGGGCGCCCTCGCTCGGCGGTCCGCTCAAGCCGAACGTCAAGGTCCTGGCGTCGGTGCAGGCCTTGCGGGACTCGTCGGTGGTGGCCGGCATCATCATCACCAACCAGCTCCTCGACGTCACGGACGTCCGCCGGCCCGTGGTGATCATCCGGCCCAAGAACCTCGTGGTGGGGGTCGGCTGCAACCGTGGCACGTCGGCCGATGAGATCGCTGGCGCGATCGGCGAGGTGCTGCACGGCCACGGGCTGTCTCCGAAGAGCGTCCGCACGCTGGCGACAGTGGAAGCCAAGCGCGACGAGACCGGCCTGGTGGCGGCGGCGGCGCGCCTCGGCCTTCCTCTCGAGTTCTGTGACAAGGCGACGCTGAACGCCGTGCCCGACGTCCCGAACCCGTCGGAGGCGCCGATGAAGTATGTGGGCGTCCAGGGCGTGGCCGAGCCTGCGGCCCTCCACGTCTCCCGCGGCCGCCTGGTGGTCGAGAAGGTGAAGAGCGGCAACGTCACCGTCGCGGTCGCTGAGATGCCTCCGACATGAGCACGCTCGCGCCCTGCCTCATGATCCAGGGGACGAGCTCGGGCGTCGGCAAGAGCGTGCTGGCGACGGCGTTCTGCCGGCTGTTCGCCCGGGCCGGCTATCGCGTGGCTCCGTTCAAGTCCCAGAACATGGCGCTCAACGCCGGCGTCACCATCGACGGCGGCGAGATCGGACGCGCGCAGGTGGCGCAGGCGGAAGCAGCCGGTATCGAGCCGACTGTCGACATGAACCCCATCCTCCTGAAGCCGGAGGCGGACCATCGCTCGCAGGTCGTGGTGCGCGGTGTCGCGGTGGCGACCACAGAGTTCCGGGAGTACCGCCGCCTGCGGCCGACGCTGCTCCCGGTGGTCGAGGAGTCGCTCACGCGGCTGCGCCAGGCCTACGACCTCGTGGTCATCGAGGGCGCTGGCAGCCCGGCCGAGGTCAACCTGCGTGACGGCGAGATCGTCAACATGTCCATCGCGCGGATGGCCGACGCACGAGTGCTCCTCGTCGGCGACATCGATCGGGGCGGGGTGTTGGCGGCGTTCGTGGGCACGATGGAGCTGGTCGACACCGACGATCGGGCGCGCGTCGCCGGGTTCATCGTCAACAAGTTCCGGGGGGATGCCTCGCTGCTGGCGCCCGCGTTCGACTTCCTCACAGCCCGAACCGGCGTGCCTGTGCTCGGCACCGTGCCGTACCTAGCCGAATCGCTTGTACCGGCGGAGGACTCGCTCGCGCTCGACGAGCCGGTCGACGCGCGTGGTCCCGCCGTCGTGAAGGTCGCCGTAGTCCGCACGCCGCGGATCTCGAACTTCGACGACTTCGAGCCGCTGGCGCGGGAGCCCGGCGTGCGCGTCCGGTTCGCGCGGCGGCCCGCAGACCTCGCGGGAGCGGACGCCATCATCCTGCCGGGTAGCAAGAGCACCGTAGCCGACCTCCAGTGGCTGCGCGCGAACGGCGTCGCGGAGACGGTCCGGGCGGTGGCGCAGCGCGGACGGACGGTCATCGGGATCTGTGGCGGTTACCAGATGCTCGGCCTCGCGCTGGAAGATCCGGATCACGTCGAGTCCGCCGCCGGGACGACCGCCGGCCTCGGGCTCCTGCCGGTGACGACGACGTTTTCCCGCACGAAGGCCACCGTGAGGGTGAAGGCACGTGTGGCCGACGTGGGCGGTCCCTTCGGGGGAGCGTCCGGGGACGCGCTGAGCGCGTACGAGATCCATGCAGGGGTCACGCGGGTCGGCATCGTAGGGCGCCCTTTCGTGGTCGTTGAACGCCAGGGTCGCGCCGTGACCGAACCTGATGGCGCGCTCAGCGCCCAAGGCAACGTGGCCGGGACGTACCTACACGGCTTGTTCGAGAACGACGCACTTCGTCAGGCCTTCCTGGGTCGCCTGGCTTTGCTCAACGGGGGAACGCCCGATCCGCGGTGGGGGCGGACGCTGTCGGCCAGCGCGCGGTACGACCGGCTCGCCGACCTCGTCGGAGACGCCCTCGACATGCCCGGCATCGGCAAGCTGGTGGGACTGGACTATTTACGCGGAAACGGGAGGTCATCGTGAAGGATGAGATCGTTTTACTGGTAGGACACGGCAGCCGGGAGCAGACGGGCAACGACGAATTCCTGAAATTCTGCGACGCCGTTAGCCCGCATCTCGGCCCCGAGCGGATCGAGACCTGCTTCATCGAGCTGACCACACCGCTCGTACCCGAGAGCCTGGACCGCTGCGTCGAGCTGGGCGCCAGGCGCGTCATCGTGCTGCCCGTGATCCTGCTCGCCGCGGGTCACGTGAAGGTCGAATTGCCCCACGAGCTGGACGAGGCCAAGGAGCGCCATCCCGGCGTGGAGTTCGTGTACGGGCGCCACATCGGTCTCGACCCGCTCGTGATCGACATCATGCGGGAGCGTCTAGCCGTCGTGGAGGACGCCACGGCCTGGCAGCCCGAGGAGACCGCGGTGCTCGTCGTCGGCCGCGGCTCGAGCGACCCCGACGCGAACAGCGAGCTGTGCAAGCTGTCCCGGCTGCTGTGGGAGTCTCGGCGATACCCCTGGGTCGAGTCGTGTTTCATCGGCGTGACCGGTCCATCGCTTCCGGAGGGTCTCGCGCGCTGCGCCGCGCTGGGCGCACGGCGGATCATCGTGGCGCCCTACTTCCTCTTCACTGGCGTTCTCATTCCACGGATACATCAGATCGTTGGAGAATTCCTCGCGGCTCATCCGGCCATCGACATTCGCGTCGCCGACTACCTGAACGGCCACCCGAAACTCATCACAGTGTTGCGCGAACGGAAACAGGAGGCCGGACGTGGCGACGCGCGGATGAACTGCGCGCTCTGCAAGTACCGTGTCCAGCTCCCGGGGCACGAGCAAGCCGCCGGCGTTCCCGCATGAGCGAGGGCTCCGTCTATCTCGTCGGCGCCGGTCCCGGCGATCCGGGGCTGTTGACGGTCAAGGCCGTTCAGGTGCTGGCGCGCGCGGACGTCGTCGTGTACGACAACCTCGTCGCTGATGCCATCCTAGACCGCCTTCCCGCCCGGGCCGAGCGCATCTACGCGGGGAAGGAAGCCGGCTCACACACGATGAATCAGGCCGTCATCAACGCGCTACTCGAGGAGCGTGCTCGGGGTGGGCACACGGTCGTCCGGCTCAAAGGGGGCGACCCCTTCGTCTTCGGCCGGGGCGGCGAGGAGGCGATGCACCTGACGGCGCGCGGCATCCGCGTCGAGGTCGTGCCGGGGGTGACCTCGGCGATCGGCGTCCCCGCGTATGCGGGGATTCCCGTCACTCACCGCAACGTCGCCGCCAGCTTCGCCGTCGTGACGGGCCGCGCCGGACCGGTGGGTGAGGCCGCCGAGGTGGAATGGGCGCGGATCGCCGGTGCCGACACCGTCGTCGTGCTGATGGGGATCGCGAACCACGACCATCTGGTGCAGACGCTGCTGGAGTGCGGGCGCCACCAGGACACGCCGGCCGCTGCCATCCGCTGGGGGACGACTGCCCGCCAGCAGACCGTCGTGGGGACGCTGGGGACGATCGCGGCCCGCATCGCCGAGGCTGCGCTCCGCCCTCCGGCCGTCCTCGTTGTGGGCGACGTCGTGTCGCTCATGCCGAAGATGGCGTGGGCGGATCGGCGTCCGCTCTTCGCGCGTCGGGTGCTGTTGCCCCTTGATCCGCCGAGCACGCTGGCGGAACCACTCGAGCGCCTCGGGGCGGAGGTGCTGCACGTCGCGCCGACGGAACGGTCGGAGCCAGCATCGTGGGACGCGTTCGATCTGGCGCTGGGCGCGCTCGGTCCGTCGTCGGGGATCGTCTTCGCCGACGAGGCTGGGGTGGAGGCCTGCTTCGAGCGCCTCTACCACCTGAGGCGGGACGCGCGCGCGTTTTCCGGCTGTCACATCGTGTCCGACGGGGGGCCGACGGGGCGTGTCCTCGCGGAGCGCGGCGTGCGGGCGGATACCATCGCCGAGCAATGGGACCATCTCACGCTCGACACGCGAGACCGACGCTGGGTGGTACTGGGAAGCCCCGACGTTCAGCGTGACGTCGCAGCATGTCTCGGGGTTGTCTGTGAGACGCCGCCCGTCTGTTCGCAGAGATCGGTGAAGTGGCGGGCCGACCGCTTGCGGGAGCTTCTCACAAGCCGTCCGGTCCACGCGATCGTGTTCTCAGAGCCTGCCCAAGTGCGGCGCCTCGTGAGTGCGCTGGATCCGGAGGAGTGCCGGACTCTCGCGCGAATACCGCTCGTGGCCGCGAGACAGTCGGTCGCCATCGTTCTTCGCGACGCGGGACTCGAGCCGGCGGTGATCGTCGGAGGGCGATCGCCCGAGGCGGTGGCCGAGGCGGTGACGGCCGTCCTTGCCGTTCGCGAGACCGGCGGTGCGTGATCCCCGAGGGACCTTCTACCCGATCGTGCTGCGCCTCCGCGACCGCCGAGTCCTGGTCGTCGGCGGTGGCAAGGTCGCGGCGCGCAGGGCCGGAGGTCTCGCGGAGGCCGGGGCGCGGGTCGTGGTCGTCAGTCCGGCGTTTGCCCCCGCCTTCCGGCGGCTGGCCGAAACGCGCGGCGTCAGACGTGTTCAGCGGCCGTATGAGAGCCGAGACGTAGCGGGCGCGGGACTTGTCGTGGCGGCGACCGCCGACCGCGAAGTCAACGCGCGGGTGGGAGCTGACGCACGCCGTGCCGGCATCCTCGTGAGCATTGCCGACGATTCGGAGCACTCCGACTTCTTCGTTCCCGCCGTCGTCCGGCGGGGCGATCTCGTCCTCGCGATCTCGACCTTGGGAGGCAGTCCGGCCCTCGCGGGCGACTTGCGCCGCGAGCTGGGCGCGCTCATCCCGGCCGACTGGGAGATCCTTGTCCGGTTGCTCCGCCAGGCGCGCGGCCGTGTGCGGCACGCGGTCGCGGATCCCGCGCGGCGTCAGGCACTGATGAGGCGGCTGGTGAAGCTGGACCTACTGTCGGTGTTGCGGAAAGACGGGCCCAGTGCCGTGCTCAACCGGGTCGAGGAACTGATTACTCCCGTGCGGTCTCGGCGAGCGCCTCGCGCACGGCCGTCACCCGCCGAACGAATGCCTGCTCGTTCAGCACCGGCTCCGTACCCGCGACCGCCAGCGGCATCTCCAGCGGGACCCACGAACGACAGCCGTCGTAGCGGGCGAGGGACGGGAGGGTGAGGGGCCGCAGCAGGCGATGGACGCGCAGGGTGATCACGTGCAGGCCGGGACGGCGATAGTGAAACCGGCCCTCGACTGCAGGCCACGCCAGCGCGTGGAGTCCGTCGAGCCGCCGCAGGACTTCGAGATCCTGGACTTCGGTCACGTGATCGACCTCTGCGTAGAGACCGAGACGCACCTGCCCCGCGGCCGGCGCCGCGCGCTCCACCTCGGCCAGCAGAGGGCGCGCCGCGCCCGTCAACTCGTGCTCGTTCTCGTGGACGTACGTCGGGAACAGGAAGAATTCCGCGTGGTCGACCGAGAAGCCGCGCGACTGGTCGCGGATGCCACCCTTGCGCAAGAGGACGACCTGGCGTCCCGCCTCGAGCTCACGACAGATGACGGCCCATTCCTTGAGCGCGATGTCGTTCGTTGTCAGCATCGTCACCGGTCATCCTACACCCAGTGCGGCCATCGGGAGAACCGCTCACGGCATGGCTGATCTCGGTACTGTTTGGAGCGCGCTCGAGAGCTGGGATCAGCAACGGCCGAAGAGTTTCCAGCTCTCAGGGTGCCGCGTCCGACTGTATATGGGCGCTATGGCAATCCCGATGGTCGCGGTTCAACCGACTCGACCGGTCGAGCCCGCTGTCGACCGGATGCTCGCGTTGGCGAGCCTCCTGGAACGGTTCGCGCTGGAGCTCGACTGCGTCGAGATAGACGGCAACTACAAAATCAACCGGCGGGACACGAAAGAATATGTTGGTCGGATCCTGGCGGGCGCACTCAAACTCCACGCCGAACGCATTCTCGATATTGGTGAGGAAGCGTTCGGGTCACTGGTGGCGTTCTACCTGAGTCTTCCGGCCGGAACTGGGTGATGGTTGCCGCCGTGGTGCTGATGGTCGGCTTGCCGGCGTCAGGGAAGACCACGACGGCGGAGCGGCTCCATGCGCATGCGGGTGGCGTGCTGATTCGGAGTTGCGACGTCTATCAGGCACTCGGGATATCGCTGCCGAACTGGGTACGGTGGACGGAGGGATTCAGTCGGGACGTTGCCCGGTACGAACGTGTCCGCGACGAAGCGTACTTTGAAATGGCACGGCGGCTGCGTTCGGCGCTCAAGGCGCAAGCGAAATTTGTGGTCGTTGACGCGGTCCATGGGGAGAGAGCGAAGCGAGCTCTCATGTATGAGGTATGCCGCGCGCACGGAGTGATGCCAACGCTGCTCTGGTGTCGCTGCGATGATCCCGTGGAGGTGCGCCGACGCATTGAGGCGCGGCGGGGCCGGGAAGATGACGCGAAGAACGAAGCGAGCGACCTCTCGGTTTTCCGACATATTAGGAGTTTGTGGGAAGATCCCACGTCCGACTCTCTCATTCAGGACGGTTGCGCATCGCTTCTCGTTTACGATACGAAAGGAGGCACACTGGACGTCGCCTCAGGGGCGGCGACACCGATAGTGGACGTGGTCAATGCAGGTTTGCGAACCGCGCCTCGGGCATGAGATCCACTGAACCCTCGGAGAAGGAGGACGTCACGCAAAGCCCATCGACCTGTTGCTGACCGATGTCGTGATGCCCGGCTTGGGCGGCCAGGAGTTGGCGGCGCGCCCCCAGCCTCAGCGACCGGAGAAGAAAGTGCTGTACATGTCCGGCTTTACCTTGGTTCGCTCGCAGCGCGAGATCTTAGAGACGGAAGCTAGCTTGGAACCCGACAGTCCGATCCTCGCCAAGCCTTTCAGCGTTGAGGGGCTCACCCAAAAGGTGCGCGAAGTCCTCGGGACGCCGCGCTCGTCTCGCTCCCCCTTCGCCCGCGCGCGCAGGACCCGACAAACGATCTGCGAGTCTAAGCACGGGCGCCTGAGCGGCGTGTCAACTGCGATGCCTCGCCAGACCGGGGGGTCCGAGCGGACGCCCCTCGGTGCTCGAACTGCCAGCCCCAGAGGAGGGCCGAGTGGGCCTCCCTTTCCATTCCTCACGTGCCCGGTGAAACGGAGGGCACCCCACTAACTGAACGGGAGCGGTGAATCGTTCGAAGGGAATAGCATGCGCTCGGCCGATCGGTAAGGCGAGCGCACGCTCAGGGGTCAGACCGAGTCCGGCGAGCGAACGGCGAGGGCTGCGCCAGCAACACCTGGCGGACTTTCATCGCGAGCGCATCGGGGGGGCTTGGGGATGAAGGGGTGCCCCGAGGCGGCGATCTCGGCGACCTTGTACGCTGACATGAGGAGCACCTTCGTCCAGGGACTCACGGCCTGGAAACGTTGAGCCAACTCCGTGCCGCGCATCAAAGGCATCACCACATCGGTGAGCAATAGATGCACGGGTTGCTGGGTTACGATCCGCAATGCCTGATGAGGATCGCCAGCGTCCAGCACTGTGTAGCCTTTGGCCTCCAGCATCTTCCGCACGACGACGCGGATGTCATCTTCGTCGTCCACGACGAGAATCGTCTCCACTTGGGCCCCTCCGCGGCTGCACCTGAAGTGTAGATCCCCCGGCCCCGGGGGGATACCCCAGTCCAATTCCCATATTCCCACTAGCTTCCCGTGTCAATTTCCGCCTCATTTCCACGGCTCGAGGTGAGTGGGAGGCCTCCGGGACCAGATCCGACGGGATTGGCAATTAGACGATGTCCAGCTCGAAAGTGAGGCGAATCGGTTTCGGTGATTGCAGGGCCGCGCAACAACCGAAAGCGTCACTCCACACACCAATAGCCGAGAACACCGCTAAGGGGCCAGCGTGGCAGCGCGTATGCCATCGCTTGGCGCATTGACCGATCCCAACGCACCTCGGCCACTATGTCCCGGAGGCATGCTTCCCGGGCCTTTCTCTTCTTGATCCATGGCTTCTCCCCCGCTTTTCCACGATCATACCGCTCCGGACGTCGTGACACTTCCCTGACCCGCGGTCATGGCACTTATCAGCTAAGGTGTTATTTGCGGATTCACTCCAGGCACGTCTTCGCAACCGCGCTCGGCTTTTAACTCCTCCTTAGTGGGGCCGGGCTCGCGGTTTGTGTCCCGAGGCGCCGAGGACGTTATCATACGAGGGATCACCGCGGGGCCCCTTCGGCGTAGGTCGCGCCGGCATGGCCCGTTGTGCTACTTGGGGGGAACGAAGTCCCTCGATACCCTCTCGTACCCAGCGGCTTCCATGCAGATGGTGTAGGCATTTTCGTCAACTTCCGCCGATGGCCTGACCCGCGTTCCCGCCACCACGGCGCCTTGGGACTTGACGGTGGTCATCTGGCGGCATTGATCCTCGTCACGGGCAAACTCGTCCTTGGTCATGCCAGACTTCCACCAGAAGTCCTTGTTGTCCACGGACGCGCAAGCGGTGACCACGAATGCGAGGAGCATGAGTGCGGCGACGCGGGTCACTGGTAGTCCTCCCTCACGCTGGGTCATAGATTACTTCCCCTTCGGCTCACGCATGGCTTCCTCGCACCCACCAATCACCGCTCGATAGACCAGTGTGCTCATCGGTTTGTGCCAAAGCTCTGGATGCGCTGCCGTGTACTTGTCTACGATGGCCATGAGTTGACGGCCAGTTCTTCCTGAAACGCACCCACCTAGGACGAGAACATCAGGGCTGAACTTGACATGCGCCGCCTCAAAGTGCATCCCTTCGACGGCACCCATGACGTAGAAAGCTCGCGCAATTTCGTCAATCTCCTGATATTTGTTGCCCGTTACCAAGGCTAAGATGTCTTCCTCGGCCCAGGCCGACGTGGCGACGGCGAGCAGGCAGCAGAGTGCAGCGAGACCGATGAGGGGCGAGCGGCTGATCATTGGCGTCGCCACCTCAGGGAGTGGTCTAGCGCGTGGAACGAATCAGATTGCGAGATGCTCCGAGCGACCTTCCGCCCATTGATCTCTGCGTACGTGACCTTGAGGTAGGTGCCGATAGGGACGTCGCACGGCAGCGCCTCGTCGAGGCAGATCT
>Ga0070699_100000522_pt1 | contig 36360 bp, 22 predicted proteins | sample KBSK1503metaG_FD_65473 | JGI IMG/M metagenome (GOLD analysis project Ga0070699, IMG submission 65473) | Corn, switchgrass and miscanthus rhizosphere microbial communities from Kellogg Biological Station, Michigan, USA - KBS K1-50-3 metaG | ecosystem: Host-associated > Plants > Roots >... | reverse complement strand
CTTGTAGGCCAGAGCATCAGCGACCCACCTCTGACGAGGTGGGTATGCGAAGAATGCGAGACGTCGATGAAAGCAGATCTCTTGTAGGCCAGAGCATCAGCGACCCACCTCTGACGAGGCGGGTATGCGAAGAATGCGAGACGTCGATGAAAGCAGATCTCTTGTAGGCCAGAAGCATCAGCGACCCACCTCTGACGAGGCGGGTATGCGAAGAATGCGAGACGTCGATGAAAGCAGATCTCTTGTAGGCCAGAGCATCAGCGACCCACCTCTGACGAGGTGGGTATGCGAAGAATGCGGGACGTTTCCGCAAGTCGGATCCCTAACCTTCTTCGCGCTTTGCCGACAGCGGGCTTGCCGGGATACTCGGGGCCAGTCGATTCGCTATTATTCGATTGACATCGTCACGCACCAGGGCCAGGCGCTGTGTCGTCATCGCGCTGATCGTCGCATGCTGGGCTGGCGCTGCGGTCAGCGTTTGAAGCTGTTCGATCTCAGCGATCTGCTCGAGTACAGCGTACAGAGGGGAACGCGGCGGCACTCGCACCCAGCCGCGTCCCGGAGTCCAGATCAAGCCGCCGCCGTCGCTTGTGACTCCGCCGAAGGGCAAAGCCGGCTCGAGCTGGCGAGCAGGGCGATGCGTCACATGGATCGTCGCCTCGCGTGCTTCGGCATTGATCACTACTGCAATCCTAAGGAGGTCCGAATCGATATCCAGTTCGTTGCCGATCTTGAAGACCTCGCCGTCCCTCAAGTCGGGACGTGGCCGGTCCGGGGCCCCTCCAACGTCTACTATGCCACCGCCCTCGTGGGTGATGAGAATCGTGGAGCAGGGCTTTCCGGACTCGTTGATATCGCGGCGGTGCAGAAGCACGACTGGGCGTCCGATGGCTGAGTCCCACAGCTCGTCCATGCGGAATTCTATCCAGGTGCCGCCAACGCGAGCAGCAAGGTAACCCGGCAGATCACGCCGGTGCAGCGGTCTGAGCGTGACCTGCGAGGAGCCTGTCGCCGGGAATTGATAGACCCGTGACATATCAAGCCAGCCCTGAATCTGCATGTTCACCACATTCAGTCCCGGGCCATAGGTGTGGTACGGCCGATTGAAGTCTTCGTTGGAGCTGCCGGCATGGTTATATCGGACCTTATAGGCGCTCATGATATCCCACAGGTCTCCATAATCGTCTGACGTCTGCTCGCGATGCGAATGCGTAAAGCCGAGGCCGTGACCAACCTCGTGCGCTACGCCGGTGAGATCGACCGAGTTCAATTCTTCATTCGGAGGATTGTGGTTGACCACCACGCCGTCGGTGCTTCCGAAATAATCCAGGGGGGCGCTGAAGACCGCAACGAAATTTACGAACCGGGTTAGATCGACCGGCTCAGGCTCAACGGCGGCGGCTGCTTCGCGCGCCCACTCTTTGATCTTTCCGCGACGCCGGGTGTGGGCGGTTTCGCCGGCCTTCTTCTTGATCTCTTCGGGCGAAAGCTTTTGCTCGTCCGGCAACGCGTTGTTTTCATCGTTCAATCGATTTGTCTCGTCGTCAATGACCTGCTGATGATAAGCGGCGAGCTCGTCCGAAGTGTGCGGCAGGTCGAGCCAGCCGAAGACTTCGCTGTCACCGAGGTCGGCTTGTCCGTGTGACACGTCCAGATAGAAATCGACGAGGTTGCGGGTGCCCTGGCCGGCCTTCGTGAAGAAGCGCTCGGCATATTCCCGATCGAACGGCGTACCGGTCTGATCAGCCATCTTGAGAAGAAGCACTGCAAGCGAATATTTCATAACGATGATCTCCTAATGACCAGATGCACAGACGGGGAAATACCAGGTCCCGGCAGTATCGCTACGGCGCGGCTTCAAGCTTTTTCAGCTTCTCGACAGCGGGCGTGTTCTTCGGGTTCAACTCCAAAGACTTTTTGTAGTTTTGAATCGCAAGCTGCTTGTCGCCATTTTCCATGTAGGCTTCGCCGAGGCTGTCATACGTGTTGAAGCCCTGCGGATACATTTCAACGTTGAGCTTGAAAATCTCGATCGCGTCCTTCACCCGCTTCAGCTGCAGGAGTTGGTAACCGAGGCCATTCAGTTGAGGCTCGCTAAAGTCATAAGCGTCCTTCTCGGTCGCCTTCAGCTCACGATACCGCGCGATCGCCGCCTGCACGCCTTTTTCTTTAACCGTGTCGAAGATTGTTTCGGCGATGTCGCGCATCGGGGCCTTGTAAGGCTTGCCGAAGAGGATCGCGGCAATCTTTTGGGACATTTCCCCGAGCTTGGCCCCGCCCGTGTTGTTGAGCATCACGATCAGGTTTTTGCTCTCGGGCATACGAATGATGGTGGTGTTGAAACCGTTGATACCGCCGTCGTGCTGAATCATCGTGACCGGCTCGCCCGCGGCGCCGAGCGGCGCCTTCCGCACAACCCAGCCGTAGGCGTAGTTGCTCAGGCCCGGCTTGTACATCTGTTCCTTGAGCTCGGCCGAAAGCAACTTGTCGGTGTAGAGCGTCTGATCCCAAAGGTAGAGATCCTCGACCGTGGAGTAGAGCGACCCAGCCGCATAAGGCAGAGACATATCGAGGTAAGGGGCGTTGATGTAACCACCGGGGCGCTTTTCGTAACCCGACGCGCGCCTGGCGAGGATCGTATCGTGATGGTCATAGCCGGTGTCCTTCATGCCGACCGGGTCAAAGATTCGCTCCTTTAACAATTGCTCATAAGGCTTGCCGGTAACGCGTTCGACAATTGCGCCGAGCAGAAAATAGCCGGAGTTGTTGTAATTCCATTTCGCGCCCGGTTCGAATTCGAGGTCGCCGCTGGCGAACTTCTTTACGAAGTCTGAGACGCTGTAAGGGTTGCGGCTTATGTCCTGGAAGAAGTTCGGAAGGCCCGTGTAGCTTGGGATGCCGGAGGTGTGGTTCAGAAGCTGATGAATGGTGATGCGATCGCCGGTGTCCTTGCGATAGTCGGGCAGATAATCGGTGAGCTTGCCGTCAAGTTTGATCTTGCCCTCCTGAACGAGCTGAAGGATCAGCATTGAAGTGAACTGCTTGGTGATCGAGCCGAGACGGAACTTTGTGTCGGTCTCGACCGGGATGTTCCACTCCATGTTGGCCATCCCATATCCTTTTTTGAAGATGACCTTGCCGTTCTCAGCGACCAACACCGCGCCGTTGAACTGCCTGTAGCCGCTGTAGGCCTTCATCAATTCATCGATCTTTGCCGCCTTGTCTTGTGCCAGCACGTTCGCATGCGCGGCGAGCAGCCAAACGATCGTAATCAATAACGACAGGATTCGGGGACTGAGGAAACTCTTTCTCATGATAGTTCTCCCCTTCAGGATTGCTCTTCGGTTGTCGGGATTTTTCGCCCTGACCGTTGGAGATTATCTCTCAACTCAGGTCCGAGACAAACCTGTCGGAAAGGATTGTGAGAGATCAGTGAGGTCTCGGTGTGATCCAAACGAAAAGGATCCACAGATGAATGGATACACAGATGAAACACAGATGAGATCCACAGAAAACACAAATGTGCACGGATAAAAGATGAGCGAGGCCGCCTTCTTTCTCTTATCTGTGTCTATCTGTGTTCATCTGTGGTTGCTTGTTTCTTTTCGGTTATTTGCCCGGATATATGGCCAGTTTTGCCGTGAGAAACTACAGGTTGATTTTCATCAAGGTCGATCCGAGATTCGACAGTATCCGCACCGATGAGCGATACGAACGTCTCCTCGGTCAAATGAAGCTTCCGCCATAGAGCGCGTTTCTATACTCGCAAACATCAGTTCATTGAGCTATGGCGACGACGGAGGCGGTATGCGGCGCTTTGTTGCCTGCTCAAACGCATATGCAAGTTCAATCAAACGAGGCTCGCTGCAAGCCATTCCCGTGAAGCCAACTCCGTAAGGCGTCGGCTTGGCCGCGAAGCCTTCCGGAAATGGTTGCGCTGGCGCGGGCGGCGCGTTGGGCACAAAGCCAAACGGGACAATCACTGTCGGGTATCCCGGCTTCGCCGCGATGGCCGCGCTGCTCGGGCCCGGAAACAATAGCGCATCGAGTTGATTATTCTTCATCGCCGCATCAATGCCGTTCATGCCTGAGAGTCGCAGATCTTTTTCACGATCGGCTCTGTATCTTGCGGCGTCGGTGGCTACGTTCATCTCATCCGAGATGTCGAGGAGCGCTTGTCCATACTTGATCGAGCCGGCTTTCTGGTGGGCTACGTTCCATTGACGCAATTCCGTCAGCGTCTTGACCGGCGCCGCGGCGCCGAGCGATTCCAGCCACTTGTTGAAGTCCCGTTTCATTCCATATTTGAAAACAATCGAACAACCGGCATCCTTGCCCTTTGCGTTGTCGAGGCCGGAACAGACGTTCCAGAGAAGAAAGTTTTCCTGAGGATCGGTGGACACGATACTCGGAATCTCAACCGGATCGACAATGATCGCCCCTTGCTGCTTGAGGATCGTGATGGCTTCTTCCATGACTTTCGTCTGTGCGGCATCGAGCCCTCCGCGCGGCTGCTTTTCACCCGGCAGTGTAATCTTGTCGTAAAAAAACGCTCGAGGTATTCCGATCCGCGCGCCCTTCAATCCATCACGATTCAGAAACCGAGTGTAGTCGCCGCCCTGGACGCGCTCGCACTTCGAAGTCGCCGAATCGTTGGGATCGGCGGCGGCGCCTTCGAGGACCCCGAGCATGATCGCTGCGTCGCTCACAGTCCTGGTCATCGGTCCGGGGGTGTCCTGGTCGGCGGTGATGGGAATCACGCCGTAGCGGCTGACGCGCCCGACTGTCGGCTTGATGCCGACAAGCATGTTCTGATTCGACGGGCTGAGTATTGACCCCGATGTTTCGGTGCCGACGTTCGCGGCCCAGAAATTCGCCGCGGTCCCGACGCCAGAGCTCGACCCGCCGGTGAACAGAGCGGGCCGTCCATCGAAGGTCGCTTCGCGAGGATCGCGGCGCGGATCGTAAGGATTGAAACCATGGCCCGCGAGTCCGTTGTAGTTCGCGGGCATGCCGGTCGCGACCCAATTGGCGAGTTCGGTCATATTGGTCTTGGCGATGATGATGGCGCCCGCATCGCGGAGGTTCTTTGTGAGAGTTGCTTCGTAGGGTGGGACCAGTCCGTCAAAAGCGAGTGCGCCTCCGGTGGTTGGCATGTTGGTGGTATGGATGTTGTCCTTGAGTGCGATAGGTATGCCGTGGAGCGGCCCGCGAACCTTTCCGGCGGAGCGCTCGCGATCAAGTGCGTCGGCCTCTTCGAGTGCGCGAGGATTCACGGCGATGATGGCGTTGAGCTTGTCTTCATAAGTCGCGATGCGTGTGAGGTACTGAGTGACAATCTCGCGCGAGGTGACGCGGCCCTGTTGCATCGCGGTTTGCATCTCGCGAATGTTTGATTCAACAACTGAGAATGGTTGCTTGCTTGCGGGAGGAGTGCTCTGGGCGAGAAGCAGGGCTATGGTTGCAAAGACCAGAGAATGTGTCATCGATTCTTCCTTTGGAGAAAGTTCGTAGTCCGGCCTGCGGGAAGGCGGAAGTTTCGTAGGTATCGGGTTCAAACAAATCCAGATACAAACTTCCGCCTGAAGGCCGGACTACAAACACAGTCGTCGCAGATCTCAGGCGTAGTTGACGTAAACGACCTTAGTCTCGGTATAGAAGCTCATCACTTCGTCGCCCACTTCGCGCCCGCCGTAACCGCTCTCTTTGATTCCTCCAAACGGCGCGTGGGAGTACCCGCCGACGCCGGGCCGATTCACGTGAACGATTCCAGCTTGAGCGCGGTCGGCAAACCGAAACACTTTGCCGACATCGCGAGTGAAGATCGAAGCCGTCAAACCGTAGCGCACTGAATTGGCGACTTCGATCGCTTCATCGAGGTCGCGCACTCGGATGACCGACACGACCGGTCCGAAGATCTCCTCGCGAGCGATTTCCATTTCCCGATTCGCTTCAATCACGGTCGGCGAAAAGAAGAATCCGCGATCACAGCCCCGCTCCTTTATCGCGCTTCCGCCGGCGCGAAGCGTTCCGCCTTCCTTCTGCCCAACTCCAACATAGTGAGTCACGCCCGTCATCGCGCGCCAGTCCACGAGCGGCCCGATCTCAACGCCGGCTTCGGTTCCCGGGCCGACGCGCAATGCCGACGCGCGCGCCACAAGGCGACTCAGGAAATCATCGTAGATTTTTTCCAACACGATCGCGCGGCTCGTTGCGGTGCATCGCTGCCCGGTCGATCCAAATCCTCCGGCGATGACTCCCGAAACAGCCTGATCCAGATCGGCGTCCTCGAGAATGATCTGAGGGTTCTTGCCTCCGAGTTCCAACTGCAGCTTGAGCAATCGCTCGCTCGCCGAACGGGCAATCATCTTTCCAACTTTCGTAGAACCGGTGAACGATACGCCGTTCACCGCGTCATTTGAAACAAGCTCAACACCGGGCTCGCTGTCGCCGTGCACCAGGTTGACGACGCCGCGAGGCGCGCCGACTTCTTCCAGCCCGCGCACCAGGGCCGTCGCTGTGAGCGGAGTCAACGGCGACGGCTTCAGCACGGCTGTGTTTCCGGCGACTAGCGCCGGAGCGAGCTTCCACACCGGTATCGCGACCGGAAAATTCCAGGGGCTGATCAGACCGACCACGCCAAGCGGTTGCGAGCTTGAGTAGCAAAACACACCATCATCTTCCGAAGGAAACACGCGGCCATCGAGCCTGCGTCCCATACCGGCGGTGTACTCAAGGATATCGATCGAGCGTTTTACCTCACCCGCCGACTCGGAGAGTATCTTGCCTTCTTCGCGAGTAAGCAGGTTGGCGAGTCGATCTTTGTTCGCATCAACCCAGGTGAGCCAGTCGAAAAGCAACCGCCCGCGTTTGGGAGCGGGCACCGCGCTCCACGACTGGGCGGCGCGCGCGGCAGCTTCTATTGCTCGGCGGGCATCCGCGCGAGTCGAATCGGGCGAGTTCGCGACCAGGATCGACTGATCGGCTGGATCGAAGCGCTCCGAAGTCTTGCCCGACTCGGAAGGCTCCCACTTGCCGTCGATGAAGTTCAGTACCGTTTGTCCTATCTCGGGAATTCCATTCATGTTTCAACAGACTCCTCTGTCTGAATCAGATTTGCAGGGATTATACGAGGAAAGACCCGAAATCGCACGATGCGGATAATGACGTCAAGCGCCCGGGCCTCGGCAAACCACTCCGTGTCACAAGTTTTGCGTTGACATAGGATTTCGTTGTCGGTATTCTAGCCGTGCTGGAAGAATTGAAATTCATTTTCATTTAGATCACTGAAGGAATCAACCATGTGTCTGTTGGACGCGCTTCATAACAAATCGTATCGGGTCGATGGGATTGATGGGCCGGATGATGAACGCCGACGCTTACTGGATCTCGGAATCACTCCCGGCGAGGAACTGGCAGTGGTTCAGTCGGTCCCGCTCGGGGATCCGCTGGTGGTGATGGTTAGAGGAATGCGGCTCGCGCTCAGGCGACGGGAAGCCTCGTGGATCAGAGTTCAGTGAGCAAACAATGTATCCATCGGAAGCCGCTCTGTCGCAGTCGGACCTTGAAGCCGATCAGTTGCTTCGCCCACCCGTTACTGCCGAACATCAAAATCTGACCGTCTGTCTGGCTGGCGCGCCGAACGCCGGCAAGACCGCGTTGATGAATGCGCTCACCGGAGGCAGCTTTCACACTGCTAACTATCCGGGAGTAACCGTCACTCTTTCGCGCGGCAAAACCAAGTCCGACTTCGGACCCCAATTCCTGCTTGTCGACCTGCCGGGCGTCCACAGCACAGCGGCAGTTTCCCCCGAAGAAGAACTTTCGTGCGGCGTTATCGAGGGTAAGCACCACTCGGTAAAACCGGATGCGCTCATTGTAGCCGTCGACGCGACGCAGCTTGAGAGGCATTTGAGACTTGCTTCGTTCGTTGCTCGTCAGGGCAAGCCGATGATCATCGCCGCCACGATGATGGACCTGTTGGGGCGGGCCCGGCAGTCCGTGAACACACGCAAGCTTGAAGAAGCCCTGGGAGTTCCCGTCGTTGCCGTCGATGGGCGAACCGGATGGGGAGCCGCGGACATCGTGACTGCTCTTCGTGGCGCTCTTGCGAACCCTCGAACCAGGCCAATCGCTCTCGCCAGTCTTCCGGAGGAGCCTGTCGCGGCCTACAAGGCGATTCGCGAGTTGTTGCGCGCAAGTGGCGCGGTCAAGAATTCAAATCTTTTAATGCTTGCTCGCGACTCGTCGACGGCGCGGATTGATCGCATCGTGCTTCACAGCATATTCGGGTTTCCAATTTTCTTTGCGGTCCTGGTGGGGCTGTTCTCATCGATTTTCTGGGCCGCGCGTCCGTTTATGGATCTGGTCGATTGGCTGTTTTCGCAAACCGGCCATTTGCTGCTGTCGGTTCTTCCCGACTCTGTGATCACCAGATTTCTTGCGGAAGGCGTGATCGGCGGAGTCGGCGCGGTCGCGGTTTTCTTTCCGCAAATCGTTATCCTGTTCTTCCTGATGACGCTGCTCGAAGACTCAGGCTACCTGGCGCGCGGAGCGGCGCTCGTCGACAGACCGCTCTCATATCTCGGGTTGCACGGCCGCTCTTTTGTTCCAATGCTCTCCGGATTCGCGTGCGCAATTCCAGCGGTGCTTGCCGCCCGAACGATACCCTCGAAACGCGAGCGGCTACTCACGATTTGGATACTTCCGCTGATGAGCTGCAGCGCAAGGCTGCCGGTTTATGCGTTGCTGCTGGCGGCGCTGTGGCCTGATGCCGCCTGGAAGGCGGGCCTCGCGCTTGGTGTGATTTATGTCGCCAGTCTTCTGACAGGCGCTTTAGTCGCGGGTTTGATAAGCCGGTTTGTTATGCGAAAACGAACGTCGTCCATGTTGGCGATGGAAATGCCGGTCTATCGCAGCCCTCTGGTGAAACCGACGCTCAGAATGACCTGGTCTCGATCGTCCGCGTATCTGCGCCGCGCGGGGACGCCGATCATCGTCATTTCATCGTGCCTGTGGTTGCTGTCGAACTTCGGGTTCGGTTTCAAACAACCGACTTCGGCGGATGTCGCGAAGCCTCCGGTTATTGCCGCAAGCGACCTGGATCATTCATTCGCGGCGGGCCTTGGTCAGACGATTGAACCGGCTCTTCACCCGATGGGTGTTGATTGGCGGGTTGGTGTCGGATTGATATCTGCTTTTGCCGCGCGCGAGGTTTTTGTCAGCACGATGGCGATAGTATTTCACGCCGGCGATGACAAGGATGCCGGCCAGCAGCAAGGATTGCTTCAGAGCATGCGAGCCGCCACTTTCTCAGGCACCAACAAACCGATATTCACCACTTCGACAATCATCGGCCTGATCGTCTTCTTTTTCTTCTCGCTCCAATGCCTGTCAACGGTGGCCGTAGTGCGATCCGAAACCAACTCCTGGCGAATGGCCGGCCTCCAGCTGCTCTTCTACACCGGTATCGGATATCTTTTCGCATCGGCCCTGGTGACGGGGTTGCGTTTCGCCGGAGTGCCCTAAGTCCCAAATTGATGCGACGCGGCGGCTTGCTTTGACACTCACAAAACGCGGGTCTAAGATAGCGGCAAAGTGAGAGTGGGAGGCAATCGGTGCTGTTTGCAATCATTCACCCAGCTCAATCCCGGGAAGCACTCCCCGTTCTCGGCCCGAGAGAATCACACCGGCGCGTATTCGAACGCGTGCGCTGTTCACCTCAGCATCAGGCTGGCGAGGACTCAAGCCTGACACCGGGAGGCTAGCCATGAAGGACCGCATCAAATGGATTCTTGTAGGCCTCGGTTTTACATTTGGACTTCAGGTCATCATCTCTTTGATCTTTACTGCCATCGCCTTCAGCAATCGAAGCAGTCAGGCGGATGTGGTATCGGATACCGCCGTGGCGGTCGCCTTCGGAACGGCGATCGGCGCGTTTTTGATCGGCGGGTTCGTGATTGGCTGGCTCACCGAAGAACTTCGGGTGCTTGATTCGATTACCGCCGCGGTGCTGACACTCGCGCTCACTTTGCTTGTTTACACCGCTCTGCCAAGCGGCAACAAAGCGCAGTTCATCACCGGGCATCTGCTCAACGATGTGCGGCGCGGCCTGCTTCTCACCGTGCTTGCGTTTATTGCCGCGGCGATCGGCGCGTACTGGGGCTGGCACTTGAAGGTACCCCAGGAGGGAGCACTCGACAGGCTGGCGCTGGTGCTGGGACTGGTCGGCGCGATTGTTGGACCATTCGTGTTGCTGGCAATCGGCGGCCGGGACCCTGCTAATCCGAACGCGCCCAACCTTCCATGGTATTTTCTGACAACCGTGCTGGTGCTTGTTCTGGCGATTGTCGGAGTGGGCTTCGTGTTATTTACTCGCGAATCGCACTACGACGATGAGATATCGATCAGCCCTGAGCATCACAAAGACGGGCCGGCGCCGACGAATTAGCTACGTCCCGGACGTATCCTTTGATACGCATTCCAGATCACGCGCGATTTCGGCGGCTAGCTGATATCGATCCGCCGGATCTTTTTTGAGCATCCGCTCGATGATCGTTGCTAGTGCCTCTGGCGTGTCCTTGCGATGCTTTTTTAGCGGCGAGGGTGCCCGCTTCTTGATCGCCTCGATCGTTTGAAAATACGTTTCTCCCTCGAACGGCAGCCTTCCGGCGGTTACCTCATAAAGCACAATGCCGAGCGAGAAGATATCCGCCAGATGCGTAACCTCTCCGCGACCGGTCGCTTGTTCGGGCGACATGTAGCTGACGGTTCCCAACAGAATGCCCGATTCCGTTAGTCGTTGCTTCCCATCATTGCGCTTCAAGACCGGGAGCGGCTTCGCCAGTCCAAAATCGAGAACCTTAACTCGGCCGCGATTGGTGATCATGATGTTTGAAGACTTGATGTCGCGATGGACAACGCCACGTTCGTGCGCTTCGGCCAGAGCTTCGGAAGCCTGCATCCCAACATCGATGACCTCGTTCAGCGAAAGCGGCCCCGATTCGAGGCGTTCCGATAGCGTCTGCCCCTCGACGTACTCCATCACAATGTAAGGATTGCCCGACGCTTCGCCGATCTCGTGAATCGTCGCGATGTTCGGATGATTGAGCTGGGAGGCCATTCGCGCTTCTCTCAAGAAGCGTTGCTTCATCGTGTCGTCTTCGAGATGCTTCGAGGCAAGCACCTTGATTGCGACCGTGCGCTCGAGATCGATGTCATAGGATTCAAATATCTCGCCCATGCCCCCGGAACCCAATGACCGGCGTATCTCGAATCTGCCGATGTGCCCTTCGGGTTCAATCAGCGGGGGTGCGGCGACCTTCTCGGTCTTGCCGTCGTGCACCGCCATCGCCGCGCGATCGGTTTCTCGCAACTCGGTGGTGATAACTCGCGGACGCGAGATGACCGTCGAAAACAGCGTCGAAAACATGCGCGGACCGCGATCGTCTTCGATAAAGTAGCCCGCGCGCTTGAGGTCCTGATAAATGTGTTCGTGTTCCTTTTCCACGCGTCCGTTCTCGCAGAACTCGCGAACAGCGCGGCGCGAACCCTCGCTCAGGTGATCCCAGATGAAGCGAAACTGTCCCTTCGCTTCGTCCAGGAATGTTGCCTCGACTTCTTCGCGATCGAGCTTGCCCTCGTTTTCCGAGAGATGATCGAAGTAGGAAGAGCACGCGATCTGCAAAAAGTATGGAAAATAACCTGCGATTTCCAGTATCCGCCGCGAGTAGCCCTCGAGCGGGAGCCCGGCTTCGGCCGAGGGCTTTGTGATTAACGTGATAGCCTCTTTGCGCGTGAACGCGCGCAGAAAGACGTTGGTGAAAATGTTGAAGAACGGCGAATCGGCGATCAGCTGGGTGTGACAAAGTTCCTGAAGGTCGCGCGCCGAGCTGGTGACGTAGGCTACGTCATAGTTATTGGCGATCGAGCGAAGGAAAGAATAGAACTCGAGATCGAACGCGCGGTTCGTTGTGATCGCGTCGAACTCGTCGAACAACACGATCAGCTTGCGGCCCTCGGCGCGGAAGTTGTCGAGCAGGGTTCGAACCGAATCGAACGACGGCTTGAGCTTCGTCAGGGACTTGTCGCCGGTTTCGGTAGCCAGAAGCGAAAACAGTTCGGTGAAGAATTCGTGGAGCGTGAGGCGGCGCTTCTGTTGAAGGTCTATGAATGCGAAGGTGTACGCTTCCGTCCGGTCGAGATGCCGCGCGCGAGCCTCCGGGTTATTGATGAATTGCAGAAGCGACGATTTCCCGATGCGCCGCTCACCCACGACCGAGATTGACTGCGGACGCGAAGCGCCGATGCGCGAAAAGATCTTGGACACTTCGCGGGTGCGGCCGTAGAACTGCGCCGGGTCTTTGATGGCTACTCGATTCAAGTATGGGTTTCGCATCTTTGCTCTCAGAATTACAGAGTTCTCACTTCTTTGACCACCTGCCAGATCGAATGCGACCGGCGAATCCACAACCGGAGCAGATCTATCTTGAATCGAAATCCCTCAGACGGATCCTTATCGAGCAACTCGCGGCGGAACATTTCTTCAAGCGTAAGCCGGATCGTGTTCTCCGAAAGGTGAACGGGATACTCGTTGGTTTGAACCGAGGCGCGAATGTTTCGCGCGGTCGCGAAAGCCATCCCGTCCGCCAGAATCTCGCCGGCAAGCGACAACACAATCTTTTCATCATCCGAGAGCGCGTCCCACGTGTAGATCATCTGCGGCAGCGGATTGTCGACGATCTCCGCGATCACCTGTTTCAAATCGGCCGTCGTCACCCAGTTCTGGCGATGTTCGTTCATGTGATCGACAAGGTTCTGACAGATCATTTGAGTGTAAAAAGGCTGCCCTGCCGTCAAACGGTAGATGACCTCGACGACGCCGCGGCCGTAGACGACCCGGCCGGTGACCGGTTCGCTGATCAGGCGCGTGGTGTCGTTCTCAGACAGGAAGCCGACTTTGCGGAACAGCGATCTCCTCAAAAGGTCGCGCCAGTATTTGCGATCGCGTTCCTCGAGCCTTCGCGATCCGGTGAATATCAGCGCGAGCCCCTCCTTGTTATCCATGAGCCCTGCGAGGAAAGTGAACAGCTCGTTCGACAGCTTGCCTTCGTCCACTTTTCCTTCGAGCAACTCGTACTCGTCCATCAGGATCAGCAGAGTGCGGTCTCCGATTGCCTGGAGCGTATCGTCGAGGAAATCCAAAAACACCGGATAAGGATTTCTGCCATCGAATGCGGGAACGCCGATCGCATTCACGCGCGCCGCGGATGTTTGCGCCGCGGATGGCATTGCAATGCCATCGAGAGATCCGCGAGTACCCGCCGCCGCCGGTTCGCTGATTGCCACGGCGTCCGCCCGGGCTACGGATTCACTGATGAGTTTGGATATTCGCGCGAAGAATTCCGAGTCCGACGCGATCACCATTTCCTGCAGATCGACAAACACCGGAATAAATCGCTTGCCGAGCCTGCCGGCGGCCACCTGATACAGAATCGAACTCTTGCCGACGCGCCGCTCGCCGCAAAAGACAATCAGGATTCCCTGGCTTGTCCCTTCGAGTTTTGTTCGAACGTACCGGAAGTCGTCTTCTCGCCCGTAGAACATCTGTTCGGTGCGAATCGGGTTTCCGACGATGAATGGATTGGGCTCGATCGGGACGTAGGTACGCAGCTCGCGGGGCAGGTGGTATTCGCGTTCCTGGGCGCGGCGCGCCGCGAAGATGGCTCCCAGAGCCAATCCTGCGACGGCGATCAGCAGCGTGTAAAACCACCATCGCTTCCAGAACGGCAAACCCACGCGAAGCGAGATGGTGGCTGCGGGTTGCTCTGCTCCAAACAGATCGCGATTCAGCGCGACCACCTCCACATTGTGCTGGCCTTCATCGAGGTCCAACCGCGTCACTTCGCGCTCCGCGGTTTGCTGAAGGGCGAGCGTTTCCCACGGCTGTTCACCGCCCGGCTGATTGATTCGATACAGGCAGCGCGTCTGCCCGCTCATCGTTACCGATGTAAAGTGAAAAGTCAGACGATGACGCCCGAATGAAATATCGTAGGAACCGGATTCTGAAACCGGCTCCGCGCGGCCGTCAACTTCAAGCGACATCTGTACCGAAGGCGTGGCCGTAACCGGAATATGACGAATCGCACCCTTGTTGGTCGCGATCCATATGCGGCCTTCGCTGTCCTCGGAAATCGCATTGATGCGATTGGCGGTCAGCGCGCTGGTTTCGCCTGAGTAGGTTGTCGAAAGCGTCTGGCCGCCAAACGAAAGATATTTCTTGACCCCGCCTTCATCCGTTCCGGCCCACAAGAAACCAGCGCGATCTACAAAGAGCATCGTGACAGGGTCACCATCCACTGTAGCGAATCGCGATCCGCTGTAAGATTGAATGCCGGCGTGCGTGGCGATCAGCAACCGGTCACCCCATCGAGTGATCCAGCGCACGTCGTCGTCGGCCAGACCTTTCGAGACATCGAGCAGCTCGCGTTCGCCGGTTGCCGGATCGAGTCCAACCACCCCGCGTCCGGTGGCGAACCACAACCGGGCGTCGCCGTCTTCAAAAACGTGACGGACGTCATAGCCCGCAAGCGCTTCGATGCTTCGCATTGCGCCGTCGCGAAATACGGAAGCGCCGCGGCTGGTCGCGAAGACGATCGCAGAGCCGGATGCGGTGGCCGCGACCCACTGAACGTCGTTCGCCGCCAGCCCGCTGCCCTCATTGAATTGAGTCAGGGACTCGCCCGTCAATCGCAGCGCGCCCTGGTCGGTCGCGAACCACGAAGACCCCGCGCGATCAAACGCCGTCGCTCGCACGCTGATGTTTGAGAATCGCTCAACGGGAACGAACCGCTCGCCATCGAGCCGCGAGATGCCTCCCATCGTCAGAAACCACAAACTGTTTTTGGCACGGGCGACGGGCGCCTGGACAATCGACTGCACGTCGTTGTCGGCCAGGCCCCGGCTGGTCGTAAAACTCACAAAGCTGTAGAAGTCCGCGTTGACGACTCCGTTGTCGGTTGCAAACCACAACCGCCCTTCACGCCCGGTATGAATCGCCGCCACGTGGTCGTGATCGAGCAAGTTGACGCGTTGTGATTCGCGGCGGGCCGGATCGTAAACAACTACGCCGCCGCCGTCGAGTGAAATCCACACGCGTCCGCTTGCATCGCGGCTGAGGCTGCGCGCGGTTGCCTCTCGTGAGTCGGCTCGCATCGCATCGATCGATTGCCGCTGAACATTGCCGTTTTCAACCATCATCAGGCCGCCCGCCGTCGCTACCCAGACTCTGCCGGCGTCGTCAGGCAAAATGCTCCGAGCGTCGGTTAGCGAAGCCGCGTTCTTGCCCGATTGCGTTTGCCCGATCGACACAAGCTTCTCGCCCGCGAGAACCGCGACGCCGCTCGCCGCCGCGATCCAGATGTTTCCGTTTTTGTCTTCGGCGATCGACCTTACATCGACGCTTGATGATTCCGGAGGCTGTTGAACAAGGCGCGCGCCGTCGAAGCGAAGCAGGCCCTCGCCGGACGCGACCCAAACGTCGCCGCGTGAATCAACAAACACCTGTCGCGGGTCTCGCGTGTCGAACTCGGTTCCGACATCGCCGCCGCGTTTTGAGATTCGCCGCACGCTTCGCGCGGTCGCAAGCCAGATGGTTCCGCTTTTGTCTTCGGCGATCGACCTTATGTCTTCGCCGGCGAACCGATCGAGTGTCGTTCCTGCTTCGGATGAGGACTTGAACTCCGCGCCGTTGAATCGCGCGAGTCCCTTGTCGGTGCCAAACCACATCCATCCTTCGCTGTCCTGGAAAATCGCGCGAACGTTCTTCGAGGGAAGGTTGGGAACCGAATATCGGGTCACCGCTTTTTCGTTGATCGGAATCACCGGCGCGACCAGCAACTGAAGCGGGAATTCGGTCGTGATACCCGGCGAGATGAACACATCGTTGCGATACTCATCGTAGCCGCGCAGCGTGGCGCTCAGTTGATACGATCCCGGCGCGAGCCTTCCGAAGTACGCATCACCGTATTCATCCGTTGGGCTGCGAGCCGCAAGCGACCCAACCGCTCCGCGCTCCTTGCTGTAGAGGCTGACGGTCACTGCGCCAAGCGGCTGACTGCCTGCATCGAGCACCGCGACGTGCAGCGACGACGGCGTCAGCTTGACCGGCGGCGCGGCGAAAGTTTCATCGGGCCGCAGCGCAACGGTCATGGATTCCTTTCGGAATCTTGCGGCTTCGATGGAGATGCGATACTGCGCGGGCGTGATTTGGCGAAACTCGAATCGGCCGTCAGCTTCGGTGATCTTTGACACCGAGAAATCGCCCGAGGTTATCGTGACGCGGGCGTTTGCGAGCGGCGCGCCGCGATCATCCTGGACGGTCCCCAGAATTGCGCTGCCTTCGCTTTGAGTGGGCGGATGCTGACTGGCTGATTGTTGTGTGGCTGCGGCAATCAGAATGGCGAGCGCGATCGAAAGGGACCGCCAGGCGCCTCGGCGATCAGCGCCTGTTCGGGAAGAGTTGCCTGGGATTAGCGTTGACACTTCGTTGCGAGTAGTGGATTACTCGCCCCGAGTATACAGGCCGCGAAAGCGGGCTATCAAGAAAGCGTGGATTGGGACTAGCTTGCGGACTCAGGCGGCCGGACGGGCAGCGGCGCGATTGTCAAAACACGACTCACACCAACCGTACAGCACTCCTTCAATCAAGTGATACGCGACCGTATGCTCCTCAGTGACGCTTTGATGGCATTGCTTGCATTCCCATGTTCGCTTATGAATGTTGGATACTTGTTCAAAAACTCTTGCCATGATTGCTTGCGGTAAGCTCGATGTTTACCTAATCCCCGTTATTTTTGTTCCGCGGCCCTTCAACAGTGTGATCTGTATCGGACTCGGTAGACTCAAACGCGACTGGTGTGCCGCGGTTCCACTAAAGAAAGGATGTGAGTTGAGGCTGGATTTGTCGATTGGCCGATTGCTATTGAATCACAAGGACTGCGTCAAAGCCTCGCGAGCGAGTGTGGCGGCGCCGATCACTCCGGCGTCGTCGCCCAGTTCCGCGCGGACGAACTTAGCATCCTTCGAATTGATATCGAACGCGATGTCGCGGGCCGAACGCTCGAGGCGGGCGATGAATTCATCGCCAAACGCTTCGACAACGCCGCCGCCGAGCACGACTATCTCGGGCCCCAGCACATTCAACAGACTACCGATCCCGATGCCCGCGGACTTCGCCGCGCGATTGACGATCTTCTTCACAAGCTCATCGCCCGAATCGTAAGCCGCTTTCAAATCCTTGCCCGACAGCAGGTCGGTTTCCTTCTTGAGCAGCTTGGCGACACTGCTGCGACGGCCGTGTTTGATCGCCTTGCGAATCTCGCGAGTGATCGCCGTGCGGCTCGCGACTGCTTCGAGGCATCCTCGATTGCCGCAGCCGCAGCGGGGTCCGCCGGCCCTGACGATTATGTGACCGACTTCACCCGCGCCCGTGGAGGAGCCGCGATACAGCGCGCCATTGATAATTAAACCGCCGCCGATGCCGGTTCCGATGAACACGCCAAGCACATTGCGAGCGCCGCGTGCGGCTCCGCTTTTGAATTCGCCGTAGACGCCGGCGTTCACGTCATTCTCGATGATCGTCGGGCGGCCGAACTCGTCAGCGGTCCGAGGACCCAACGGAAAGTTTTTGAATTTGAGATTCGCAGTTTCGATTATGTAGCCGGTTTCGAAATCGATTGGACCCGGAGCGCAGATTCCAACCGCGGCAAGGTGATCGATTTCGACGCCAGCATCTTCGATCGCTTGATGCCCGATCTGCATGATCGTTCGAAACACTTCTTCATCGTCGCGCCAGCCGCGAGTCTTTGCGCGGGCGCGGCCAGTCAGGTTGCCCTCGCCGTCCATCACCGCGGCCATCACCTTGGTCCCGCCCAGGTCTATTCCGAGAATATGTGTGCTCATCTCGTTATTGAGGTCAACGCGTCGTTCAAGTGCTCAAGTGTTGTATTCGCACCCGAACAAACCAAGCCGACTTTCTTTCCCGCCAGCTTATCGCGCATGCGATAGGCGAGCGCGAGCGGCGCCGCGCCGGCCGCTTCCGCCAGCGTGTGCGCGCGTTCGACCATCCACACCATTGCCCGCTTCATTTCTGCTTCGCTGACGAGCTCAAATTCTTTGAGTCGCTCCCACATGATCGATTGCGGCATCTCGAACGCCGACCCGGTGGCCAGTCCCTCCGCAAACGTTTTGTTTGGAGCTTCCATAAGCCGCTTCTGTCGCCACGATTCGTAAGCCGCGGGCGCCGCTTCAGACTGTACGCCGATGACTCGAACTTGCGGATTGACCGCGTTTGCCGCGATGCATACGCCGGCCGCGCCGCTTCCGCCACCGACCGGAACAATAATCACATCAAGCGCCGGTTCGTCCTCGAGCATCTCTAAAGCTTCGGTGGCGACACCGGCGATCAACAACGGCTCATCGCCGGAGTGAACGTAACGATAACGGTGCTCGCGAGCGAGCGTCTCGCAGTGAAGACGGGCGTCGTCGAATCTTTCGCCGTGAAGAATCACCTCCGCGCCCATCCCTCGCATCGCGGCGACCTTCCCCGGGTTGGCAGCTTCGGGCACGACGATGCGAGCCTTTACGCCAAACAACCGGGCCGCGTACGAAACCGATTGGCCGTGATTCCCGGTCGAAGCGGCGATCACCCCGCGCGCGCGTTCCTCGGCCCCGAGTTGCGAAACAAGGTTCACACCGCCGCGCACTTTGAACGCGCCGACTGGTTGGTAGTTTTCGTGTTTGATGAAGATTTCGGCGCCGGTCAATTCATCGATGGCCGGGTAGCGATGCATCGGAGTACGCAGCAAATAAGGCGCGATTTGCCGCCGCGCGAGTAACACATCCTGAAAAGTTGGAGTCCTCACAACCTGATCCCTCCCGTCGCCTCAATGAGCCACTATCTCCGACGCATTCGTTTGCGTCAAGCGAGCCGTCATGGAGTGCGGCGACTTGTCGCCGCTTTTCTTAAGTGCCGCGAATTCGAGAGCAAAAGCGGCGACTAGTCGCCGCACTCCATACGCAAATTTGAATTTTTGCCCCGCGCGGTGTTTAGTAGTGCGATGCCGATGCGCAAACGCACGGGGAAGATTGCTCCTTCAATACTCTGGCTGGCCGCCGCCGCTATGATACTCGTTTGGGTCCTGCGTTATGTCGCCCAGCCCTCGTTCTGGCTGGACGAAGCGTTCATTGCGCTTTCGCTTCGCAGCCCTACGATTCAAACGATCTTCGGGCCGCTCGAAGCCGGGCAGATTTTTCCGCGGGTGTATTTAGCCATCATTGCCGTTCTTCGCGAGGCGCTTGGATATCGAATTTGGGTCCTGCGATTGCTCCCGTCGCTCGGCTTTGCGATTGCGACGCTGATGTGGGCGCGCCTCCTGGCACAGCGTTGCGGCCGGTCGTTGCCGTCGGCGTTGATCGCCGGAGCGTTGTTGTTGGGCTCAACTTTCTGGCTCGATCAGGCGATACAACTGAAGCAATATACGCTTGATGTGCTGCTCGCGCTTGTTCCGTTTTTGTTGGGCGATGATTTCTACGATCAGAGTTTGGTTGAAGGCAGGCGCAGATGGCGGCTCGCATTGATGGCGTTGGCGTGTCTGATTTCTTACACATATCCGCTGGCGCTGGGGGCTCGCGTTCTGGGCTGGTACGTGAGCAAACGGCGAATCAGCAAAGCGGCTGCGTTGATGCTGATTGCTTCAGTCGGCGTTGCGTCGGTCGCCGTGTGGTTCACGGACTATCGCTTCAATTTGCTGATGCGCGATTCTTATTCTGACTATTGGAGCGAGTGCATACTGGGCTCGAGTCATAATCCCGGCGGTGCGCTGAGGCTTGTGGCCAAGTTCTTTTGGGGATGGCACGGCCGCCAGCCGCTGGTGACTGCCGGCGTTGTGCCGCTTCAGATACTCGGCGTGTATTCGGTGCTGAAGAGGTTGAGGACCGATCACCCGGACGAGAACGATCATTGGGGATCAAGGTCATTCGGATCGATTGTACTGTTAGGTGGAGTTGCTCTGGCGAGCGCTCTTGGAGCTTATCCGATCTGCGCCGGAAGACTGACTCTGTTCACGCAGGTTCATACTCAGATACTGGCAATCGAGGGAGCGTTGTTCGCTCTGTCGTGGAACACGCGCAAGGCTGCGACGATTGCTCTCTACCTTTTCGCGGGCGTCGTTCTGTTTCATTCAGGTCGCGCGTATTATCGAGTCGCCGTTTCGGAACCCGCGGAGAATTTGTTTCCGCTCGTGCCCGCGATAAACACTGAGATCACGAATACGATCTGGGTGCATCCGTGCTCGGCGTCGCAAGTGAAGAGTTTGCCTGATCCGCTTCCAGGCGAGGTCGTGTTTGGAACTGACAAGTTGCAGCCGGCCGGCAAGACGTGGGTGTTATGGACTCATCTGGGCAACGAGAAATGCGTGAACAGTCTTGAAGCGATCCGGTCGAGAGCACGCAGTTGGCGGCTTGTAAGCGAGGGACCGGGTCGTGGACTCGCGCTCGCTGAATTCTGATGTCCGGCGCGAGGCTCGCTGATTGACTTTCCTCAGAACGCGCCTTTAGTATCGCCCCGAAAAGAACGAATGAAGCTTTCAGTCGTCATTCCCGTCTACAATGAAGCGGCAACAATCGCCGCGTTGATTGGCCGCGTTCAGGCGATTGATGTTCCGAAGGAAGTTATCGTGGTCGATGATGGTTCGAACGATGGAACACGACAGGTGCTCAAAGAGCTTGAAGGTCGCTACGACAATCTGCGCGTCATTCTTCAACTGAAAAACCAGGGCAAGGGAGCCGCGTTGCGCGCCGGCTTCAAGCAAGCGACCGGCGACTTCGTGTTGGTGCAGGACGCCGATCTCGAATATGACCCCACTGACTATCCGGTCCTGCTGAAGCCGCTGATCGAAGGCAAGGCCGATGTGGTTTATGGATCGAGATTCCTCACGACGAAGGAGCATCGCGTGTTGTTCTTCTGGCACTCGGTGGGCAATCAAGTGCTTACGCTGATTTCTAACATGTTCACGAACCTCAACCTCACCGATATGGAAACCGGCTTCAAGGTTTTCAAACGCGATGTTATTCAGTCGATCAAGCTGGAACAGAATCGATTCGGGTTTGAGCCCGAGGTCACGGTCAAGATCGCGCGAATGAAGCTGCGGATCTATGAGGTCGGCATCTCGTATTCGGGCCGCACCTACGAAGAAGGCAAGAAGATCGGCTGGCGGGACGGCATCAAGGCGCTGTGGTGTATTCTGAAGTACTCGCTCAAGACCCCGCGATCCGAATACAAGCCCTCCGAAAAACCCGTTCAATCCTCAGCCGGCAAAGTTCCGGACCGCGTTTAGAATCGTCAAGCTAACGTCCCGAGATTATCGCCAACAACTCGCGAAGCGTGATTGGATAAAGGACCTTTGCCGCTGTTAGGTCGGCTACGCCACGAAAATGTTGATCAAGCTTCTCACGTTCCGACTCGAGTTCCGCGTCCGGGCGTTGGCTCCCGTCCTCAATCGCGTGCTTTGTTTTCTGCAAGCCTCCGAGGTGGTAAACCGCGACGATCACCGCCATCTCATCTTTGACGACGCTTGAAATCTTATCGAGGTCGTGCGGCAGAACCGGATTCAGGTAAGCGCCCGGGCCGGCGGTCGGCGAGACCTCAATTATTTGTTGGTCGTCCACCGCGATCGTTGCCAGGTTGTGCCCGGGATCGTTTCCCACGCGCCAGTTTTGCGCGCCGAACTCACCCGTGGACAATCCCGAGTTCGCCGTCAGTCCGGCGTCGGCGAGCGCGTGAAAGTACAACAGGGTTTCTTGGCTATCGCCGCCGTGATCCCATCCACCCGGCCTAAACGCAAGCACGTGCTGCTTCGCATCATAGATCACACTTTCCAGAAAGCCTTTGCCGTAGGCGAGACTCGAAACGAGTTCGCGATAGCCTGAGCGGTAGAACGATTGAAAGAAGAAGCTCCTTCGTTGGCGGTAAGGCTGATCTGACTCGTTAATTAAGCGCGGAAGGTGAGTCTTATGCTCAGTCTTCAGTCGGTCGAGAAGCTTCGGATTGAGCGGCCCGTGAAGATGCAGCTCGCAGTCGTCCGAGTTTTGAGCCATCGCTTTCAGATCGGCAATCATCGACTCGCATGCGCGTTTTAGTTCCTGGTCGTCGGCGACGAATGCCGGCGCGAGCGCATTCGCATCGACGAAGTGCGTCCACGGCACTTTGTATTTCGAGCTGAGCGATGAAGCGAACGTCAACACGGCCCTGATGCTTTCAACATCCGATGCGGACTCGACGACCGGCTCGAAGTCTTCAGTCAGCAGATAGAACGCGCGATAGCCGCTGTACGGCTTGCCCTCCTCGCGTTTCAGATGAAGCGGCTTGACGAAGGGATAACCAAAAGGATTTTCAGCGGTGGGTTTCGAGCAAGATGTAATGAATAAGACACAGAGCGCAAGCGTAAAGAGTTGCGATCTCGCGAGTGATCTCATGGTTTGCTCTTGAAGTCGTAGAGATGATAGCAGCCCGTTCGATAGCATCCCCGCAGCAACCGGAGCACCTGGCTTTGAGTTTGCGGATCGAGCTTAACAAACAGGTCGTCGGAGATCAGGCTCGGGTCGAGCCGCACATCGCGGTAGCTCGCGACCTCGGCGTCTTTTAACAGGAACCGGACGCCGTACGTCGGATCGTAAAGATGCCACCCGCCCTCGTAGAAGACTTCTACGACCACGTGAGTGCCGGGCGGATCGCTATCGTCGATAATGTTGACGCCGCGCGCGCGATACCCTCCGATCGCAAGCAAAGTGCGCATCGCGCTCGTCAGGTGGCCGCAAAACTGTGAGCCGCGCTCAAGAACTCGGCGCGGCGAGCCGGGCTCAAACTGGGTCTCGTTGTAGTTTAGTTTGCTTGCGACGAAGTCGTTTATCGCGATGATCCTTTCTTCGTCGGACTGTTTGCCGGAGGTCAGCGTCGCAAAAAGGTCTTTGTAATAATCAATATTCTTGATGTCAAAATCTTCAAATGTGATCGAGTTGTTCCCGATCACGGATTCGAAATCAACTGGCGATCCCAAACCGATGCCCAGAGCGCCGGCATTGAACCGTCCGCTTTCCGGAAAAGTCGAAGGCGCGCGAAGAGTCATCATGGTTGCGGCTGATTCATCTTTCGAAATAACCAAATCGTATACCGCGTTGGGATACCACATCACGTCGCGCAACAGAAAGTTGCCCTCGCCGTCCGCAAGCGAAGCCCAACCCGAACGCGAGTCGAGCGCCTGAACGCGCGCCCCCGGCGCGTCGATTCGCCCCGATATCGACATCAGCCGCGGCTCGACGCCCTGCCAACGCGCGAGCTTTATTCTCGCTTTGATGACCGCTCGCTTTAACGAATGCCGAGTGCTCGCTGACCACGGCAAGCCGGGCAGAAACAAGAGCACCAGCACGAGGGCGAAGGCCAGTAACACGAACTCGCGGCGCTTCCATCGAATGCGCATCGAAGTGTGTTTACTCCAACGGCGCGGCTTTATCAATCTGCGAGTCCGTCCAAGCATCTTCAAAACGTTGTTATACAATCAAACCACAACTGTGATGAATCGGAGAAGAAAAATACTGCTCATCGGATTGAGCGTGGTGCTGTTGGTTTCAGGCGTCGGACGGGCACGGCCCCGCGAGCAACGCATAGCGCAGCAGGCAATGCACCAGGCCCCGATACTGGGAACCGATATGTCTTTCGCGTCGACGCCTTCGCCGTTGATCGAAGGATGGCTCGACAAAGATAAGGGCGATGCGATGGCGCGGGCGTTCAAGCAATCGGGCGTAACCAGCTTGCGGTTCCTGTTTGGCGGGCTCTACTCGCCGCGAGGCCCGGAAGCGACCGCGCGCGTCAAAGCCGAAAACAAAGCCACAAACCAGTATGCGTGGTTTCCGCTGGATGCATATGTTGATTTCATCGCCGCGCACGACTTCACGACGATTGTCGGAGTGAATGTAGAAGAGGGCCCTGAAGTCGCGCGCGAAGCCGTCGAGAAATTCCTCGCTCGCGGGTTGAAATCAAAGATCGTAGCAATCGAGTTGTCGAACGAGCCGTGGTTGAACCATCGCCCGTGGCAGCCCGAAGGCTTTGCCGCGCGGGCCGCCGAGGTGATCGAAGCGCTGACGCCGACGGGCGTGCGTTTCGCGTTGCCGTTGACCGTTGGTTCTGACAACAACACGCCAACGAAGCTCTCGGATAACGAGTGGGTCACGCGCATGCTTCGCGCATTATCAAGGCGGATTGATTTGAAAGGGCGCCGCGATATCTACGGCGTGCTGCATCTTTATTCAAAAGGCGTGCGAGCGGGAACCGTGGATGGTTTCAACAAAGTTGTGAGGCAATTCACTCCGAACATGCGTTACCTGGTTACCGAGTTCAACATTCGACTCGGGTTGGAAGGCAACCAGCATCTGACGAATAAGTACGCGATGGAATTCGCGCGACGGCTTGCGGATGTGATGAGCCGTCCGGAAATCGAAGCGATGTATACGCACTCGGTCCCGTCGCATTCGATCTTGTATTGGTCGAATGGAAGAAGATTCGCGACGGTCGTCGGAGGGCGCGACGACCGGCTTACGGGAGAAGCGATGTCGCGCGGCTGGCATATGACGCCGACTGGAAAGGTTTATGAACTGTACTCGCGGCTCGCTTGGAAGGGAGAGCTGATCGCGTATCACGGCGGCGACAAGCAGAGCTACTGGGCGGTCACAACGCCGGCTGGCAGCGTGGTAATTACCCTGATCAACGACGGCGACAAAGCGACGCGGAAGAAGGCCAACGTCGCCGGTCGAGAGATGAGCTTAAGCGCGCCACCACGTTCAATCGTCTGCTTCGATTTGAATGGAAAGGAGTTTGAACGACTCTTGTTATCCTACTAATGGTTTGCGCCGAGGAGTTCTCGTCTCGACACATTCTGAATCTGATTCCGCTCTTGATCGTTTAAGGGTTCGGTAGACGGAAATGTGTTGGGTTTCAGAAACTACACTTGAAGGAGTCCAATCATGAGGCGTTACATATGTTTGATCATTCTCGGTCTCTTCGCTCTGCTGGTTGCTTTCGGCTTTTCATCAGGCCCCTCCGCTTCAACTCTCAGATCTTTTGGCCCCTCGCAGGAACACTCTGATTCAGAGGCGGATCTGATTGCTGCTCTTGATGACTGCATTCAACAGCGATTCCTCGATGTTGTTAAAGGTTTCGGTTTCAGCCGCGTTATTCGACCTGGCGATACTCCACATCGCTTCAAAGCTGAAAACGCGAAGGAATTGACTATGGTGGAGTATCTTACCAGGGCCAGGCTGGATGTAGTTCTATACCTGGCGGGTCGCCGCATTGTTGAAGCAAAGTCGAATTCCGAAGACGATAATATCGCAGGCAGCCTGATAAAGGGGCCGGTATCCATTACACCAGGTAACAAACCGAACACGGGCTTACCTCTACCTGAGCAGTTATTGAGTCATAGTCAGGAAGCTATGCGTGTGTTTCAGGGATCCGGCAAATACGATTTCAGTCAGGGCGAATGGAAATTCATTGCGCGGCCTGTGCGTGCCAGCGACGCAACCTGCCTAAGCTGTCACCAACGGAATGGCACGACTCTGTTTTCAAGGGGCAAAATCGGCGAGGATTCGACATCACTGAAGATCGGTGATCCGCTTGGCCTGCTTGTTTATGGCTACAAGAATAGCCGTCAATAAGAGAGCTACCATCATTTGAAGTGCGTGCGGGGTTCGACCCGCGCATTCCGAGTAAGACGTAGTCAGGTTCAACGAAACTTGCCTTGTCACTTTTGCCGCACGTCTGCAAAAATGCACCGAGGCCGCTTGGAACTTTGGCCCCGTGCGTGTCCAGGCGGGGTAGCCGGTCGTCGAGGCAGGCTGCTCGGATGACGAGCACACTTTACATTCTCGGGTTGCAGCGCACACAAACCGGATGCGGAAGTCAAATGCAGCAAGTGTTACCGGGAGTCGAGACGCTGCGCGCATTGTCCTGCTGTGTTTCTTCGCTTCCGGAATCAGCGGGCTCGTCTATCAAGTCGTGTGGGTCCGCGAGCTCGTCCTTGTCTTCGGCGCAACCACCTTTGCCGTCAGCACCGTTTTAACCGCGTTCATGGGCGGACTCGCGCTCGGGAGTTATTACTTCGGCCGCCGCGCTGAACGAGTGGCGAAGCCGCTCAGGCTCTACGGAATTCTCGAGATCGGCATAGGCGCTTACGGGCTTCTGGTGCCGTTGATCTTCGCAGCGCTTCCCTCCGTCTATCATTTCTTCTGGCAATGGCTGCAACTTTCATTCTTCGCCTTGAGCGTAGTGCGATTTGTGTTCGCGACATTGGTATTGATCGTTCCGACGGCGCTGATGGGCGCGACGTTGCCGGTGCTTGCGAGTTACTACGCGCGCGATGCCGCGCGGATCGGGCTTCGAGTTGGTTCGCTTTACGCGTTGAACACGTTCGGCGCGGTGTTGGGCGCGGCTGCGACTGGCTTCGTTCTGATTCCCGCGTTTGGGATGAGCGCCGCAACGACGACCGCGGCGGCGATCAACATTCTCCTTGGCGTCACCGCGCTGGGCTTGTCTCGCAGAGTTGAGGCTTCGAGCGACTCGATGGTTCCCGAATCCGCTGAATCCCCTTTGAAGAATCACAAGCAATCAAAATCTTCAGAAGGCGAGTCTGGGCGCCATCACGTCCTGGTCGTTATCGCCGGGTTTGCCGTCAGCGGATTTGTGGCGTTGTCATACGAAGTCATCTGGAGCCGCGTGCTCGCGCTTATCATCGGCTCTTCGGTATACGCGTTCAGCATCATGCTGACGACTTTTTTGATCGGGCTCGCGTTAGGGGCCGCGCTTGCGTCGCGGCTGGTCGATCGAATTCCGAGACCGGTCGTGGCTTTTGCGTTCATCGAGGTCGGCATCGGAATCACATCTTTGATTGGCGCTTATCTGTTTAACGATCTGCCGTATCTTTTCGTACAGCTTTACCGATGGGTAGATTCGAGCGCGTTTGGACTCCTGCTGTTCGCGCGATTTTTGGTCGCCTCCCTTGTAATGTTTGGGCCGACTCTTTTGCTGGGCGCGCTGTTTCCGCTGGTGGTGAGAATCATCGCGCGCGGAAGGCTGGTTCACGCCACCGGTCGCACGGTCGGCGACGCGTACGCCGCAAACACGGTTGGCGCGATTGCCGGTTCGTTTGCGAGTGGATTTGTGTTGATCCCGTGGTTGGGATTGGTGGGGAGCATCAGGTTATGCATCGCGCTTAATTTCGTAGTCGCCGCGGCTGCGCTTATCGTATCGGGTCAGGTCTCCGAAAAACGAGAAGCGCAGATTGAGCGAAAGTCCTTTACTCCCGCGCTGGGCCTCGTGGTTTCGTGCTCGCTGATCATCGTTGTTGTTCTGGTTAACCTGCCCTGGGATGCCGAAGTGATGTCGAGCGCCGTGTATCGTTACGCGCCTTCGCTGGCTGATAAGAGCCGGCAGGAATTGTTTGAGTATCTCAGGCGCGGCCAGGGCGAGACTATCTTTTATAAAGAAGGCATCACCGCGACGGTTGCGGTGCAGCAGCAAAACGGCGGGCGAGTGCTGAAGGTCAACGGCAAGCCCGAAGCTTCGACGACCGGCGATATGCCCACGCAGATTCTGATCGGCGCGCTTCCGCTGCTGGTTCGCGATCGCACCGATGATGTTTTGTTGATAGGACTCGGCAGCGGAGTGACGCTCGGATCGATCGAACAGTTTCGTGTGAAGAATGTCACCTGTGTCGAGCTTGAGCCCGCGGTGATCGAGGCGTCCCGTCACTTCGAAGACGTCAACAATCGCCCGCTCGCGGATCCGCGTTTGCGAATGGTCTCAAACGACGGCCGCAATTTTATCTACACCACCGACCAGAAGTTCGATGTGATCGTTTCGGAGCCTTCGAATCCCTGGGTCACCGGAGTTGCGAATCTGTTCACGCTTGAATACTTCAAGCGCGGCGCCGAGCGATTGAAGGACGACGGGTTGTTCAGCCAGTGGCTTCAGATTTACGAAATGGCGCCGGAGGACGTGCTCACCCTGATCGCGACTTTTCGCGCGGCCTTTCCTCAGGTGTATTTGTTTCGCGGGGCCGAGGGAGACCTGATGCTGCTCGGCAGCAAGACCGAGCGAAGGCTCGATCTCGGGGTGCTCAAGAATCATCTGGATGATCCGAAGATCGCCGGTGATCTCGCTCGCATCCAGACGACGAGAACGGCGGATATTATTTCGCGATTCTATCTCGGGCCCGACGAGGTTACAAAGATGGCCGCCGGAGCGCGGCTCAACACCGATGATAATGCGTTGATCGAATTCAACGCGCCGCGCCGCGTTGGTTCGACGGACGCGACGGTGGTGCGCAATGTGAATCAGTTGCTCGCGTACGCGGCCTCGCCTTTAAAGTATGTGGACAACACCGGGAGCCTGATGCAAGAGCCTGCCGAGCTATTAATCGACGCGTCGGTGGGCGCGGTAAAACGCAATGATAAGGAACGCGCCGAACAGTTTGTGCGTGACTCGATCGAGATGACGGACACGGCGAAGGCGCGCGGGATCCTTGGCGAATTGCGGCAGGCTCGCGGCGACGAAAATGGAGCGATCGAGGAGTGGCAATCCGCGTTGGCCCTGGACGGAAATCATTTCTTCAGCCTGATCGATTTGGGCAAGCTGTATCTGACCAGGCAGGACTTTCCGCGCGCGACTCCATATCTGGATCGAGCGATCAAGATCGATCCGGCCAGCGCGCGAGCGCATCATCTGCGAGGCCTCGTATATCAGGGCAGCGGCGACAACGCGAACGCGGCTCTCGAGTATCGCAAGGCGCTTCCCGATGCCGAGTACGCGCGGTCGGTGCAGTCGTTCTATTTGAATTTCGGCACGGCGCTGATGGCTACGGGACTCTTCGAGGAAGCCGCTCAGATGCTGGAGGAGTACGCGCGAGCGGCGCCCGGCGACGTCGAAGGGCACTTCCAACTCGGCGCGGCTTACGAGATCGTATCCGAGCGCTCGCTTGACGATTCGACAACCAGGCGCGCGGTTGAGGAGTTGAAGCTGGCGTTATCGATCCAGCCGCAACACGCGATGGCGCATTATTACTTGAGCAAGGCTTATCGCAGGCTCGAACAGTATGATCTGGCGGATGCCGAGTTTGAAGTGTACGAGCGGCTGTCCCCGTGAGCAGTGATTTGTTGATCCACCGCTCACTTTCCGGTCGTTATGGGAATGCACAATTGTAGTCCCTCCATCTTCGCACGTCACCTACTACGAATTGCGTATAATTCTTCTACTGATTTCCGTCTATAGATGGTGGGGTCCTCACGCGAACTTCTAAATTTACCTGTAGAACTAAATCTTGCCTCACTTCTCCGATCGCTCGACTTAGAGGGGAGGAAAAATGTCCAGGGCAAAACCCGCTGAAGTCCAAGAAGAATGTCCCTTGTGCAAGCAACCTTTACAACTGCTTAGAATATCGCGAGCCGCAAAAATGGCTGACGTTAGTGAAAAGACGATCTACCGGTACATTGAAGCAGGCGAAGTTTACAGCGTAAAAGTTGCCGGAAAAACCTATCGTGTATGCAAACGGTGCTTGCTAAGGCCGTACCCTGGCGAATAGAGAAAGGGTCGTAAAGAACATTCTCAAAATGTGACACTTGCTATTGAACTGGCATAGTCAAACAATTACCATGCCTTCGCGGTTTTAAAGGAAATGTCCTAGCTAAGACCTTGTGATTGCCGACCTACTTCTGGAGGGAATCAATAGTAAAAATCTGTCGACGCTTATCGGAAGTGCTACGACCGCGTCTGAGAGACTCTGAGCATCTCTGTAAGAACGTACATCCTTAACCGCTAACTCTCCCGTGAAAGGGTCTGAGGTCTTTAATACAGATGTAAGCGGCGTAACATTTGAAAGGATCTTTGCTGACGGCTCCTCAGACCCGCCAGTCCTAAATATTCAATAACTTCGAACGGATAATGAATGCTCATCCCGCTTCGCTCACACAATCAGATAGGAGGACAAAGCCATGTTTAGAAGCTCAAGAGACTTCTCTAGTCCGATGCTGGTACTCGGGTTCGCGATTTTGCTGTCGCCGTTCGGCACGGCACAACAAGTTAAGCAAAGAGTTGTGGAGCCTGTCGTATATCTCGATCAGCCGGTCGACATAGATGCCGTGAGAGTGAAAGGTGTTCCGGTCAAGCCGAAACAGAGGTTTAACGTAGATAGTGACTGGTTGAACGGCATGACGGTTACGATAAAGAACGTCTTCGACAAGCCTGTTGCGTGTGTGAGCGTCTTAGTGGGCGCTTACTATGAAAGGGATGGTAAGCACATAAAACAAAGAGATGAACAGGACGTACAGGCAGGAGTTCAGTTAATGTATGGAGCGCAGCCGCCAGGCCCGGGCGATTCTGCTCCGCCTTACAGAGCACCATTGCTGCCGGGGCAAACCGTGGACGTGGTTCTCTCGGAAGCCAAGCGCAACGAACTTTACTCGCTCCTGACGAAAGATAATACTTCGACTGATGTCGTGGAACTGACCCTCAGGGTTTATTTAGTATTCTTTGAAGGTGATAGCGACACTATGTGGAAAACCGGGCGCGTGCTTCGGCGCGACCCGAATGATTCGCGCGACTGGATTCCTGTAAGGCGCGGCGTTTCACTAATGCAGGCCGCCAGAAAGCCAAAGTTTGTAGCGGCGCGCTTTGCCGGTCCCACGCTCCCCCTTCAGGGTTTTATTGACCCTGACATTCCGAGATGCCTGTTCAAAGACTTGGGTAATAGGGACGAAGATTGCACTGCCGTAGACCAGTGGGGGCACAAATGTGTGTGGAGTAACGATGTGCTGGCTAACCAAACACCAAGAGACGCTGTAGCCGGGGAGCCATTCACTTCATACTGCTCTGGCCGCGTCAGTGGTGTCGATTTTTGTACTCAAACCGAGAGTCATCAAGATACTATTGGGAATAGCCAATGTACCCAATCGTCTTCTTCGCCAATCGTCCTTGATGTCGCTGGTGACGGCATTGAACTAACAGACTTAGCAAACGGGGTTCGTTTCGACCTCAATAGCAACGGTGTGCCGGAGAGCCTCTCGTGGACAGTTGCCGGTTCGGATGATGCGTGGCTCGCGCTCGACCGCGACGGCAACGGCATAGTTGACAATGGCAGAGAGCTGTTCGGCAACTTTACGCCGCAGCCGTCAGTGTGGAATCCCAACGGCTTCCTCGCGCTCGCTGAGTACGATAAGCCAGCTATCGGCGGCAACGACGACGGAGCGATTGACAACCGTGATGCGATCTTCCGCCGCCTGCGCCTCTGGCAGGATGGGAATCACAACGGTATCTCAGAAGCGGGCGAGTTGCACACACTGCAATCCCTCAACGTGACGGCTATCTCACTCGACTACAAGGGGTCGAGACGAACAGATGAGTACGGCAACATGTTTCGATACAGAGCAAAAGTGGCTGACACGCACGTCGCACACGTTGGTAAGTGGGCATGGGACGTGTTCTTACTCGTAGCACCGTAAAACGACTTGACATGGCGGAACGCACGAGACACGAATGCTGATTCTGGATCCAGAGGCGATGCCGAGCAAGTCGTTGCCGGGGATCGGGCAGCGAAGTGTGTATGAAACAGCCACAGCCATTGCCCGCTGAACTCGGCCGTGAACCAGGACACCACCAAAAATCCAGGCTTCGGCGGGTATACGCAACTTGTGAGGGCTTTCCTGTTAAGCACAGAGTATCGAGGAAGATTCCAGTAGCTGAAGCGGGTTGCCGGACTGCGGAGGTCTGCATCGGGCGACACGGCTACTGGAGCAATATCTCCTGCCTAAGTCCTATCACTATCCTCGATATGCTCTACCTTGCCAACATCAATCCAAGAAGCTACATTCCTCGCAGAAATCACGTGACTCAGCGCGGCAAACTATGAAGAAGAGCCTTGCTCATCTCCCAAAGCACAAACGAGAAGAGCTCAAACAGATTGTCTCAATCATCACCGAAAACGCTAGAGTCGAATTGATGGCGGACAGACTTGCTCTCGTTCATCCGAGCGCTAGCCTAGTGCCGGAGCCTTTGGCATCGACAACCGAAAGCAGTCCGAGTACGTTAGAAGTTGTTTCAAACCTAGATTGAGAGGAGAGGGATATGGTAAGCACGAAGAAGTGGCCACTCCGCGCTTTAATCATCTCAGGTGCCGCCTTAACCGCATATACTCTCCTGCTAGTACCGACTCAAGGCCAACAACCGCCCCAAGCGGCGGAACAGACTCCAGTCATACTAAACGTGCTTGTGACAGACAAGCATAACCGTCCCGTAAGCGATATAACGCAAGATCAGCTTCAAATTTTCGACGATGGTATCCCTCAAACAATTTCCTTCTTCTCTAAAGAAGTGATACCAATCAGCTACGCACTGGTCGTTGATATCTCAGGCTCACTAAGAAAGCAGTTTGGCAGAGTGATAGAGGCCGCAAAGGCAATCGTCGAGAACAACCAATCTAATGATGATACTTTTCTAATCGCGTTCAGAGACAAGGCTGAAGCAGTGCTTCCGGATTTTACATCTGACAAGGCTTCGCTTTGGAATGAGATTGGCGAATTTTACCGATGGAAGGGCGGACAGACAGCATTAATTGATGCGATCTATCTTTCTCTCGATCCACTTATAGAGCATAGGAAGAACGAGGGTCCTGCACAACGAAGACGTGCGGTGATACTCATCAGTGACGGCGAGGACCACGCGAGCTACTACAAGGAAGACGAACTACTAAAACGCTTGAGCAAGGAAACTGTGCAGGTTTTCGCAATCGCGCTCACTAGCGACTTAAATGATCGGGATATTTTCCCGAGCAAGAACCCGCGTGAACGGGCTACTAATCTCTTAAAGCGGCTTGCGAAAGAGACAGGAGGGTATGTTCTTCTCGCGGAATCAAAATCCAATATGCAAAGCCTTGCAAAGGACGCCATGCTCTACCTCCACACCCAGTATGTAGTTGCGTACAATCGGGCCAACCGAGCCCGCGATGGGTCATATCACAAAGTGCTCGCCAGGGTTATGGATAAGCCAGGCGGCGAAAAACGGACAACCATCACCCGAGTCGGATATACAACGGATAAGCGGTAGGAAAGAATATCGGAGCCAGCCTCGCCGCCTAACTCATTGGGGTAACTCAAGTCACGGCCCAAATAGTGTTGGTGTTTTTTCGGAATTCGTTTAGATTAATCGAGCTGCAACTTCTCCTGAGTTCAGCCGTTCATCAGTTGCGGAACGAGCGCACTTGACAGATCGAAATGGAGCCGGGAATGGCGCACTTCAAAAAACTACTGGTTGCATTTATCCTGATTCCGTTCTTCGTGTGCGCCGCGGATGCGCAGCAGAGATCCAGCACAAGCCAGTTTGTTCTCGAGCGCTTGCTTGAAGGCCATCACGTTGTAAACATCGTCGACGACTTTCTCATCTTCTGGGACCAGGCCAAAGACAAAACACCGAAGGTTCAGCGGCGGCTTTGGATGCGGCTGGTCGAGAACAAGCATCGCGACTACTTCGATCGCGCGGTCTATCGCACGACGGACCCGGTGTTGCGGCGCGCGATGCTCGAAGAGTTTTTGATTCGAGTGCCGAGCCAGGTTGATGCGATTCGCGAGTTCAATAAAACGATCCTGAACCTGCGTACCAGCTCCCTGGTCGAAGTGGTGATCCTCTTCAAGGCGCGGTTCCGCCAGTACGAACAGCAACGAAGCATCTACATCGGGCTCAGCATGTTTAGATTCGACGGAGCCGTGCGCGCGGTCTCAAACGACGACGGCGTGCCCGACACGCTGTGCCTCGGGGCGGATGTGCTTTCGGGATATTCACGAGATCAAATCCGCGTAGCGATCGCGCATGAGTTCTTTCATCTCTACCATTTCAGCTTTCTTTTTCAGAATCCGCAGGAACTCGCGATTACCGATATTCGAACACCGGGGATGTCATTGATGATCGAAGGCATGGCTTCGGCGGTTGCGGAAGAAGTTTTTCCCGGAGAGCAGGGCGGGCGTGAGTTGTACCTGCACTTCTCGAAGGATGAGCTTGAAGCTCAGCAGCAGGACCTCGCCCGGAACGCGAGCAGATACCTGGAGCTTGTGCGAATCGGCGCGCCCGCTGAAGAGTATTCGCAGTGGTTCACCAACTCTCACATGGGAAACGCGCCGCCTCGAGGCGGCTACCTGCTCGGTTACGAAGTGACCAGGCGAGTGCTTGCTTCATTCACGCTTGAAGATATGATCCGAATGAGTCCCGCCGAGTTGCGCGAGCACGCGGAAGAGCAGCTTGCGGCAATGTCTAACGAGCAGATTCTGTTAATGGTTTCTCGATAGCGCGCTGGCGTTCGCGTAATCCTCTCTCAGGATCGTAACCGTAGTACTGGTCGCTCTGATTTCAAGGATCTTAGTTTTCGCGTCCCAGTCCATCTCTCCGCCAATGACTGTTACCGGCTCCCATTCCCCGAGCTTCAATCGCTCGGTTGAACGATCACTGCACTTCGTGTAGGTGATAGCGTCCGGACCATAGGCGATGCTCTTGATCACTGAGCTTGTGCGCAACAAGTGGTTCTGGTTATCCGGCGCAAGCTCGGGCGACGAAGCCATCGCGCGAAGGTAATGACGAACGTAGTCTCCGTAACCGTCGCTCAGCCAAATATCGTCTTCGGGGTAGCGGTTCCTCCCATCGTCATTCACGGTATACGTTGCCCAGTTCAAACGCCTGATGGCATCTCGCTTGAGAGAATCGTCGCCGGTTTTCTCCGCAATCAACAGTTCAACCGAAGCGTAACGCGCGGTGTGACTGTTGCCCGGCAACATAAAAACGGTCTGTTCATTTATGGGCACGACTCCGTACTCAACCCAATCGAAGTTAGCAAAAGTGTTGAGTGACCAGTTGAGGATGGCTTTGGCTTGCTGCTTCCAATCGGGATCCCAATCGGGATGCTCGAGAATGTACCAGGCCAGCGTGTCCGCATTGATCTCCGTATCGGTATCCCTGTTGGTCGGGACGTCCTCAAAGAACGGTCCCCAGTAGTTTGTTTTTATGGGGTACGCCTTGAGCCAATCAATCACCATGCGGCGAGCCTTGCGGTAACTACCCACCGTTCCCTTATGGAGACGGATCAGGCCGTCATAAAGGCGCAATGCCGCCGTCCAGGCCGTGGTGTATGACGCCGTGTGAATCGTTCCGTTTCGATTGAGCTGATGGACCTCACCGGTTTCCGCATTCACGCGGAACGGCCACGGCGAATTATCGGCGTCGCCCGGCTTGATCTTGCTCGTCAGAGTATTCGCGATCTTCATCGCGACAGTCAGGTATTTGCGCATTCCGGTGATCTCATAAAGCGTGATCATCTCCGCGCCAAAGGATGCGGCTTTGTCCGGTTGCAAAATCCCTTTGCCGGATCGCATATCGCCATCATATACGCCGGAATGAACGTCGGTATTGTAAGGATACGGCACGTCGGGCCACGCATCGGTTGGCTTGCTGAAAGCATGCTCGATGTAATAATCGGCGATGTAAATCATGTCGTCTTTGACGGCCTCATCACCGAGGTACTGATGCAGCAGGTTCCACGATGAAAGGGCCTCGTTCAATTGATCACCACCCAGACCCCGCGGGTCATCGAAGTTCTTTCTCCAGACCTGGTGTTGCATGTAGTACTTGACGCCGTTATCGCAAGTCCTCATGTTCTTCCAGAAATCCCAAACGAGTCTGATATTGTGGTCATAGGCTTCGCCGAGGTTAGGTGAATACCAGGGTATTATGTTGCCGTCTCGATCAGTTTCAATGGGATGATAAACCAGGTCTTCTGAGTTCAGAGCTCGAACCAAGGACGCCGAACTTCCTAAAAGAATCGCAAGAACCAGGACAACAGCAATTAATCTGGACATAGAGAGAAGACCTTTCTACGCTGAGCTTGCCGGAACAGTAATTAGCAGGGGGACCACCGCTCCAGGGTCTCACAACCGTACAAGAAGTTTTCTGCCTTGCTGGGATCCACTGTGCGCCGGGCGATTCCGTTTATGCCGGTCGACGAATCGTGTTGTTATCACGCTTCGTCGGAGGTTGGCGCAACTCGCAATGCTTAGAGTTACGGGAACGTGCGAAAGTTTGAGTTTTGCAACAAACAATCGCGGCGCCCGATGGGCATTCGAACTCTTCCCATTGCCTCACAAGAAAATCTAATCGAAATGTAAGTCGTTGCCTCACGAAAAAATCTAATCGAAAATGTTTGCACATTTTTTCAATAAATCATCCCG
>Ga0070699_100000521_pt1 | contig 36365 bp, 41 predicted proteins | sample KBSK1503metaG_FD_65473 | JGI IMG/M metagenome (GOLD analysis project Ga0070699, IMG submission 65473) | Corn, switchgrass and miscanthus rhizosphere microbial communities from Kellogg Biological Station, Michigan, USA - KBS K1-50-3 metaG | ecosystem: Host-associated > Plants > Roots >... | reverse complement strand
CTTCGCCTGGATTCAATGGCAGCGCCGGATCCTCATTCGCTGGGAGTACCACGCCCACAATTTCCTCGGCTTTGTCCAGCTTGCCTGCCTCGTCATCCTCTTCAAACGATTTTGAGATAGCTTCTAATCATTGCGCCAAATCCAACCCAGGCCATTGCCGAACCTTCCCGCGTCGCAGATGCGTGACTTACACGTCAAGACGATGCGTGAATTGTCGTCTCGATTGAAATGGAAGCTCGCAACAATTAGCTTTCACCTGAATCGATTCAGCGCTCTTCCGCGTGCGGAGCGTCTGTTCCGCGATGTAGAACGGAGCACGCTGCTTGAGCGGAGACTGTTCGGCCATCGCTTCGTGTGCGACGTGTCGAGGGCCGGGCCGCAAAAGCTGCTCTATTTGATCGGCGAGAAGTGCGTCTCGGAAGCGCATCTGGTCAGGTCACTTCTGGCACCCGGCATGAATGTTGTCGATGTGGGAGCGAATATTGGTTATTACATGCTGATGTTTGCGCAGGTTGTAGGTCCTGAAGGGCGCATCATAGCCATCGAACCATCTCCAGAGAATCTTCCGGAGCTGAGGTTGAACGTTGAGCGCAACAAACTACGCAACGTTGAAATAATCCCCAAGGCGGTAGGCAATGCGCAAAAAGGGGTCGGCTTGCGTAGCGGGATCAATAGTGGCGTGGTGCGTGACGACACCACACCAGCATATAGCGTAGAACAGGACCTTATCGACAATATCATAACAGAGCCGATCGACTTCATGAAGTTAGACGTTGAGGGATATGAAGGATTTGCACTTGAAGGAGCGCAACGCATCCTCTCGAAGTACCGGCCGATCGTATTTGTGGAAATTCATCCGCTCGAGTTGAAGCAATGTGGCTGGGGTGTTAGTCCCATAATCAATCGTTTGTCACGCCTCTACGACAACGTGACGATGTACGAGGAGAGGGATATGTCAGGGCTCTACAAAAAGGTCCGTTTCTATTACGCCGGGATGAGCTCGATGCAGGAAATTGCAGATCAGGAGGTGTATGTGAGTCGCTGCGAGACGGGTGAAATCCGAAAGCCATTCTGGGTTGTTTGTCGGAAATAGTGTGCCTCTGCAAAGGTGCCGCTGGCGCGAGCAATGAGATGACATCATCCGTGCCCATAACGGTAGCAATTCCGACGTATGGGCGCGACCAGGTTCTGGTTGACACGATTCGCCACGTTCTCGCCCTCGTCCCGCCGCCGGCCGAAGTCATTGTTCTTGACCAGACCAAGGATCACGTCCCGGAGGTGGTTCGAACTCTCGCGGCATGGCATCGCGCGGCAGCGATACGGTGGCTAAAATTGCCGGAGCCATTGATTCCACGTGCTATGAACCGCGGCCTAATTGAGGCGACATGCGAGATCGTATTGTTCCTCGATGATGATATCCGTCCAGAACCAGGGTTTCTTCAGGCGCACGCAAATGGACATAAGCAGACCAATGCCGGCCTAGTGGCTGGTCGCATCATCCAACCTTGGCAAGAAGGAGTTGATTTTTCGCGTGACAATGAGTTCCACTTTGCGTGCTGTCGGCCGACTTGGATCGAAGAGTTTATGGCAGGAAATTTTTCCATACGCCGCGACGTCGCGCTTAAAATTGGCGGTTTTGACGAGCGATTCGTGCGGGTCGCATATAATTTTGAAGCTGAATTTGCATATCGGTGGCGCAACGCGGGTCACAGGATTTATTTCGAGCCGACCGCGGCAGTCCATCATTTGCGCGTCGCGGCCGGCGGTACGCGGATGTTTGGCGAACACTTGCGCAGTTTCCGACCGAATCATGCTGTCGGTGCTTATTACTATTTCCTGCGGACCTGGTCGGGGAGGAAAAGCATGACCCAGTTTTTGGGTCGGCCGTTGCGTGCTATCTCCACGCGTCATCACCTTCGCCGGCCTTGGTGGATTCCGGCAACGCTGATCGCGGAGTTTTCCGGTATGGCTTGGTCGTTGGCATTGGCGGCCCGAGGCCCCCGTTATGTCAGCCTTAAGTAAGCAAGCGAGTAATCGGATGCTTGAACCGAGGCTAATATTGCTTACTGGCGCCCCCCTTTTGGCGTCCTTTCTTGTGGTTGCGACTCAGGAAACTTGCCGCCGGATAGATTCTTTTTGCGGGCGGCATGCGGGCGCTTGGGGGCATGGGCACTTTGAGTTCAAGAGAATGGTCGAAAGGCGAGGCATCCAGTGATTGGATTGACCATTGCACTGCTCACGTTTGTGGTCTTGTGGGCAATCACAGACTGGCGTTTAGCCCTGTTATTGTGTCTTGCGACAGCCATTCTGCAGGATGTCTTGAGAAAGCTTACCCCGGATCAGCCGGTTTTATTTGTCGCGTGTGTGGCAGTGGTGTTTGGGGCAGCCTGCGTTGGGGCCTGGGCTCGCGGGAATCCGTTGAATCTGAACCGTGTATTTAGACGAGACCGGCAGCTCGGCATTTCTTTCTTGGTCTTGCTACTGCTGATCATCGTGCAAGCATTCAATTCTTATCTCCGTTTCGACAATCTTTTGATACCGCTGATTGGACTAGCGACGTACCTCCTTCCATTTCTATCAATTGCCTTCGCGTATCAGCTGGTTTTCCGTCAAGGCGAGTTCTGCATTAACCAGTTTATGAAATGGTATATCGTTTGTATTACCATTGCGTTGACGACAATTTACTTGGAATTTTTGGGTTACCGCTCGCCCGTGCTGGGACAGGTGGGTCCATCATTTTTGGTATTTGACCAGGCTACGGGTGTTATATTGCAGTCGTCCGCAGGAATATTCCGAGCATCCGAGATCGCAGGATGGCATGCGATGACGGCGGCGTGTTTTATTTTGCTGATAACATTCTTGCGAAGGATAACCCTCGCGCGAGTGTTGCCCGTTGTGCTTGTAGTCGCGCTCGTTGTAGGAGTGGGGCTTCTCACGGGTCGGCGGAAAGTCGTTATCGAGTTCGCGGTCTTCGCGAGCACTTATTTCATTCTCTGGGCCCTCCTCGAAAAGCGTATGGGAAAGCTAGCCATCATTGCTGCTACAGGTGCTGCCCTGGTGGGATATGCATGGTTGGCGTCAGAATTGAGAGAAGATAATTCGCTAAAATATACCCCAGAATCCTTAGACTTCTCTCTCTACGTTGAGCGAAGCCAAGGCGCCTTCCGCGAAGCGCCAACGCGCTTCGTTGAGTTAGGCATTGCGCCTGTAATGTGGGCGTATGAGAGCTATGGCGTATTCGGCGCTGGGCTGGGAACTGGGACCCAGGGCACACAACACTTCGGAGCGGACGCGGGAGTCGCGGGCGCAGCGGAAGGCGGGCTGGGCAAGATCACACTTGAGCTGGGCATACCCGGTCTTGTTCTTATGGGATGGTTGGCGATTTTGCTTGTTCGGCATCTCTGGCAGATCATGCGAGCTGCATCGCGACATTCGTTAAAAATGGCTCGACTTTCCTTTGGTCTTTTTAGTTTTCTCGTTGCCAATCTGGCAGCGTTCTCAGTTGCCACACAGGCGTATGGCGACTTTTTCGTATTATTGATCTTGAGCTGGACGCTTGCTTTCCTTCTAGCTATTCCGGTACTGATTGAACGGGAGGTGCGCGCCCGACAGCTGGCGACTTTTGAAGAGCTTACCCCCGTGTTCCAACCTAAGACTGTTTAATAACCGCATCCGTTGGGCGTCTGTCCGGGAGGATATTGAATTTTTTGAGTCGGTTATGATTCAAAAGTGGATTCGAGGAAGGCCACCGATGTGGACAGTCCATAAGCAATTGCGATACCCGAGCGGCGCGCCGTGCTCGTATGGTGGCTTTAAGGAGTGCGAACCTTAGTGTCTACGAATATGCCATTCATCACGCTATAGCTTTTAAGCTGATATTGATTTTGTTCGAGGTAGCGGTAAATACGATCAGTGGCATAGCTAGCGGGCAAAAAAACCATGCATCTCGATAACAATAATACGAGGACGGAAAGCATCAATGTTGAACGATGTCAGAACCTCGTAATCATGACCCTCGACATCTATTGAAAGCAGATCGAAAGTGGATGGAACCGCGTTCCGCTCCATGATCGTCTGCAGTCTAATCGCATTAACTGAAACGCGTTTTTTGACACCGGATTCCCCGATCCAATCCTGTTCGAACTTCGCGGAAACAGTAGATAATTCAGGCTGCTTTGCTAGCGTGAACGTTACAGGACGTTCTTCGTTGCTAACAATAGCACAGATCGCAATGTCTCGCGGCCGAACACGCTTGAATAAGCTAATCAATTCGGAATCCCCATCCACTACGACGCCGCGCCATCCTCGCGAATAGAGGTTTAGGGTGTTTGACCCACGGAATGGATGATGACAGCCGATATCCACATAAAACCCAGCGCGAGTCGGATCAATATAGGCTGAAATGATACTGTCCTCACCGCACTGCGCGTAAGAACATCGGCCGTAAGGGTCAAGCAATGCGCGAGTCGCTTCGCAGATCGTCAGAGCCGTTGCCGTCTTGAACGGGAAGTACTTGTAGAGCTCGATGAACCGTCGGGGTCTAAGTGTCATTTTCGCACTGTTGAGTTATGCGCCTTTCCAGCGGATTGACATAAGTTGCTTAAATTCCGCCAGCGCACCGACAATTTATCCCGTTTAACAATCCGCGCAACTATGACTTCGGCCCGACCGCCGTTCCCGCCCGGAGAGGTTGTCGGCGATCCAGTCTGATGATCGGACCGATCACAATGCAATGCCGTTTAATGTTGCGCCAGAATTGCTCAGCGTCTCAGCAACCTATTCTTGACAGCCCGCAGCACAACATGCCGGAAGAAATGCGGCCTTGCCAACTGCAGAAACGGACGGTAACGCTGGAGCAACCGTTGATTTTGCCGGGTCTCCATAATTTGAAGGCACCACATCACTACCGTCTGGAATGCATGTTCCCTTGAGAACCAGCGCTCCCATGCTTGAGATGCGCGAATGCCCATTTCCGGTGCACGGGCAGCAAGGCTCTCGAGTATTTCCGGCACGTCCTGCAAACGCGCCTCACGAACTCGCAGCGAGAACTCAGTCCAGTCGGGCCCAACAGGGGGAACCCACGCATCAGCAATGATCACCGGAACGCGGCCCGCCTTCATCGCCTCAAAAATTCGATAGCTCGATGGGGCTACCCCGCGTGGGCAAAGCACGAACATCGAATCGCGCATTATTCGGAAGTACTCGGCCTGCCATTGCTCATAAGTGTCAGCACTCTTTCCGAAACCACGTCCTTCGTCCTTTGACGTGTCTCTAACAAATCCCTGACTGCCTTCGAGCCTGGCGATTCGCTTTCGCAACGGGTGCGTATCGTAAGCACCGCAGAACGAGAACAGATGCAGCGGTCTTTCTTTGATCGGAGATGGCTGAATCCAGTCGTGGTCAATGACCTTGATATAAAACCCTGAACGCATATGGGATGGTAGGTACCATGGCGTCTCCGCACAAGTATATGCGCCAGGAATGAACGGAACATCACGATCATTGGTGCTGTAGATAAATACTTTCTCACCAAATCGCTTGGTTAAAACATGATTCCGAACGTCTGCCTGAATGTTTGATAGGGGATCAGAGAACAGAATTATGTCTGCATCCTCGGGGTTCGCGACAACGTGATGCACTGGCTTTCTGCATGCCAACGAGGATTGCTTCAACCGCGAAAGGTTTGTCCACCAATCACCGGAAATCGCAGCGCTATTGGTTGACGTCAGGTAGACGTTAGCCATTGGTCAATTTAACAATGTTGGGCCGCGTACCAGCGGCATTAGCTCGGCTCGAGTGCATCTATCCATATTATCACATCCGCAGCAGGATTCCAATTTTCGGGAGGAAATAAAGTGTTTCTCAAGAAACTTTGTAATCCTGCTTGATGTTTTCGGATAGGCTTTAGCTAAGCGTTCTCTAACCTTTTGGAGTTGCATTGTGCTTGCAGTTGTAACAACTCATCCAATCCAGTATCAAGTCCCAATATGGAAGGGATTGGCGGCAAGGAGAAACATACCCTTCAAGATTTTCTATCTGAGCGACCAGGGTCTGGAAGCGCGGTTCGACCCTGGCTTTGGCAAGTCGCTTTCGTGGGATATCGACTTGTTGGGGGGGTACGAATGTGAGTTTCTCGATGCCTATAGAGGCGCACGATTGGACTCGTTTTGGGGGTTGCGACTCAAACGCGGCTTTCGGCACGCTCTTCGCCGGATGGGTGCGGCCGTGCTTTGGATCCAGGGCTGGCAGGTAGCTGCCTATTGGCAGGCCGTGTTCGAGGCGCAAACGGCCGGTACAGAGGTGTGGCTCCGAGGGGAAACGAACGCGCGCAGCAACGCCGGCGGGATCGGGCGACAATTCAAACGCCGGCTGCTGCGCGAATTGCTGCGTCGTGTGGATCGATTCTTGTATATTGGGAAGGCGAATCGGCAGTTCTACCTGGAACAGGGCGTCGCCAACGAACAGCTCGCAGCCGCACCCTATTGTGTCGACAATCTTCGATTTGCCGCTGGCGCGGCGGTTGCTCGCCCCGAGCGTGGCCGTATTCGCGAGGGGTGGGGGATCCCAGCGGAGGCGTTCTGCTTCCTGTTTGCAGGAAAATTTCTCGCTAAAAAACGCCCGCTTGATCTCATTGAAGCCGCGCGGCGTCTTCAGAACGCGTGTCAGGGAAAGAAGATACATCTGTTGTGGGTCGGGATGGGCGAGCTTGGCGGGGAGCTCAGGCAAGCCTGTCATGCGTGTTTCGATGCGGAAAGGGGAGAGCACGCTAATGCCCCGAACGGCCGCAATGGACCGAATGCCTCGTTCGTCGGCTTCTTAAACCAATCCGAAATCAATCGAGCTTATGTCGCGGCCGATTGTCTCGTTCTCCCAAGCGATGCGAAGGAGACCTGGGGTCTCGTCGTCAACGAGGCAATGGCGAGCGGCCTGCCGTGCATTGTGAGTGACGCCTGCGGTTGCGCGGAGGATCTCATCGAGCCGATCCGGCCCGATCTCTGCTATCCGGTGGGAGACATCATGGCCTTGGAGCGCGCCATGGCAGCGGCAATCATGCACACCCCGCCCGCAGAGCTCTTGAGAGCGCATGTTTCCAAGTACGATGTCACTCAAACTATCGATACCGTGGAGGCTCTCTATTTCGAGGTATTAGGACGCGCGGCCGCCAAATCGGATCGCGTACCCAAACAATAACCACTCTCCTGTCCGGCAGTTGGCTATGGCGGTTCGATCCGGTCCGTGCATCGATTGGCATCAGCTCTTTCCGTACCACGTGCGACTTGAAAACGTCGCCAGAAGGCAGACTGAGTGATAGTCGTGGCGCGTCAAGTAGGCGCAGTCAATAGCGGATGGGGCTATGCACAAGATTGAAATGATCAGCGCGGTTATTCTGACGAATAATGAAGAGCCGAATATAAGCTATTGTCTTGAGAGCATAAGACAAATTTCTAACATCTACGTCGTAGACTCAGGCAGTACCGATAGCACAGTTAGCATATGCAAGAGGTTTGACGCTCAGGTGTTCCGCCACGCTTATGCCAATCATGCTAATCAGTGGCAGTGGGCGCTCGATAATCTACCTATCCTCACCCCGTGGATTCTGGCACTGGACGCGGATTTCGTTGTGACTCGTGAGCTTCTCGATCGTATCTCTCGGGAGATTGATACATTAAGCGAAGATATCGGAGGCATTTACGTGCGACATTTGTATAACTTCGGGTGGGGCAGGATCCGCTTCGGGGGCACCAAAAAATACTGGCTACGCATCGTTCGCCGAGGTTGCGCGCGTCCTGATACTGGTGATCTCGTAGATTTTCGTTTCCTCGTCGATCGACAAGTCGTTCGCTGGCCTGAGGCTGTTATTGAACACAACCATAAAGACGATGATATTTCGACTTGGATAGCAAAACAGGACAAGTTCTCATTGAGGCTGGCGGTGGAGGAGGAGCTCCGGCGCAGAGGACTTCATGCTTGGGATCGAACACCTCGCTTGCTTGGAACTGTCGATGAAAGATTTTCCTGGCTTCGTGACCGTTGGCTAAAGCTACCGTTATTCTTCAGGCCCGTGTTATATTTCGTGTACCGATATGTAATCGCCGGTGGCTTTCTAGACGGGCGCGCAGGCTTTCTTTACCACGTATTACAGGGTTTTTGGCTGCGACTGGTAGTGGATTGGAAGACCGTTCAGCTTAGGCGCATGGAATTGGATGATCGCGCCCTGCAGGAGTTTGCACATGTAATGTTTAAGTCCCCTAGTGGATCGGTGGTCCAGATTGAAGTGGCTAGGAAGTCGGTATAGCAGCCTTAAGGGCAACCGAAGATGCGGTTGGTCCCCTCTTCGCGTTGGATCCCTTAATGGGCCAGGGCGTACTTGAATGAAGATCTTTGTCCCGACAGCGGCTGAATGTAAATTGGTTACCATATATGACAGCTGCATAGACGCATTTCTGGAACATAATGTAAATCGGGGTGTGTCTTGGGTTCCTGAGCCTAAGGCGGCAGATATTATTGTACTGTTTGAAGAATGGGATACTCGTTTTTGGCATTATTCCGACATTTTGGCCGAGGATCCATTTTTTACGGCGCACTGGGATCGTATTTTTACGATAAATTGCGATGATCTGGGTCGAGGATTTTTGCCTGGCTGTTACACTTCTCTGACCAAAGCCAACTTCGAGCCTCAATTACATCGAGCATGCGCATATCCGTACCGTTACAATGAGTTCGTGGCGACACCGTCTAGGAAAGAAAAGGGGAGTGCCAAATGGCTTTTTTCTTTCCGTGGCACGGATGTTTCCCATCCAGTACGTAGGAGGTTATTTCGCTATTTTGGCACGCACCCGCGGGCGAAAATGGTGCGGACCGGAACGCAGTTTCACAGTCATTCCGTTAAGGAGAAGCAGGAGTATGTGGATGATATCCTGTTAAGTAAGTTTGTTCTGTGTCCTCGCGGCTGGTCCCCCGTCACCTACCGGTTGTTTGAAGTAATGCAGCTAGGGTGCTGTCCAGTAATCATCTCTGACGATTGGATTCCCGTTCATGGAGTGCCATGGCAGGAGTGCTCTATAGTTATCAAGGAAAGTGATGTCGCATATTGTGCGGATATTCTGACACAACAAGAATCTAACGCAGAGCGACTTGGGAGGGCGGCTCGGGAGATCTGGGAATCACATTTTTCCGAAGCAGCTAAATTCCGCGAGATGCTGAGCTCTATAATTGAGCTAAGGGACGAAAGAGGAGATGCTTGCAGCGATTTTAGGGAGCGATGGTCGTCGTGGCGGTTTCATTATTGTAATGGGTGGCTACCACATCAAAGGCTGGCAAAAAGGATCGGACGAGAGTTGGAAAACCGTGCAAAATTCCTTTCGCGCAGGACACAAAGCGCTTTGTAAGCGATGAGGTACTGCTCGCTCTTATATTGACGCTGCTTCGGCGCAACATCGATCCGTCTGCATGGACGCGTTCTGTTAGAGCGGACCGCCGTAGGAGCCGAAGAAGGCGAGGTCGAGTTCACCCTTGGACGGGATACGGGCAATCACGTGACCGAGAGAAACGCCGGACGAACTCAAAGGGTCTCGATGCGGACACTTGACAGTGTAGCAGCCTTAACTCCGCCCACTATGATCAAAGTCGATGCTGAGGGTTACGAGGCGCAGGTCTTTCGAGGCGCGCAAGCTGTGCTCAGCTCACCATTACTCAAGGCAGTCATTACCGAAGGTCAGAGGCCCGCTGACATCGCGCTATTGCTAAAGGCTGGCTTTGCGCAATACAAATATGACCCGTTTCAGCGAATGCTTAGCCGCGTTGGCACAGGATCAGGCAATAATGCGCTATTTCTTCGCGATTCATCATTCGCTGCGACGAGGTTGAAAGGGGCGCCATCATTTCAGGTTCTAGGCTATACGATTTGACCACTACCTGTGACATCCCAACGGTCTAGCGTAGTAGGGCTAACCAGACTTTTTTCTCCCGGCCAGTAAACGACAAAGCTGGGTCGGGCTACGTGTGCCCACAACGATAATCAGGACGGCCTCGTAGGCGAGATCTTCGATGATCGTTTTCGGCCTCAACGCCTTCCATGGTGATTCCACCGCTGCGCTCGTCCGCGACGGCAAACTCGTCGCGGCGGCGAAAGATGAGCGATTCCGCCGCGTGAAGCACGCCACGGAACAGATTTCACGTCAAAGACGGCGGACTTCGACCAGCTTCTCGGAGTTTCTGCAGTCGGAACTACCGCGCAATCACGCGACCGACCTCTGAAGGAGCTCTCGAACCGACACACGCCGCGAGCTGTGTTTACCGAAGTCGACGGCCTCGAATACGCGAAAATGGTGATCGGGATCAGGGTAGTGCACTGCATCGTTCGGGCAGAATCGGTCCATCGTCTTCCAGTCAAGAACGTGAAGGGGAACGGCTCCCCAGAATGAGGCCCAGTGGCTAAAGGAGCTGTTGGGACCGATTATATAGTCACACGACGCCAGCAAGTACATGTCCTCGAGGGGGGCACCACGATGGATCTCGGTGTTCAGTCCGTCGAATGCCGCTGGGTCGATGGGCTCATCGGACACTAGGTGAAAACAGACGGTCCGCGGCCGAAGCCGCTCAGCCAGATGCTGCATGACCGCGCAAAACTCGTCATCCGTATAGAAGAGGAGGCCGTCACAGAAGACCCGGTAGTCGGTTCTTCGCATGTGAACGCCGACCTGGACGTCGGCGCGCTGGCCGCATTGACCCATGACACGCCGCACGGAGTCGAGCACTTCGGCTGGAGGGGCAAGAGTGGTGACAATCTCCTGTCGGTGGCGCTGAAGGCTTGCAGGCGCGGCGAAATAGAATCCAGAGAGGAACAAGACATACCTCGATCGCGCAAGGCCTTCGAAATCGGGGTCGTGATCGAGATCGAGCAACTCCCCTTCTTTGAGCAACAGCGTGGGGAAGAAAGACAACTTGAGATTCAGCCTATACCCTAACACAGCCAGTTTCCCTGGCCAGCCTTCCCTCAGCACGGCGGGTGATTTGATCTGATTGGAATAAGGGGGGGCGAGCAACGTGAGTCGTTTCTCGATGGCATAGGCCGAGAGATTAGCGAGCGTCCAGAGGCGGTTTGCGAGCCGGCCATGGCTTTGCGCGAGCACGATGATTGGTTGTGCGCTGGTCACAGGAGACCCGGACTTACATCGCGCCCGGCAAGCCGAAGCAGCTGGACAGTATCGGGTCCCGGAGTTCTTCGGTTACGGGCATGGGCTGCTTCACGGATGTATACCCATTGGTCTCCGCTGCGACGTTCGTGAAAATAAGTCTCTGCCTCGAACATGTAAAGCGGGAGAGGCCCTGGGAAAAACCCATGGCTGTGATGCGGAAAATTAAGCGTGCGGTTCGCTTTCCGGATAGTCTATTTGGCACTTATAGCTTCTTGGTTAAAGGCTCGGGCGTTGCGGCGAATCCCCGCCTTCGTGAACGATCTCCGAACCTTCAAGCGGATGCTGGGCGACCGGACCGACTGGACGTTCGGTCCAATGCTGCCCATGCTCGAAGAACGGGGCGTTGTGAGCGGGAGCGCCAGTGGCCATTACTTTCATGAGGACTTGCTCGTGGCTCGGCGCATCCATAAGCGAAATCTGCGTCGCTATATCGACGTGGGCTCCCGGATCGACGGGTTCGTGGCGCACGTCGCCTCATTCCGGGAAAAGGCGGCTTGCCTCCGTTGTACCGGAAGGTGTGCCTTACCGCATCGGCTACACAGGACTGCGGCTCGGCCCGCTCACAATTTGTACCTTGCGATCAACTGACGACAAGTGGGATGTAATTATAAGGTAGGCAGTGTCGCAGGGCGTCACCTACGCGTGATGGCTGTAGGTATGAGGTCGCGCAAGGGGATGTTGGACGATCCGCACTGCGTGAACCGCCGCGGGGCTTCGCCGCCCCGCATCGCAGTTCTGGTGCCGTGCTACAACGAGGCGACGACCATTCGCCAAGTCGTCGCGTCGTTCCAAGCGGCGCTGCCTAGCGCGACCATTTTTGTCTACGACAACAACTCACGGGACGGCACCGGAGATATTGCAAGGACGGCTGGCGCGGTAGTGCGACAGGAAAGCCGCCAAGGAAAGGGTCACGTCGTCCGGCGCATGTTCGCCGACATCGACGCGGATGTTTTCGTGCTCGTGGACGGCGATGGAACCTACGACGCCTCTGCGGCTCCCATGCTAATTTCCACGCTCCTTGACGACCAGCTCGACTTTGTGAACGGAGCGCGAATCTCGACGGTGAGGGAGGCGTACCGGACCGGCCACCGCCTCGGAAACTGGCTGCTTACCTCTCTCGTGCAGCTGATCTTTGGGCGGCAGTTCCGGGACATGCTCTCGGGCTACAAGGTGCTGTCCCGTCGGTTCGTGAAATCGTTTCCGGCGACGTCGACGGGGTTTGAGACTGAGACGGAACTCGCAGTTCATGCATTGGAGCTGCGCATGCCGTCGCAAGAGGTTGACACGGTTTATAAAGAGCGTCCGGCAGGCTCAACAAGCAAGTTGCGGACGTGGCGGGATGGCACACGTATCCTGATGCTGATTGCCCGTCTCGTGAAGGAGGAGCGCCCTTTTCAGTTCTTCGGCCTTCTTGGGGTGAGTTTTGCTGTAACCGCTATGGCGTTGGGCATCCCGCTCGTGCTGACATTTCTCGAAACCGGACTCGTACCGCGCTTTCCGACCGCGATCCTGGCGGTCGGCCTCATGGTTTTAGGAATGCTCAGCTTCATGTCGGGCCTCGTCCTGGACATGACGACACGGACCCGTCAGGAGATAAAAAGACTGTTCTATCTCTCTGTACCGGCGCTACCGCGCCCCAATGACTCGTGGGGGCTTCTTGGCCGATCCCGGCCTAGAGAGCGAGACGGAATCGCTGAGACGGCGCGGCTGTTGGAGGCATGTACCGCGCTCCGCTTACAATGCCAGACGCGGCATACATGGAAGTTTCCGAGGCTGAGTGCTGGGTGTCGCCACGACGCCCATAAGGAGGCCACGAGAACCAAAGGCCATAATACATCTGATGTATAACCTTGCCGAGGTATAGCAGTGGACGATCCAGGATGGCGAGAGCGCATCCGCGAAGCAGCAGGCAAATGCAAGCGCCCGCGGCGACCTCATTAGAAGACTTAGTATCATTCTTCGTGAGGTACTGATCCAGAATCGTGTCTACCAAACATTCGTCACCGTAGAACCCGAGAGTTGGCCAAGTCTGTCGCTTTGAGTCACGATTAGCAATCAGGCGCGCGAACATGGCGTCAGCGCTGTCGCCAGCAGCTATTGCAATCTCATGCCTGGCTGCCTCGCTCGCGAGCACGATGTTAATGTGATTGCAAAAGAGCGTCTTTGCGCCAAACACGACTGAGTATTTGTCGGAAGGGAAAGCACCAAGCCGGGAACCCGTCGCGAGCAGTGCCAGTGCAGTGGCGCATGACAGCACGATCACTGCAAACCGACGAGGCGTATACGGCCAGGCGATCCACACTCCGAGTGACGTGACGGCTATCGGGACAAGAATTCCCCGCGATTTGAAGCAGGCCGCCAAAGCGGCCATGATAATGGCGGCAGCCACCGACCAGCACCGGATTGCGTTCTTAACGCTCGTGGCGAGGAGTAATCCGAGAACCGCTAGATTCAAAAAAACCGTATAGAGCGTTTCGGGAGCGATGATGTTTCTAAAGTTCAACAAACCAGGATACATCGCGAGGAGGATGATTGGCCCCAGTGAATAGGCGCTCCGTGTGACCTTCTGGGCTGTTGCAGCAAGCGCCAGCATCAAGGCCGCCCACGCCGCTTCCTGGAAAAGGACAACAGAGCCAAGGTCACCGCCAACGGCGAAAGTCATCGCTAGAAATATCGGATAGCCCGGATCGCGCCTGCCGACAACTGTTGGTCTGCCCGCTTCGAGCGTGAGGAGGGCTGACTCCACATTATGCTGACAATCATCCCAGATAACGGGGATGAGCGGTCTGAATGAAACGACAATCGCTAGGACCAGGATCGCCCACGATAGCAAGGATACGACGTTCAGCTTGCGAGCCATGACATCAAGTGGATCATCACGAGTTCGTGGCTCTTGCCGGTGAATAAAGAGCGGCTCTGAGCCAAGTCCAAATCGCACAATATCCTATTTCGGAGGGGACACCCGTCCCAGATGAACCCTCGCGTCGCCGTCGTAATCCCTACAACGAAGCAGTCACAGCTCGAGGCAGTCGTTGCTCGCGGCCCGGCGCATCCATAAGCGAAATCCGCGTCTCCACGATTGGTACCGACCCAATGAGATGGTAGCCCCGCTGCAGCGCGGTCGATCCCTATAATTACGGGGCAATCAATTGAACCTGCAATAGGGCCGGTCTTGCAAAGGTCGATTTATGCGGATGCTCCACGTCGTCCCGAGCTACTTGCCCGCAGTGCGCTATGGAGGGCCAATCTTTGCGATTCACGGCCTCTGCAAGGCCATGGCGGCAAGAGGACATGAAGTCCAAGTCTTCACTACGAATATTGACGGGCCCGGAAACAGTCCCGTGCCAATTGGAGTTCCGGTTAATCTGGAAAGCGTTCTGGTCCGATATTTTTCTTGTCCTTTGCTCAGGCGCCTCTATTGGGCACCGGCGCTAGGTCGCGCGCTTGAGAACGAAATCGGCAAATTCGATGTAGTGCATCTTCATTCAGTTTTTCTGTGGCCGACGTGGGCTGCAGCCCGTGCGGCGCGCAAGGCTGACATGCCTTACGTCCTCTCCCCCAGGGGCATGCTGGTCAGGGATCTGATCGGTCGGCGCAGCTGGCTTGCCAAATCCGCCTGGATCCAGATCATCGAGAGATCGAACCTCCGGCAAGCTGCTGCGGTTCATTTGACATCGCAGCTTGAAGCCGCGGAGCTCCAGCGCTTCGGCTGGCAATTGCCGCGGCTGGCAGTCATTCCGAATGGAGTGGACGAGCCACCGCCTTGCCACGGCCAAATTGCCACAGACATCGAGGCGATTGCCGCGGAGCAGCCGCTCGTTTTGTTTCTCGGGAGGCTCAGCTGGAAAAAGGGGCTCGATCGGCTTCTGCACGCGTTCGCGTGCACCAGGGCAGGCAAACTCGCCATCGTGGGCACGGATGACGAGGGCATCGCTCCGCGACTTGTAAAGCTTGCAGGAGGCCTGCGAATTGCGGACCGGGTTCGTATCCTGCCGCGTACCGTTATCGGATCCGAAAAAGAGCGTTTGTTTGCGGCAGCGCGAGCCTTCGTGCTTACTTCCTATTCGGAGAATTTTGGCAACACCGCGCTCGAGGCCATGCGGCGTCGTGTGCCGGTGGTCGTAACGCCGGAAGTAGGGGCCGCCGACATCGTGCGGGAGTCTGGGGGTGGCGTGGTCGTTGCCGGGGACCCGATCCCACTTGGCGCCGCCATCTCCCGGCTGACATCAGATGCGGACCTCGCCCGATCAATGGGCGAAGCCGGACAACGCCACGCCATGGCCCACTATTCTTGGACGAGCATTGCCGCCCGAATGGAAGATTTCTACGAAAGCCTCAGCTAATAGAGATCGCGAACTGCAACCAGATTAATGTTGATCGGTGGACGAATGTTAAGACGCCTTCTAGAGCGCTCGATGAGGTGGCTGGTATTCCCTCGTCGATTGCCGGGGGCATTCGAAAAGGCAGTTCTGTACGTTACTCCGGCAGCAGGGCTGCGGTACATTTTCAGACCAATCGCCAACATTGATCCTGCCCTGCTGATGGCTGCTCGTACACTGGTCAGGAGGGGTGACGTCATTTGGGATATTGGTGCCAATATTGGTCTATTTTCTTTAGCAGCAGCTGTTTGTGCAGGCGACCGCGGCCAAGTGATCGCCTTTGAGCCAGATGCATGGATTGCGCAATTGCTCAGGCGAACGAGCGGTGCGCAACCGATCGCACATGCTCGGATAACGGTTGCCCCTATTGCGGTTGCATCCGAGGTTTCGCTGAGGTCGTTCTCGATTGCGGTTCGGTCAAGAGCATCCAATGCCTTGTCGGAATACGGTAGCACCCAAATGGGTGGGGTTGAGGAACAACACGTGGTCGCGGCGTTCAATCTGGATTGGCTCCTCTCGAAATTACCTATCCCAGATATCATTAAGATAGATGTAGAGGGCGCAGAACTTGAGGTCCTGAGCAAGCAGGTCCGTATGTTGAACGAAGTGCGGCCGGTGATTGTATGCGAGGTCGGAACAAACACTGCTGACGAAATAACGAAATTGTTGAACTCAGCATCATATTGCTTGTTCGATGGCGAAAAACCGTTGACGAACGCGCAAACAGTCAATCGCGCAACTTGGAGTACGATAGCAATACCTGAAGAAAAAAAACATCGGCTGCCCTGACTTTCTGTGTCCGGAAACAGACACTCGGGCCAAGGACATGGTCGTGGTCCGACAGCGGCAGGCGCTACTTATGAAGAAGGTGTCTACGGATCGCAAATGCTTGACCATGTAACACCGGTTCCGCTGACAAATAGTTGAGGTACAAAATACCGCCCGCACTCTGTCCCACCTTGCCTGGCCAAGGACATTGTCGGTTGTCGACAGCGGTGGTCCGGACGGGACGCTGGCAGGTACTGGCAAGCCTTCCCAATGTGCGCGTGTTCAAGCGCAGTTTCGATAGCCATGGAGACCAGTGGCGGTATGCAGTCGAGGAGACGCAAATCGCCACCGATTGGATCCGCCTTGACGCAGACTATCAAGTGAGCGATGCACTTGTCGCGGAGATTGCAGCGCTCGACCCGAATGCCCCCGTTAGCGTCTATCGCGTCTCGTTCGACGACGCCATTTTCTCTCGCAAGCTATTGTCTTCGCTCTATCCCGCAAATACAGTCCTGCTGCGCAAGGGACGTTTTTCTGTACGCGACAAGGGGCACACCGAGGCTTGGGAGGTAAATGGTCCCGTAGCAACGCTCAGCGACGTGATCATCATGACGATTGGAAGGCAACCGGGCAATGGTTAATCGGTCAGGCGCGCTATAATGCAACGCGAGCTCGATTATCTTCACATGGACAAAGGTGGATTGGTGGGCTGGTTGCGGCTCAGGCCGCCGCTCATGCCCATCGCGGTTTTTCTCTACTGCCTGTTTGGAAAGGGTCTTCGTGCGGGAATTTTTTACGCCTTGCAGCGTCATGGTAGCCGAAGCTGCGCTATCCCTCATGGTGCTCGAGGGAAAAGCTGCGCAACCAGGCCGTTCGATCCGCCCGTCATGACTCTGAGGCGCCTTGATACCGGGCGCAGAGTATGGACGCTGCACCGCGCCGGTCTCCCGAGCAGACGGATCTCGCGACCCATTATCAGCGCCTTCAGCCTGCGGTCCGAATGCTATCGCGGCATAGTCGGTGAAATCATTCGCGTCGACCCGAATCCGGCTCCTTTTGGGATCTCGATCGGATCAAACCACTAGTGGCGTGGTCGACGCTTTAACGTCGGATGATTCGAGGTTGATCACCCCGGAGACTACGCCACCTTCAATTCCAGCCCACCTCCGCGACAGCACCTTGCACTCTTTTCGATCCCCAATAGCAATTGCGCTTTTGTTGGTTGGTTTTGGTGCTGCTGTATGGCTCGAAGGGGAGGCTTTGCTTCGGAGCTTGACCGATCTTTGGATCGTTTCTGACCCGGTAACACGTGGGGACGCGGTTGTTGTGCTGGGGGGAGGTCTCGAATATAGGCCCATCGTAGCAGCCGACCTGTATAAGAAGGGTTTTGTCAGTAAAGTTCTTGTCTCTCGGGTCCCCGAGGGGTACGTCGGTGCATTGCTAGGGCACACCGAACTCAACCGAAAGGCGCTGTTGAAATTAGGCGTGCCAGACGCTGCCATTGAAATGTTTGGAACGGAAAACAGGAACACCGAAGATGAGGTTCTCGCCTTAAAGGACTGGGCAGAGCAGAACGCGGCCTCGGTGCTCATTGTCCCAAGCGAAATCTTCTCCGCTCGTCGCGTACGCTGGATTTTTCACCGAGAGTTTCATGGGACAGCTGTCCGTATCGAGGTTCCATCCTTTGAGGAGGACTTTACTCGTGCAGGGTGGTGGAAGACGAATGCGGGTCTGATCGCGTTTCAGACCGAGGCCCTCAAATATATCTATTATCGCTTCAAGTATTGAGCGTTCGCGCTGAATCGCGCGCCGCCGTCGGTGGCATTGCGGCGGTTGGCCTCGATCTGTTTAGGCGACGTCATTGGGACCGGGTCTCGGAATTGGCTTCGTTTTGCGATTTTCGCCCGTTTGGTGACCCCGAGAGTAGTCTCAAAGTGAACCAGTTCCGAGGAGGCCGTGAAGGGCACCAACGTTGAGACGCGCAAGCTTTGGACGCAGACACATCCGATTCGATTAGCAATGAACGTGCGCGGACGCTTGCGACCGCGCGAACCATTCACGCGATCCGTAGCAACATCTTCCTTCGTCGCACGCCGGCCGTTGGGCTCAATCGGAATTTCAGATTCCGGGTCCGCACCAAGATCGGGTGCATCGAGATCGTCCTCTCCGGCGATCCCGACCAGCGTAAATAGCGCATAGCGGCGAGCATAGGTTAGATGGACGATTGCGATGGCGTGGCGACCGAGGCTCTTGCGCACGGATATCAAGGCCGCTCGACAGTGGGGCATAGGGAAAGCTCGCCCGGAGTCGCGCGGCAACGAAGGGCCGATGATGCCGACGAGTGATTTCTGAGGATTGATAAAGCTCGGCTTGCGCCTTGGCGAGCGCGGCGGCAATCGCACCGATTGATTCACTGGACCGGTGCATGGCCGACCTCCATGCGCTAGACATCGATAGTCACCGCCCCAGATTTTGATCGTTTAGCCCGGATGCCATGTCCGATCACCTCCTTCGCGTCTTCCGGCATTAGGGCTTTGAGCTCGGCCTCGGCATTCTTATGCTCGAGGTAAACGCCGGAGAATTCGGCCCACGCTTTTGACGAGCTCATGTCCACGGTCCGGACGACCTCGATGCGGGGCCTGCGGTGATTCGGCGTTGAAGAGGCGAGGGGGCTCGCAGCGGAAAAGAAGTTCTGGCGGTGCGAGGCAGCCGGTTAAGGCCCCGGTTCTTATGAAAACCGGGACTGTTTCGTTGTGGAGTCGGACGTCTCCTGTGCTTCACAGAATTAATTAGCGACCCCGGTCGTCGCCGGCGTTTTCGCTTTTAGGGTCGGCCCTAAGGCGTACGCCGGGTCCACTGCCGTTCGTGAATTCTACGCCGGCGGACTCGAAAGCGCGTCTGAGTGCAGTCACGGTCGAACTGTGTGCAGCCAATATGCCCGGAGCGACTTCGACGCGCTTTATCGTTGGTAGCGGTACGCCTGAGGCCTGAGCCAGATCCCGCTGTTCCCAGCGCAACAACGCTCGAGCGGCGCGAATCAGTTCACTGGTAATCGCTAGTGAATCCAATCTTTCAGGCATCGACACAGGACCCTTAGGAATCAGTAAATATACCTGAGGTATTGACAACCGATCCTCCGGCGCCTAGAGTATCGGTCTCGGTAATTCGGAGAAAACGGATGCAGGATAGACGTTCTTTCATCGGCGGCTCCGACGCTCGGATCATAATGGGCGGCGACGAGGCCGCGCTGGTCCGCCTCTGGCGCGAGAAACGGGGCGAGGCCGAGCCGGAGGACCTGGCCGGCAACCTGATCGTGCAGCTCGGAACGGCGACTGAGGGTCTCAACCGCTCCTGGTACGAGCGCAACACCGGCCGGCAGGTCCGCGACGTGCAGCGCCGGGTCAGGCATTCGGCGATTCCTTGGATGGCGGCAACCCTCGACGGAATCGTGGACGGCACGGAAGCCGTGTTCGAGGCCAAGTTCATGCTTCCCTGGTCGTTCTCGGAAGAGACCGCGGCTGAAAAGTACATGGCGCAGGTCCAGCACAACATGTGGGTCACCCATTTGCGGAGCTCGGTGCTGTCAATCATCACCGGCGGCGGCAAATGGGTAGAGATCACGATTCCCGTCGACCCACTTTATCTTAGCGTCCTGGTCTCGGGCGAAAAGAAATTCTGGCGCTGCGTCCAATCGGGTGACCCCCCGCACCTCATCAATGTCGAGCCGCCGCGGCCGCGCATTGAAGCTGTCCGCATCCTCGACATGAGTTCGTCGAATTCATGGGCCGAGTTCGCAGCCCTGTTCCGCGATACGCGGCAAGCTTTCCTCGACCACGAGCGGGCGAAAAGCGAGCTCAAGTCCTTGATGCCCGAGGACGCCAAGGAGGCGATCGGCCACGGCGTGCGGGCCAAGCGCTCGAAATCGGGGGCGGTAAGCTTTGATCTCCTGGAGGTGGAGGCCAGCCATGCACCGGTCCAGTGAATCGGTAGCGGCTCTGGCTTCGGCCTTGGCCAAGGCTCAAGCCGAGCTGATCAACCCGGAAAAGTCATTGACCGCCACGATCCGCACCGGACGGGCAGGGGAGGGCGACCGCACCTTCCGCTATGCCCCATTGTCGAGCGGCCTCGATATCGTGCGCAAGACCCTAGGTCAGTATGAGATCGCCACGGTACAGACAACGGCGATCGACCAGGCGGCCGGCCTCGTCAATTTGACCACCATGCTCGCCCATGCCTCGGGCGAATGGATTGCCTCCGATTGGCCAGTATGTCCGATCGTCGAAATGGCTAGTCCCCAGCGCATGGGCGCCGCCCTGACCTATGCACGCCGCTACGCCTTGTTCACGCTCGTTGGTATTGCCGGTGAGGATGATCTAGATGCGCCGGATCTTTGTGATGGACCACTATTGGCGTCGCCGTCAGCGTTCGACCGCTCGATCAAACCGAGCGATAGTCAACCTAGAGTACCACCGCGAACGCCTGGCAATGGACAAGCACGCGGCAGCATGAACGGCAACCGGCCAGCCATCCTCGATCCTGATCAATCAGCCGCTTTGCGTGAAAAGCTGCTACATGAAGTTGAGAACATCCCGTCGGCTGATCTCGCGGCGGGTTGGGCCTGGGAGGCACTCGCCGCCAAGAACAGTCTCACGGCAGCTGATGCCAAGCTCGTGGAGGACGCCTTTGAACGCAGGCTCTCGGAGTTTCCGTCCTCCGAAATCGCTTCGAATGCTGGTTCTTCCGAAACCCAAGCGATTGGACCTCAGGAAAACGTCGCCAACGAGAGCACAGACGCAGGGCCAACGAAGGGCATCGACAAGAGCCTCCTCGCGGTTGCCGCACCACGGCGTTATCGCAACCGGGAGCACCTTCGCTCTGTCGCCAAGCAGGCCTGCCTGATCTGCGGGCGCAAACCATGCGACGCGCACCATCTGCGGTACCTGCAGCCGCGCGCGCTCGGCCGCAAGGCCAGCGATGAATTCGCCGTGCCGCTCTGCCGTGTCCATCATCGGGCGGTCCATCGCGCCCGCGACGAGCGCGCCTGGTGGCAGACGGCCGGCATCGATCCCATTAAGGTCGCGCGTAAGCTGTGGAAAGATACCCGCATCGACGAGGGGCGGATCGAGCCCGAGGGTGCGCCGCAAGCTGCCGCCGCAGATCGAAGTTCACAACCCGGCGGAGATGTTGTGGAGACTCAGGCGCAAGCCTGACGAGAAATCGACATGCTCACCCAGATTGCGGCATGTGGCGAGCTCTTTCACACCGCCACCGGGACCGCTTTCGCCGATCTTCTGGTTGATGGACACCGGGAAACCTGGCCCATCCGCAGCAAGCGCTTTCGCGGCTGGCTGCGGCGGCGCTACTACGAGGTCACGGGAGGTGCCCTGGGCGCGCAAGCGATCTCCCCGGAGCTCGATTTACTGGAAGCGCGGGCGCAATTTGACGCCCCCGAGCGCTCCGTCCATGTCCGCGTCGCAGAGCAGCAGGGCCACGTCTATCTTGATCTCGCCGACGACCACTGGCGTGCCGTCGAAATCGGACCCGACGGCTGGCGGGTGAATAAATGTCCGCCGGTGCGCTTTCGCCGCCCGGTCGGCATGTTGCCGCTGCCGGTCCCGGAGCGTGGAGGATCGATCGAAGCGCTCTTGCCGCTTCTTAATCTTTCCAGTCGAAATGATTTCGTGTTGGTCGCGGCATGGCTGTTGGCGACGCTGCGATCCGGCGGCCCCTATCCATTGCTCGCGATATCCGGCGAGCAAGGCTCGGCCAAGACCGTCCTGTCGAAAATGCTCAAGGCGCTAGTTGACCCCAATGCCGCCCCGGTGCGGGCGCTGCCGCGCGAGGAACGCGAGCTGATGATTACCGCCAACAACAACCATCTGCTGGGATTTGATAACCTCTCCGGCTTGCCGGCCTGGCTCTCGGATGCGCTCTGTCGGCTGGCGAGCGGGGGTAGCTTCGCGGTCCGGCAGCTCTATACCGATGATGACGAGGTCCTGTTTCGGGCGGCCCGCCCGCTGCTCGTAAACGGCATCGAGGACGTCATCAGCCGAGCAGATTTGGCGGACCGTGGGATTTTTCTGACCTTAGCACCAATTGGCGAGCAGCAACGGCGCTCCGAAAGCGAGCTTTGGCGCGAGTTCGAGATTGCGCGCCCTCGCATGCTGGGCGCCTTGCTTGATGCTGCAGTGCGTGGATTGCGGACATTGCCCGCTGTTCGTCTCACGAGCTTGCCGCGGATGGCAGACTTCGCCTTGTGGGCCACGGCTTGCGAAACAGCGCTGTGGCCTGCGGGCACCTTTACGCGCGCCTATGATGCGAACCGCAAAGCGGCAGTCGAAGGCATTATCGAGGTGGATCCGGTGGCAGTTTGCGTCCGCAAACTCATGGCGGAACGCAGCGGTTGGGCGGGAACCGCTTCGGACCTTCTGCGGGCCGCGACCGATCTTGCCGGTGACAATATCTCGAAAAGAAGCGCGGACTGGCCGAAAAATCCCGCCGCCCTCGCTGGCCGGCTGCGTCGCGCACAGACGTTCCTTCGTATGCTGGGCATTGAAATAGCTTTTAGTCGGGAGGGACGAGCTGGAACACGGACGATCAGGATAAGCTCCAGCGTCGAGAACCGTGCCACGACCGTCAGCGCCGTCAGCGCCGTCAGCACGGTTTGCCACGACATCTCGGCACGCTATGCAAAAGAACCACAACGATTGGGGCATTCGCCGAGCGCGTGAGCGATGCTGACGACACTGACGCAACAGACCGATAACAGGCAATCCGACATGTCGAATCATTCTCGGATCGAAGGGGCCTATAATTCTGAACATTAGATGGCTTCATCCCAGAATCCCTCGATGATCATCCTTGGCCTTAACGCCTTCCATGGCGATTCCGCCGCTGCGCTCGTCCGCGACGGCAAACTTATTGCTGCGGCGGAAGAGGAGCGCTTCCGCCGCGTGAAGCATTGGGCTGGCTTCCCGTCGAGGGCGATTACCTATTGCTTGCAGGAAGCAGGCCTCGCCCTTTCCGATGTTGAGCATGTTGCGGTCAATCAGGACAGCCGGGCCAATCTCCTCAGGAAGCTGGCCTATCTAGTGACGCAACGTCCGAACCTCGGACTCATGCTCAACCGCCTGAAGAACCGGCGCGCTCGAGGAAATATCTCGGAATTGATGGCCGCGAGCTTCTCCGGCCAGCACCTGGGTGGCCAGGTGCACCAGATTGAGCATCATCTGGCACATCTTTCCTCAGCCTTCCATGTTTCGCCATTCGAGCAAGCCGTCGTAGTCTCGGTCGATGGCTTCGGAGATTTCTCAAGTGCTGCCTGGGGTGTCGGCAATGGGAAAGAAGTCTCGATTGACGGACGGGTATATTTTCCGCATTCGCTCGGTATCTTCTATCAGGCTCTGACCCAGTATTTGGGTTTTCCGCATTATGGCGACGAGTACAAGGTTATGGGCCTTGCGCCCTATGGCAAGCCGGCATTCATGGATGCGATGCGCCAAATCGTGCGGCTCAAGCCGGATGGCGCATATGAACTCGATCTCGCCTATTTTCGCCATCACAAGGAGCAGGTGACGTATCAGTGGACGGATGGATCACCTGAATTTGGCGATCTGTTCGCGCCCGCACTGGAGGCGTTGCTAGGACCGCGCCGCGCACCCAACGATCCGCTCGATGATCGGCATCGCGACATCGCGCGCTCGGCGCAGGCGATGTATGAAGAAGCATTCTTTCACTTGATCGGCGCCCTGCAGAAACGGTACGGGCTCACCGATCTGGCGCTCGCCGGCGGGTGCGCCATGAACTCGGTTGCGAACGGAAAAGTGCGGCGGATGACGCCGTTCCGGCGGGTCTACGTGCAATCTGCGGCAGGCGATGCCGGCGGTGCGATCGGCGCGGCCTTCGCACTGTGGCACCAGGTCGGTGGCGGGCGGTCGTTCGTAATGGACCACGCTTATTGGGGTCCCCAATTCAGTTCGGGCGATATCCAGGCGCTGATGGCCGCCCGGCAACCCGAGATCGACGCGGCCGGCTGCTCGGTCGAGAATGTTGCGGACGAGGCAGAGCTGTGCCGGCGGGCGGCGGTGGCAATCGCCGAGGGGAAGGTCGTCGGCTGGTTTCAGGGTCGCATGGAATGGGGCCCGCGCGCGCTCGGCAATCGCTCGATCGTCTGCGATGCGCGTCGGGCCGACATGAAGGCGATTCTCAATGCCAAGATCAAGCGGCGGGAGTCCTTCCGTCCGTTCGCACCCTCGGTGCTCGAAGAAGCGGTGACGGATTGGTTCGAGGAGGATGATGACGTCCCCTTCATGATGCAGGTTTTCCAAATTCGTGAAGAGAAGCGGCTGCTGATCCCAGCAGTCACTCACGTCGACGGCTCCGGCCGGCTGCAGACGGTCTATCAGCGCAGCAATCCGCGGTATCATCGATTGATTGAGTCTTACCGCGATCTTACCGGCATCCCCATGGTACTCAACACCTCCTTCAACGAGAACGAACCGGTGGTATGCGAGCCGAAGGAAGCACTCGATTGCTTCCTCCGCACCAGAATGGATGTGCTAATCATGGGCGAGACCGTATTGTTCCGACGCACTGGGTAAAGCAGGGAAGCAGTGACTTTGGCTCGTGAAATCGATGCGGCAAGTGTGGGAACTCGGGCAAGTATTGCTTGCCATCATTTCGAGGCCGAGCTGCCGTGAGCTTTTTTTCCGTTACTCAGGCGGAGTGGGTGTGCCACCTGACTTCCGTCGGCGGGCATCATGCTGGACGGCGTGTCGCCACGCCCAAAGCGGTAGCCGCAGGACCGGATAGAGGAACTGCAGTGGCTTCGGCAGCGGTAGGGTGAGCACGTCAGTTGGGTTTATCAGATGGACACCCAGCTCTGCCAACTGATAGCGCCAGCCGCGGCTGAGAAGAAAGGTCGAGAGGCTGCCGCGGGTCGTCCCGAATCGCACTTCGTGTGGATCGTGCTCGCCGTGGCCTGTGGTCATCGCCTTCACCGCGGTCGCCTCGAGCCAGCGCATCGTGACGCCCTTGTCCAGCGTGGCCGTCAGTGAAGTAGGTAAGGGTGTCTGAAGAAGTTTTCGGCAAAGCAGCAAGGCCTGGGCGGCGGCGCGCCCGGCACCCCTTGCCTCGGCGGCGCGGACCAGGCGCTCAACGCCGTCCTCCGGCATGGAAGCGATCAGGGCGTTGACGTCGGCAAGCCATTTAAGCCGGTTCCACCAATGGAGCGCGCCATGCATGCAGAGATAGGCGAAGAGGTCTTCCTCGCCAAGCGTGCGCAGTCCTTCAGCCCCGGCCAGGGGCACGCGGCGCGACGCCGCCACCATCGAAGTCTCGGCCATGGCGTGCGGGTTCAGGAATAACCGCCAATGAAGCTCGATCCGCAGTCCGGTCGCCTGGTGGACGAACCCGAGATCCTTGCGGAGCGGCATGACTAGCCGCAGCTGTGCATCACTGATATCGGGCGAGGGATCGAAGCGGCGATAGCCGGCGCGCAGGATGAGCGCCGTGGCCGCCGGCAACATCTCGTAGGAAACCAGCAGATCGATATCTTGGCTGGCGCGCAGGCCGAGATTGCCGTAAGCCAACACCGCGAGGGCCGCGCCCTTAACGAACAGGACCAGCAGATCGGCCTCGTCGAATAGGCGTTGTAGCCGCAAGGATTCGCGGGCCATCTCCAGATTCTCGCGAACCAATGTTGCGGTCTGCGCACCCGTTTCCCGGACGATTTCCGGAGGCACGTCCGGCCGCACCTGAGTCAGCCCCTCATGAACGAGTCCGATCAATTGGTGGCGCCTGGCCACGCGTAGGAGGCGAGGCCAGTCCAGCGGGCCAGCTGCGGCGGTGCGAATGGTCTCGGTGCGGCGATCGGAGGGTGGCCATATTGCGCAGGCGGCGGCCAGCCGAAATTCCGGTGAGAGCGGGGGCTTCATCGGGGATTGCCTATGCCGCGGGCAATAAGTGGAACCTTTTCAATGCCTTGCGGCTTTCCATTCCTGTCAATTAGCCCGGCTGAACTACAGTCGCAAGGCTACTCTGCCCGAAACGGCCGGGCCATTCCGGTCATTCCATCCACCGCAATTCTGCGCCTGGGATGATAAATTGTGGGTCCGCGCGTGCGTCTTGCGAACGGCAATCAGCATTGCCGTGGAGTTTACGTCCGAGGGGAAGGCCCAGAAATTGGGAGATGCAGCCGGGCAGGACGCAGGCAACCGGGCCCGGCTCGGGTTGCGGAGATACAGCAATTGGCAGGAGAATGGATGTTGGGACACTTGCTCTCAAGGTCCGTCGATGCTCACTGAGGTGCCATGCCGATAAAGATCAGCACCATGCGGAGCATCGACTTCTGGGCAGGTGTGCCACTGTGCGCGTTCGCAACAGCCTTGCTCCGAATCTGGAAACTTTTTCAGCCCGTAATACCACGCCCCATCTGCCGAATTCTCTTCATCGAGTTATCAGAAATCGGCAGCACAATCCTGGCCGGGCCTGCTATGCGCAAGGCACGTGACCAGCTGAAAGCGGAACTGTTTTTTGTTACTTTTGAGGTAAATAGCACCTCGATTGCACTGGTTGGCATGATTCCGCCTTCGAACGTGTTCATAATTCGTAGTGATTCTTTGGTGCACCTCGCTCGCGACTCCATTGCATTTCTAGCTTGGGCACGCAGAAACGCGATAGATACGGTAATTGATCTCGAACTGTTCTCACGGTTCAGCGCTCTGCTCACGGGTTGCTGCGGTGCAGGTCGGACGGTGGGATTCTACCGCTTTCGCAATGAGGGGCTCTATCGCGGGAACATGCTCACGCATCGAGTGGCGTACAATCCGCACATCCACATTGCAAAAGGCTATATTGCTCTCGTCGATGCATTGCTAAGCCGTGAAGTGACGGTACCCTACTCGAAGACACTGATTGCAGATACGGAGCTCGTCTTTTCCATTCCACCGCCAAACGATGCTGCGCTCACGAGTATGCTTGAGCGCACCTGCTTGCGTGTGCCCGGATATGACCCGCAGAGAAATCGACTGGTCTTGATTAACCCAAATTCAGGCGACCTACTTCCACAGCGGCGTTGGAGTCCCGCACGATATAGCGAGCTCATTAAGCGAATTCTGGTGGATCATAAGGACGTCTTTATCTTGGTCACTGGTTCGGCCGATGACCGAAACAGTGCTGCAGACCTGGTTGCCCGCGTAGGTAGTAATCGCTGTGCTTCTTTTGCCGGAGAAACAGACATAAGCGATTTGCCCTCTCTATACGCGCTGTCGACTCTAATGGTGACAAATGACTCGGGACCCGCTCATATCGCCGCGGCGACAAATCTTCCAACTATCGTGCTGTTTGGGCCAGAGACGCCGAAATTGTACGCTCCATTAGGCGCGGCACGGGTACTTTACGCAGGGCTCGCATGCTCGCCGTGCGCTACCGCATACAATCACCGTAACACAGTCTGTACGGACAACGTTTGCATGCAGTCGATAAGCGTCGATGCTGTATTTTCTGAAGTTAAATCAGTGTTGTCATTGAATCGTCTTTCAAGGGAAGAAAGATGTATCATGACCAGCGCCACGCCCTCGAATTAGACTCGTGAGTTCGTGCCTCAGACTTCGCTTCGGACTATTGCTTACCTTAATCGCAATCTATGTTGTTCTGTCCTTATGTTGGGTTCGGTTTGCTTACGGAGTCGCGCCGAACATTATTATCGCTGCTTACAACGAACAAAGTCTGAGGATTCTAAACTGGGTATTCCATGGTCACAGGTCGTTACCCGTCGAGCACTTTCTTGCACGATGGAGCGCTATCGCCGCTGCAGTGCTAATCGCAGCTCTCCTACACTTTTTGATCGTTCTCTTCATCGAGAGCACCGATCGCAAATATCGGCTTCGACTTGTTGATCCTCCAAAATCAGACCTATGGGGCAATTCGGTTCTCATTGCCTTTTCTGCTGCGTTTCTCGGTTTGACTGCTGCGAGCTGGACTCGCTTGGATTATTCGGGTTACCTTTACGAATGGCTACTAATTCTCGATGGACGCGATCCCTGGTATCGAACCCCTTATCCCGGTCCTCCATTCAATACCTATGGGCCTTTGTTTAATGCAATGGCCCCTCTAGTCTGGTTCAACCCGCTCGTGAACAAGCTATTGTTTGCCTTCTCCTACCTCGTTTACCTGATATGGCTAATCAAGGATTTCGCGCCACGCCAAGGATTCGTTGCTGTCTCGTGGCCCTGGTTGGGTCTCTGGCTGCTCAACCCATTCCCTTGGGTGGAAATTGCGTATTTCGGATATTTTGATGTTCTGGTAGGAATCGCATGCGTCGCAGCAGTCCATAGCCTGATTGACAGGAAGGAGGGGGCTTCCGGAACCTATCTGGGGTTGGGGATACTATTAAAATACATGCCGATCGTGATTTTGCCCTTTCTCGGGTTCAGTGAAGGGCGCCTTCATGCTCGACTACTCAGTTTTTGCGTTGGGCTCGTGATTTTTGGCTTGGTGGTGAGCGTCCTTATCTGGGGAACGTCGACATTTTCGCCATTGATGTTCGCTGGAACCCGGTATTCGCATTGGTCGATCTATCATATTTTGGACTCCACTCATTCGCCGCTTCGTTTGTTTTGGGACTCAACGAATGCCAATTCCGTAGATTGGTTGGAAAAGCCTTTTTTGGTGATCGGAGGGTTGGCGGTGTTCGTGTGGTGTGTGATTCGACGAACCGGGCCCGCGCTCTCGGCCGTGCTCGCAGTCTTGGTGACTTTACTATTCTATCGAGCCGGCTACATCAACTATCAGATGGTGCCTTTTTTGCTAATCCTGTATTGGATAGTGTCCGAACGGAAGTGGTTGGAAGAACATGTTACTTTGGTGGCTTTGTTAAGCGGCTACTTCGGCGTGCTCGCCCTTTTGGAACTTGTCCACTGGTCCCTTTTAACGGAAGAGAATCTATACAGTAATATCGTAATGTTCAAATTTCTCTTAGGTTGTGCGATACTTACTGGCTTGATGCGGTTGTCGGCAAAGCGGTCTAATTGACAAAGATTATGTCGGGCCGCACAAACTGCACATACTATTTTAGGTCATACCAGTAGTGATGCCAGGACGAAATGCGGATCGGCCAGAATAACACTTGCCTATGTAGGGCAGGAGGAAAGGCGTACGTCCCCGCCCAACAGAATCTTAATTCCTGAGATTTTGCGAGCGGCCAACGGGAGTCAACACGTGGTAAGCCGATGAGAGCGCAAACTGTACAGTTCCGCGGGATTATTTCTGCGCTCCCGAATAAGGTGGATTGTAGAGTGCTACGAAACCCGTTGGTTTGGGCGTTACCGTTGCAAGCGACTCTGCTCTTTTGGAATCTCGACTTGCTGGACCCGTGGGGCGACGAATGGTTCACCCTAAACACCGTTTCCCAGCCGGTGAGCCAAGTCGTGCCCACTGTGGCAGGAAATATCCATCCTCCGCTCTATTTCGTTCTGCTGCATTACTGGATTCAGCTCCCCTGGACCTTAAGTCTGGCCGCAAGCACGCGGGCGATGTCGGCAGTGTGGGCATTGGTTGCGACGGTGGTCATCTATGCCTTGTGGTTGCGTCGCGAAGAGCCCCGGTTCCAGAAGATGTTTTTCGCGCTGTGGGCGCTTTCGCCGTGCCTACTCCTACATGCCCGCATGGCACGCTCGTACAGCATGCAGCTAGTACTGGCATCGGTGGCGATCTACACCGCGCCACAGTGGGCTGAGCAGCCCCGAAATTGGAAGCGGCTCCTCGCGTATGTTGGTTCGAGCGCCGCACTTCTCTATACGCACTATCTTTCTGGACTGGCTGTGGCAGCCGGTGTGTGCCTGACGTTTCTGATCAAAAAACGGTTCAAATTGGCCGCGGTTCAGGTAGCACTCCTGGCCGTTTTGTATGCGCCCTGGGTGCCGACCCTCGGTTCGGTGCTGCGTCGCTGGAATTGGATTGGCGCCCCTCCTCCATATGAGGGCGGAAACGTCATCTCCGACCAGATCGTCCGTCTCGCTTACTCGTTCGTGTCATTCAGCTTCGGGCAGACGCTCTCCACGGTGACGCTTCTCCTAAGCGTTGCGCTCACCCCCGTTGTCATCTACGCCCTATGGCGAGCATCAGGAACCCGCTCAACGTGGCTCCCGATCGTCCTGATGGCCGCCGGCATCGCGTGGATAGGCGTGAGCCGATTTGAACAGTTCGTCTTCATGCCTGCTCACCTCCTTTTCGTCCTGCCGTTTTTCCTGATCTTGATTCTGCGGCAAATGAACCCGTTGGCCTTTGCAACGCTCCTGGTCCTCTATGCCGCTGCCGATTACGCGTACTTCACCAGGAGCGGGTTCTTGGTTAAGCCGTATGCGGCACCGTATAAAGAGATGGCCGACGTCATTCGTGAGGGATCCCGCGGACAAAATGCGATAGTTGCGGTGGATACGTATGGTTCGTCCTCGCAACCGCTGCTGAACTACTTAGGCGACGGTGTTGGGGTGATTCTCTTAACGGACGAACCCTCCGCTCGCGCGGTGCTGGAGGCTGCCCGAAGCGAACCCTCACGCCCATCCGTAATCTGGCTCTGGCGTCGAACTAGCGACACCTCCCCGGGGAGCTTCGTTAGCAAACTCGAGCAGGACCTGAGCGCAGGCCGAGCGGTTCGGCGCCGCGAATTCGTTGCCTATACCCTGCCAGAGCGCGGTGCTCGACGATTGTTGCGTGGGCCTGGCCAACCCGAATACTATTACCGTCTATCCGAATTCCGATAGGCACTAACCTTTCCGTGCATCTGACCATTGGTCTCCTCGGCGATGTTCGTAGAGTGAAAACCGCGGCAGCGCTTGCGCATGTAATCTATCACTTTCGCGACGTCACTGTGGCGCGAGAGCTTGATCCAGGTCTCAAGATCGCAGACCAGCGGCGCGACGCGCTCGCGGCGCACCGTTAGGCGCTCGTCGATGGAGCGGCCGTTGATCTCGCACTCGACGTCGAAGATCGCGTTGATGCGTTCACCGCTTCGAAGGCAAGCGGGGCATGACGGCAAGCTTGCCACGCGCTTTGGTGGTCACGTCGCGGAGCACCAAGAATTTGCGTCGGCTGAGCGCCCAGCGGCTGGGCTGGCCGTCGGGCCCGACTTTCGGTCAAATTCATACAAACTTTTGGCGCAGTTGCTCGATGTTTTGCGAGCCAAAATACTTGTGAAGCGCCCCCATCAAATGTTCTTTTTCCAATGCATATTTTCTGTAGTGCGCCAAGTACCTGGAAGATAGTGTAGGTCACCGTGCCTCAATCAAAGCGGCGACTAGCGAGGGTCAGCAAAGTGCGCAAGGAAAGTATCTTGAAGACATACAACTCGACGAGTTTTGGGACCTTTGCGTTAACTGGTATCAAACTGTTTGTTGTCGCTGCGCTATTGGTGGCAGCTCCGAATGCGTGGGCGAATATGTTTTTTGCAACATTCGATAACTTTATGACAAAGGGCCTTTTGATCCATGCAATGGGTTATGCCATTATTTTTTGGGCCTCAATTTTAGCCTTCGGCTTAGTGCCATTCCTGCGCAATGCGTATGTACGTATTGCGCTTGTTATTCTGATTATTGTCTCCTATGCGGCGGATAGAATGTATTTCGATTTCACAGGCTTCCACTTTCAACTTGCCTCCTTATGGGTTGTTTGGTTTGAACGAGGCGTTGGTTTGACTTCGTTACCCTTTTTTGGGAGTTACTTTTTCCGAAATTATTGGTGGATCGTTGGCGCGGGAATACTGATGGCGCTTCCACCCGCGCACAATTGGAGTTTGAGGCTACGATGGAGTAGCGTTCCGCTATCCGCACTCGCTCTTGTCTCAAGTGTTATCCTATACACCAAAGCAGGCACGCAAGAGTTCCCGCCTACGTTCGCTTTGCCGGTGATGTTTGAGATGGCTGCCACCACTAACAGCTCTATGGGCAGTATTGGACCTGCAGAAGTCGAGTACGACTATCCAATAAGACCGTTGGCGAGGCACATCGTTGTCATCATCGATGAAAGTGTGCGGGGCGATCTCATGGAGATCAATGAACCAAAAGTCAGGAACACTCCTTTTCTCGTGCAGCAAAAAGACCGAGTCATAAACTTTGGTGTTGCAGTGGCGCCCTCTAATTGTTCTTTCATCTCTCGTACCATTCTCAGGTTTGGCTTGCGTCCTGAGGATTTTGTGAACTCTGGGCTGAGCCGCGCCAAGCGCCCTCCGATATGGAAGTATGCTCACAAGGCGGGCTTTCGCACCATAATGGTCGAGGCTTGGGGAGGAGGAAAAAATTTCTATTCTTTAGAGTGGCCATTTATCGATATGTATCTGCCAGTAACCGGTGCACCACCTTATATGCGAGATGCATGGGTCGCAGAGAGATTGGTGCAGCTTTTGAAGGAAGATGCGCCCTCGTTAATATATGTGAACAAATTTGGAACTCACTTTCCGTATGAGTCTTCATACCCTCCTGAGTCCGATAATCTTCGTTTACCCCCTGAAAGACGGACGCTCGCTTATTGGCGAGGCGGGTCGTACCATCCTGATGATACTCGTGATGAATTAGTACATAGCTATGACAAAGCTATTCTATGGAGTGTTGATGGCTTTTTTCAAAGACTTCTGGATCGGTTCGATGACAACAAGGTTTTACTTCTATATACATCGGACCATGGACAAAGCTTAATGGATGGTGGACAACGAAAAAGCCATTGTACGACACCCTCCGAAAACACACAATTGGGTGAAGGCCTCGTCCCATTGATTGTCTCAACAGGGATTGCAGAATTGAATGTGCGGCTTCGGGAAAGCGCCGCGCATGTATACAATCGCGCTAGCGGTTTCGATATTTTTCCAACCCTTCTATTGGCGATGGGATATAACGAGGAGTGGGTTCGAACTTGGAGTGGGCCAAGCCTTTTGGACGTGTCCCCAAATAGAAGGCGCCGTTTCCTTCGCAACGATTCACCTATTGACTTGTTTGGCAAACCCAATTGGTTTCCAGTAGATTGAATTAGGGTCAGAACTCATTAATGTTTTTTGTCGGTGGAAAAAGAGGGGAGCAGAAGCAGGCTGTTGGCCGCTCGCCCGGAGGGCGCAACACGAAGATTCACGCACCCGCAGATGTTAAAGGACGCCTTATCGCCATCCTGTTGACCACAGGTGAAGCGCACGATTGCCCGGTCGCGGAGCGCCTCGTTCGCAGAGTGAGGCCGTCGAAACGGATGCTCGGCGCACAAGGCCTACGATAGCGCCGAGCTGGGACCTGCACGAAATCAACAATTGACACCGCTTCGTCAATTTCGAGATAATGCAGACACTTCGCCCCAAACCCGAGGAGCAAGGTTTGCGACGTCCTAGCTTTGCGGTATCCTTGTTGGCTCGGACAGTATACGCCACCATGTTGGTCGACCATGGTTACCGGCTGTTTGATCGAGTGCGATCGCGGATGGTTCTGGCGTGCGCATCCGAGGAGTTTTATGAGACTATCAACGGCTTTAGCTACGGTCGCCAGGACTGTTTTCGACCGGGCACTAAATCCTTTCTCTCGAGCCTGTTCCCTTTCGAGGAAAGGGCGATCTCGCGGTACTTTCCATCGCCGCCGGCAATCGTACTCATCGGAGGAGCCGGAGGTGGCCGCGAGGCACTTGCGCTAGCGCGGCGCGGATACCGGATTGTTGCGTTCGATCCGATATCGTCCCTCACAGCTGCTTTAGCGCGTTTTTGCGGCGAGCTGCCAATAGAGACCTTTGTTGGCCGTTATGAACAGCTCCCAATGGTGAGTTCCCTCGAGCACCCTGCGGTCAAGGTCGATCTTCGGCCGCGCGGGCCTTTTGCAGCAGCCATCCTTGGGTGGGCGAGCTTTTCGAACCTTCGCTCTGATCAGCACCGTGTTGAAACTCTAAAGCAGTTCGGCGATCTGACAGACGGCCCAATACTCGTCAGCTACTTTCCTTCTTCTGTCGAAGGCTCCCGCGCTCAGTTCTCCCCAAACTTAGGGTACTATCAACCATTTTCGAGTACGGAGTTCCGGGCTTTAGTAGAACGTGCCGCGCTTAATATCATTTACCTTGAGGATCGGCCCGACAGTTGGGGTCATGCGGTGGTCCGAGCTTAGCGTCGGCAATCTCAAGTTTGGTGGATACACTCGATGGGCGGCGCTCCGTAGACGGCGGCATCGTAACGTTGGTGGACCATTTTCGACCGTAACCGGCACCGCTGGTTCCATCAGACGGCACCCGGAAGTTTTTGGAAAGGTAAAATAGTTGTGGCCGTGCCTGCGACCGAGCCATAATGATGCACTTGGCGAGTTGTTTGACAAACCCAACTGATTTCCAGTAGATTGAATTGGTCGCTCAAAAGTGAGCTGCTCTCCATTCTTTCCGGCTGCTGACCGTTTGTATGTTCGGTCGGTCAGCGTGAGCAGAATGCCACCTGACCGGTCGATGAGCACGATCGTCGGGTCCTTATAGCTCGGATTTCCGCGCGAGCCAGCATGCTGTCATTCGTCGTTGAGCTTTGGGAGTTCATGCGCGTGCGAAAAAAGTATTGGCTGATGCCGGTCATTACGCTAATGCTTTTTTTCGGCGCTTTCGTTGTGCTAACCAAAGGAACCGCCGTGGCGCCGTTTGTTTATACATTATTCTGAGCTGTGATCCGGCCCTGATCATGGCAATCCCCTGGGTGCCATCTTGAATCGTGCTGCGATCGATTCGGGGGGATCCGCCCACGATTATCGACCGCATCTGAAGATCTTTGTGCAGTTGATTTCGTATTTCAATGGCGAGAACGCCTGATAGGAGACTTCGAGGTCATCTTATCTGTTCAGCGCCACCGCTGGGGTCACGCGCGGAGAAGGAGCGGCTTGTTGCAGCATCGTCGGCACCCGGCGTTGGGTGTCTGGGCTTGGTAGTTTCGGAGCTCTCTTAAAACAAAGGCTACCCGGCCGTTGGTGGCAGGAAGTTTACGTTCGCGGCGATGATGATCCGCTCGGTCGTCCCCCGGTACGGGAGGACCCGATGCCGGACGTGCGCCGGCCAGGCGCTCAGGAGGCCGACCTCCGGCCGCGCGAGGACCTCCTGGTCACCCGCGACGCTCAGGTACGAGACGGCTCCGCTCTCGGGTGCGGCGGCGTTCGCCGGCTCGAGCTGGAGGTAGAGGACTGTCGCCGCGGTGCGCACGTCGCCAGGCCGGCCGCCGTGGTGATGATAGGCCATGCCGCCGCCCGTCGGCGTGATGTGCGACCAGGCGGAGTCAATCGTCACATCGGGCGCGGCGACCCCGTGCGCCTCGGCGAGGACGGCCGCGCAGCGGCGCGCCCACGCGAAAAAGCCCTCGACGGCCGACCCGCGCCAGTCCTGGACGACGTGGCCGGAGTCAAGGAGCCGTGCGGGAATCCCCGTCGCGTCGCGCCCGCCGCGCCCGTCGAAGGCGCCGGCTCTCCGCCGGCGGTCGATCTCCTCGAGCAGGGGCCGGCAGAGCTCGTCTGGGTCGGGATGGCGTGCCTCGACGAACCACTCACCGAACGCGCGCTTTAGCGCGATCCCGCCCCACTCGCGGACCGTTGCCGGCTCGATGCGGCGCGGCGCGGGACGGAAGCCGGTCAAGGTCTACCTCCTCGCGGTCGTTCAGGCTCGGCCAGGTTAGCAATTGGCGGGGCGCATGCCTATCCGCTTCAGTAGGGCGCTGACAGGCGGCGAGTTCTACGCGTTGGAGATTGGCCGCTGCAGCTTAAATTCGATGCTGTAGGTGCCGTGCTTTCATGGCTTCCATCCTTGGAAGCCCGGCAGGGTCCGCTCAATTGCCAACATGCAATCTGTCCACTGTCAGAGGGCACCCCGGGCGCCGCTCAGCCCAAGCCAAATGTGCCAAAGCCTCTGGACATGTGTAGACGCCTACTCGCCCGAGTCACTCGAACTGAGGGTACAGTCTCTTCAGCTTGACGCGGGCGTTGGCGGTTGTGAATTGCCAGTCGGCTTTGGCGTGGTGCTTGTTGCGGTGGTCCTGCCATGCGGTGAC
>Ga0070699_100000520_pt1 | contig 36398 bp, 31 predicted proteins | sample KBSK1503metaG_FD_65473 | JGI IMG/M metagenome (GOLD analysis project Ga0070699, IMG submission 65473) | Corn, switchgrass and miscanthus rhizosphere microbial communities from Kellogg Biological Station, Michigan, USA - KBS K1-50-3 metaG | ecosystem: Host-associated > Plants > Roots >... | reverse complement strand
AAGGCCTTCCAGCCACATTTCATCTTCTGATCATCGGGATCGACCTGTGTACCATCCACCGACACGGTTGTGCCGCTGAATTCGCCGGCCACAGCGCGCTCGAGAAAGCCTCCAGCCGGCCCACCGGTGACTTCGCCGAAGTCATATACACCTTCCGGGCATTCTGCAGTGGGGGCTTCTGTTGCCGGCGCTTCTGTTGCTGGTGCTTCGGTGGCAGGTGCCTCCGTTGCGGGCGCTTCGGTTGCAGGTGCCTCTGTTGCAGGTGCTTCTGTAGGGGCCTCGGTGGCTCCGCCACCACATGCCGTAAGGATCATGGACGCCAGCACTGTAATACTGATCAGAGACCACAATATAGATTTCTTTTTCATTCTTTCTCCTCGAAATTGTTTGTTTTGATTAAGTCTGATCGTGAGGTTTAGTTTGGAAAATATAAGTGACGAGGCACCTCCTCGACAATTCACAGCTTGCGGCAGGATTTCCGGACCACAAGGTGGGTATCAACGATCTGTCGCTTCAAATCCGGTTCTTTACCTTGCAACAGATCCATCAACACAAGACAGGCCCTTCGTGCCAACTCTTGAGCCTGTAAGTGTACAGTAGTGAGCGGCGGGTCGGCATATTGCGCCCAGGGAATATCATCGAAACCCACCAGCGAAATATCTTCTGGAATTCGCAGCCCTGCTTCGCGCAAGGCAGCTTTGACCCCCATGGCAACATTGTCACTTGCCACAAAAACCGCTGAAAATTTATTTCCAGATTCAAGCAGTGACTTCATCTGAACATACCCACTCTCAGGGTCAAAATCAGCATATCGGACCAGGTCATCAGTAGGGGTGATGTCAGAGGCGATTAAGGCGTTTTTGTAGCCGCGCACGCGCTCGGGAGAGGCAGCGTAGGAAGGCGGAGCATTTGAGATACAGGCGATTTGCGTATGGCCCAAGTCCAATAAATATTGAACGCCCTGTTGCGCGGCGAGTTGATTATCCACGTCCACTGAATGCAGGTTAGAGCCATCCAGATGTCCCATTAACACAGTTGGAATATCCACCTGCTCAAGTTTTTTCAAACCAATATCATCAATTCTAGGGGTGAGCAACAACATGCCATCAATGTGCTTGGCGCGCGCCAGCTCAAGATAGGCCCGATCCTGATGCTCGACTTCCACATATTCAATCAGCAGCCGCAACTTGTTGTCTTTGATCACTTCCATCAACCCCCCGATAATCTGTGGCAAAAAGGCATCTGAAGCGATGTGATGGGGGCTACGTGTCATGACCAGTCCAATGGCCTTGGCACGTCGGCTGGCTAGGGCTTGAGCCGTTGCATCCGGAATATAATTCAAACTTTCTGCCGCATTTCGAACCCTTTGGCGTGTTTGAGCGCTGATGTTAAGTCCTTTGACATCATTTAAAACAAAAGAGACCGTAGTACGGGATACTCCTGCCAGGTCAGCAACGTCTTGGCTGGTAACACGTTTTCGCGACATAATTTTGAGTTTTATCGGGATTATTAACACGTGTTATTAACACGTGTTAATAGTGTAGCAAAAAGTAAGATGAATGTCAATATCCAAGCCCACCATTTCCAGATTTCTATATCTGTTTCACTGTTTTCTATAGGAATTCTACATAAATCTACATTGCCAAATTCGCATTAATCATTAAAATTTAACCAATTTCAAATGAGGGCGTTTTGCGCCCTTACTGTTTTTAAATTCTTTCCACCTAGTGCTTGACAAACGCCAGTTTTGATCTCAAATTCGTATTCTCAAGGTAAAAATATGCTTCTCAAACGCTTCCAACTTGCTCTCATCCATACTGCTGTTGCCATCACATTGGTCCCCATCAACAGCACACTGAATCGGGTTATGATCTTTGACCTTGGCGTCTCAAAAACGCTATTTACGATTCTGGCGATTTTCCCTTATTTGCTTTCTCCTGTTCAAGTTGCCATTGGCTCATACTCAGATCTTCACCCAATTTTCGGCTATCGTCGCACACCCTATATTCTGGCCGGGCTGGTTCTCTGTGCTTTGGGCGTGGCTGTCTCTCCACAAATCGCGGTTCTCATCAGCCAAAACTTTACGCTGGGTGTCATTGCGGGTATTCTGGCGTTTGGAATGTGGGGTATGGGTTACAACCTCTCAGCAGTTTCCTATTTCTCCCTCGCTTCTGAACTTTCAGGCGAAAAGGGACGTGGCAGGACTGTAGCGACCATGTTTACCATTATGGTCATTGGTTTGATTGCGACCGGAATCACCCTGAGCCGCATGGTCCCGACGTATGACCCTGCGACTCTCTCGCGTGCTTTCATTATTATCGCCGCCTCAGCTCTCACTTTGGGCCTGCTCGGTCTCATCAAGCTTGAACCACGCTTCGACCTTTCCGCACCAAAAACAAAATCCGAATCGTACACCGTCCGTGAGATGACCTCTGCCATCACAGCCAATCCTGTCGCAAAGATATTCTTCGTCTACTTATTGCTTCTGTTGGCTGCCATTCTGAGCCAGGATGTTCTCCTGGAACCGTTTGGCGCCCAGGCCTTTAGCTTGTCCCTCGAACAGACTTCACGTATCGTTTCCTACAGTAGTACATTCACGCTTTTAGCCTTTATCGTGGCGGGCTTCCTTGAAGGACGAGTGAAAAAGAAATATGTAGCCCAAACTGGTAATCTGGGAGCATTGATTGGGTTTGTAATTATCGTCATCAGCGGACTCATTGCAAGCAAATCAGCTTTCTACATTGGCATCCTGCTTTTGGGATTTGGCACAGGTTTGTCGACTGTCGCAAATCTCTCGCTGATGTTCGACCTCACAATCCCTGAACATGTAGGACTATACATTGGTGCATGGGGCTTCTCCAATGGACTCTCACGTCTTACCGGCTTACTCATGGCTGGTGTGATTGCAGACTTGGCCACAAAACTTACTGGCAACGAATTGAGTGGATACCTTGTCGTATTTGGTATTGAAGCGTTAATGCTGCTTGTTGCAGCATTAATGTTGTATCGCATTGATGTCAGTGCTTTCCAGAAACGGGCACATGAACCAGCATTTACAGAGAAGGTAGCACTCGCAGCGGAATAAGAGAAAACATGTCAGCTACACAGGCACTATTCTTTTCAGATTCTGTAGATCCACAAGAAGAACAAATCGGTGAGGTCTGCATCGCCAACATCAGCCCGCAGGAAAGAAAGAAGCGGGCGCGTTTTGCCATCCGGCAATTGGTCATTACGCTCCTTGTACTGGGCGTGCTCGTTGTACTGGATGTTGATCCGCACTGGCGTTTGCTTTTGTTTTTCATGTTCAGTGCGGCGACCACTAGTTATATTCAGGCCCTCGATAAAACCTGAGTAACGCTTGCGTCGCGCGGTCTGCGCAATATCTCGGATAAAGAAGAACGTATCGAAGACAAGGCTGAATTAATGCAAGTTCGCCGTCAGGCTTTGCGAGTCATTCTTAAAGGAGTTTTGGTTGCCATCCCTTTGACGGTGTTGGCTTATCTTCTTCCCTGACCTATGACTGACGAATGGCTGTCACTGAGTGGAGCGGCAAAACTGTTGGGAGTGCATCCCAGCACGGTGCGCCTTTGGTCTGATAAAGGTGTAATGCCCGTTCATAAGACCCAAGGTGGGCATCGTCGCTATAAGCGTGGAGAAATTCTCCTTTGGGCAGAATCCAATTCAAAGTCACGCTCAGCGGCGTTGGAGCCCGAAGGCATGATGCAGGAAGTTGTGAAGAACGTCCGCATGCAGATTTCTGAGGGGCGTCTGGAAGCGGAATCCTGGTATCAAAAATTGGATGATGAGGCGCGCATTCAATACCGGATGAGTGCCAGGTCTCTATTTCAGGGTTTAATGAACTATGTGGCTACCAACAGGGAGGAGGGTGCTTCCGAGGCCTATGCCATTGGGTACGAATATGCCTCACGGGCCCGCCGTTACAATTTAAGTTACGTAGACGCAGCCAAGGCATTTTTGTTCTTTCGCGATACGCTGGTTGAGTCTGTGATCAAGGTATATAGCGAAGCGAACGTCCCGGCACGGCGTGCCAATGAGATGTACACCAAAATGCATACCTTTACTGATGAAATTTTGATCAGCCTATTAGAGACCTTTCGAAAATTGGAAAATGCAAATCAGTAAAAATTAATTATTAGATTAAATAAATATAAATGTTGGCCCTTTTGGACGTACTATTCATAACACCTGGATGTATAATGATTATATGTTCCTAGACCTTCCCCTTATACTCGAAACCAGACGAAATCATGCGGTTGAACACGCCACGCTTCACATCCTTGCCCGCAAATTTAGAATTTCCATGGGTGGCCATTCCAACCCCACCGGCTTCTATCTGATGGGTAACCTAAACAAAGAAGATATTCAGGTGGCAGCCGATGAAGCCATGCAACGTTTACGTGCGGGTGAAAGTGAGCTTGCCATTCATCCGGGTTGTGGGACCAACCTGGCCACCTCCGCGCTTCTCCCTGCTATGTTTGCCTATGTGCCCTTTCAAGGAACCAAATCCAACTTTTGGCGTTTGTTTCTAATTCCAGTTGCATTGGTCTTTGCTGTCTTTGGCTACTTCCTCAGCAAACCCCTGGGTCCCTGGCTGCAACGTTACGTAACCACGGAAGCGGACCTGGGTAAAATGCGTATCGTGGATATCATTTACGTTCGTAAAGGCTTGCATCGAGTAATTACAAAATAATTTCGTAGGGGCGCAGTATGCTGCACCCTACAAATATCATGCCCAACATTTATTTCCTCTTCGGCAACGACGAGTTTGCCATTACACGTAAACTCAAAGACTTTGATTCTGATTTTACTGACACCACCAGCGCGGATATGAACACAGCGCGTCTTGACGCGCGATCGCTTAATGAAAGTGACTTGAACACGGCAGTCAATGCCATGCCGTTCCTTGCCAAGGGACGCTTGGTCCTTTTGGCAAATCCCTCAGCAAAATATAACAATCCATCTGCCCGTAAGAAATTTCTTGAGTTTGTAGAGAAAGCGCCCGAAACAACGCGTGTGGTGTTGTATGAATCCGTCGAACCGCGCGATGCTGAAAAACACTGGCTGATCAAATGGGCGGAAAAAAATGAGAAAGCCATCCAAACCAAGGCCTTCATGCTCCCGCGCCTAAAGGACATGACCGGCTGGATTGTCAATGAGATGAAACAACAAGGCGGGCAAATCGAACCTCGTGCCGCCGAGATGCTGAAGGATATGGTCGGTGTGGATACCCGCCAGGCAGGGATGGAGATTTCCAAATTACTGGCATACGTGAATTGGGCGCGGATAGTCACGGTTCAGGATGTAGAGGCGGTTTGCATTGTCACCTCGCAACAATCCGTGTTCGATTTTGTGGATGCGTTATCGAATGGCAATGGCAAAGTTGCGCAACATCTTTTACATCGCCTGTTGGAAAATGAAGACCCATTTTCAGTGTGGGGGATGGTGGTGCGGCAGTTCCGTTTATTAATTCAGGCGCGTGAGATTCTGGATGGGCGTGGAAATAAAGATGATGTGGCTCGAGCACTGGGCGTGCATCCATTTGTAGCAGAGAAGACCACGGGTCAGGCCGCGCGTTTTTCAATCGAATCACTGGAAGCGATTTATCATCGGCTGTTGAAGATTGACGAGGGGGTAAAAACAAGCCAGGTCACACTGGACCTGGCTTTGGATACGCTGGTGGTTGAGTTGACACGCTAGTATCAATTAATTGATTAGGTATTGACCTCTAACGACAAAACTTTATTGTTCCGCGAACTTCTTCAAACCTTCGAGCATCATTCCCCAGTTCTTTTCGGATTCAGCACGTGCCTCTTCCGTGGCATTGTTATCCTGGGTAAGCGAAACCTGGGTTTGACTTCCATGATTTGAAAGTTTAATCGTAACGGTGTGATAGTTTTCTGGCTTGTCCGGCAGTCCGGCCAGCGGGCTGAAGTGACTGTATTGAAGGGTCTGCTCTGGCTTGAGCTGAAGAATTACACCCTTGTCCTCGTAAGGTTTACCTTTCCACTCTCCCTTCCAGACAATGGGGCTGCCCTCGCGCCAATCTGAAACAACATTTGTCCCAAACATGTATTGGTTAATGGCTTTGGAGTCTACCAGCGCCTGCCATACTTTTTCACCGGGCGCATTAATACCGACCGAAGCCTTGGCCATGAGATCCTTTTTCATACGTAACTCCTTTTTATTTTTGTCTTCGCTCGTGGCGATTCCCTCTGACTCAAACAATAACACAACAAGGAGGTAAAACAAGGTGGGATTAAAGACTCTAATATCAGGCTTAAATTAATTTTCTATTAGCTACCCAAAATCCGCACTTTAATTCCTTGACAATTATATATATACTGATCAGACTGTTCACACTTGTGGAGAAGTAATCAAGACAAGCGTTCAGGGTTCCCCTTATTCAAGAAGGGAACCCTGAAAAGTCCATTTTGATATGTAAGCTTGTTGAACTATCGCACCCCTGTTCGTATCACGACAAGTTTATCTGTCCCTGATTCAGCTCCCCAAATCTCGCCGGGTCTGCCCAACAACTGTCGGACTGCCGCGTTCGGGCTGGGCAATTCGAAGGCGGTGAATAACTCAAGGGTAGGGTCGAAGCGGACGATCGAGTTCGAGCCGAAGTCTGTCAGCCAGACGATGTCCTGATCGTCCACATAAACTGCATAGACCTGTGGTCTGTTTCCGGGCAGTTTCCATTCCTTCCAAGAATTATTTGCGGGATGATACATAGCGACTTGACCCGCATTCCACTCGCTGACCCAGATGCGCCCCTGTGAATCGGACCAAACCCGCCTCGCGCCCTGACCAGATGTGGGCGGCTCCAAAACGGAGGCCTCACTTGTCTGCGCATCAATTCGACCGACATAGCTGCCAGCCAACGAAGCATAATAAACGACACCCTCAGGCGTGACTGTGATCCCATAGGGACCGCGTCCGCGCGGCGCGTCAAAGACTTGCATATCCCCTGTTGTCGGATTCAGCCGACCATAAATTCCATTCTGCCCCGTAAACCATTGAATGCCGCTGAGGTCGAATACTGCCGTGTTGAGATTGGCGTTGCCACTGCCAGCAGGTAATGGAAATACCTGCACTTCTTCTGTTTGTGGGTCTACTTGCACAATCGCATTCAAACCACCATCTGTGACCCACGGCGCGCCATCTGGGCCAATAATGACTCCATGCGGCGCAGAGCCTGAACCCAGCGGAATATGATGTGTCTCACCGGTGACCGGATCCAGCCGCCCTAACGCGCCGACGTGTTGCGCGGTGTACCAGACTGTGCCATCCGGCGCTGGCGCAACATCGTGTGGATGAGTCCCAGCTGGGACAGGATATTCCTGAATCGTATATTGTTCAGGTGAGAATGTATTCTCGCTAACAGGTGATTCAGACGACGGTATATCCGTTGCAGTTTGTTCAACCCCTGTTGGCTCGGTGATGCTTGGCGATTCAGTTGTATTGGTTGTTGAAGTTGATGTGCTGGTACATCCCACTAGTATGACGATCACAATAAATGTAAAGCTCATGCGTAACATATTAGCTCCTCTCAATACTCATAAAACGTCGTAGATGCTAATAGTAATTTGACCTGTATGGGCTGGCGACCATCCTTGGGAACCGAATTTTCGCGCGCATACTTGCCATGTTATAGGTTGGGAAGATACATTCTACTTGATCAAATCAAATTAATCTGCCATGATAACTGTACCTAAAAAAGCCACCCTGGTTAACCATCTCTTCAAGGTCGGTTCTGGCGATCCACCTGCAATCAGCAGCTTCATTTCCTGGTACCGGAATGCCAATTGAGTTTCTCTGAACTTCTGCCAGCCAGATATCCTCCAAACGATTTTCCAATGTGTGTCTTTCTAATCGTTTTAAGTGAGTCGACAATAATTGGATGCCTAACTCTTCTTTTACCTCTCGAATGGCGCCAGTAATACTTTCTTCGCCAGCCAGAACGTAACCTACTGTTGTCGCCCAAGCTCCCGGGCCTGATTCAAGATGTAATGCTCTTTGTTGAATTAGATAGTTATTGTTTTCATCTCTGATCCAAACATGGACAACCAGATAATATTCTCCAGCCGCCAGTTTTGTACCTCGGGTGACCATATGACCGGTCTGGTTACCAAATTGGTCAACTACATCACATAATTCCATGTTGGCCCATTTATTCGTTCCATCCCAGCGCAGCGCAATACATGATCGCCATGAATGCATCGGGGCGCTCACCCCAATCATGGAGCCATTTTAGCATTTCGTCCATTTCCTCTTTGGTAGCCCAGCCCTGACTGACCACCAAATTCACCAATGCCGGGTCGTTCATCTGATGATGCATAACATTGGCCATGCGGCGTGTCTCTTCCAGCCGGCCATACTGTTCGGCGGCAACCGCGAAGCCTTCCGTCCGCGTGAAACCAGCTTCCAGCATCAGCCCGCGCAGGTTGCGCGAATAAAACGGACTGCCTCCATTGAACAGCACAACATTCTTCCATATGTTCGTGATGCGTTTGACAAGCGGATGGTCAGGCGAAATAGTAACTGTATCAAAGTCATCATCGGAGATTGCGGCAATGCCTCCGGGCTTCAGGACGCGGCGCAACTCTTTGAGAGCGCGGAGCGGATCGCTCAAATGGTAGAGCAAAGTATGGGCAAGCACGGCATCAAACGTCCCTGAATCGAAGCGCAATTCATAGACGTTCCCCGGCTCAAACGAGACATTGGTCAGACCCCGCTCACGCGCGTTGACGCGGGCAATCTCCAGTTGACCTTCGTCCATATCGATGCCAATCACCTGACCTGGCTCGACCAGTTCTGCCAGATCGAGTGTGATCGAACCAACGCCGCATCCGCAATCGAGCAAATTGAAGCCAGGCTTCAGGTGAGGGAGAAAAAAGCCAACCCAATCCTTGGCACGCCGAACACCCACATAGGTGCGCTGAGCTTCGGCATTATTGAGGCTATAGAATTCCTTTTGTGGAGAATCTTCCATCAAATTACCTCCAGATGTACATGGCACATTACTTCTTTCGATCCACCACTGCCTTGACCAGTTTGACCGCGATACTGCCGCCTGGCACAATCGTTCCAAATGCGTCAGCCGTGATGTCGAAAATCAGATCACGCGTCACAAGACCCTTGATCTGATCGCTCCATCTCTTTCCACCGGTGTGCATTTCACCTGTAAGCGGATCAAACTCAATCACCACCCTCTTGCTCTTCGCAGTCCATTCATATTCAAAGGCATAGATAGGGCGGAAGTTTAAGTCAATGGTTTCGATATTCACTCGTTCTTCATGAATGGCCTGCACATTTTTCACCGGCTGCACCACTTCAGCAGTGACTTGTCGCACTACCGCATTTGCTTTGACCTGAGGTGGTACAACCAATACCCCCTCCGGTGCGAACGTGTTGATATCAGCGATTTCAGTTTTTACCGAGCCAGCGTATTTCAAGAAATCCACCTTGTTGCCTGTAATGCCGTCGAAGGTTTGTCTGGCCTGGAGTTCCTGCACACAACGCTCTACGCCAGTGATGGTAAAGGTAGGGTTGCCCTTGGATTGAGGCACAGCAGGAAAATCAGTGCCCAAAACAGCTACACTTTTAACTTCCGTACCGCTGGCAGCAATGTTGTAAGTACGAGCGCGGTCATAGGCTGTATGCGAAGAAGCTTCCAGCAGCCAGAAGGGTTCCACACGATTTTCAACGGTGGCCAGTTGTAGCTCCTCCGGTTTGGCGCGCGAAAAAAGGGAACCTAATGTACCTGCGATCAGATTCACCTTCTTTTGCTCCACGCGATCACGGGCCACATCGATGTTGAATTGGGGGACAAAATGATATGCATGTTCGGTTGCCAGGTAAATATCCATAAGAACATCCTTTACTACTAAGCTAATTGATAAAGAATAACAATACTGCCCTACAGTGATAGGCACTATCAACAATTTTACTACTCAAACAGGGCCACCCATTTCGATACTCTGCAATCTTCATCAAATCAATTTGTCTACTGCCTGAACGATCAAAGCTGCCACAGCCTTTGGGTCAACCAACATGTGAAAATGCCCCGCCTCCAGTAAGTAAGTCACCCAGCCAGCCTGGCGCGCTTGAATCTCCACGTTTGCATAGGGTGGGCTAAACAGAATGTAAATACAGGGTGCATCCGGCCATGTATCAAACACGGGAATTGGTTCTGTAAAGAAAGGTAACGCCCGTGGCCGTATCTCGGCTACTACTTGCAGTCGCAATTTTTCATCCGGAATGATTTCATGCAGATCTTCCGCGCTCCAGGTTGGGAAGCGTTCCCCCTGCTTGAGCGTTGCTTCAAATTGTTCGGCCCAATCTGGATTTTCTGATCTCATCAGGTCAAGTCGGCTGGCGCTTGCACGCGGGATACCAGCATCCACAAACATATAGGCGTTGACCAGATTTGGAATGGACTCTCGTATGGCAGGCAACAAAGGCCCTGCACCGCTATGAGCTACTAGTGTAACTGTATGATTTTTGGGAATATGAGCAAGCTCTTGCGAAACAGATTCAGCATGCTGTTTCCAAAAAGGTTCTTTTGAATCAGGGGAGTCTTTCAGCTGAGGAACAACGACATCCTGTCCGCGTCGCCGCAATTCGTCAGCAACCAAAGTCCATGTGAGGCCCCCAACCAGCGGACTATGAATCAGCACGTAGGTATTATTTTGACTCATCCAACCTGTCAGAATAATTTCGTCTGTTGTGGTTCATCGGATTCGTTGACGCCTTTCCACCCATATTTCTTGAAATCGACGCGATCCTTCGCATCAAACTCCACCCCTTCCTGCTCCAACAATAGACGCTGTTTCTCGGCCCCACCCGGCCGCGGACTGATCTTCCCCTGCGAATTGATGACTCGCTGCCACGGCACATCATCCGGGCAGTTTGCCATCGCGCCGCCCACCCACCGCGGACTGAAGGCTTTATACGCTTCAAAATCCACGCCGTTGGGCGGAGGGAGCATCAACGCGATTTGCCCATAGGCAGCCACTTTGCCACGTGGAATTTGTCTCACGAGGTTCCAGACTTGTTCGTAATAGGCTTGCTGATTAGGAGGGGAGGTGTATTGCATACGATACCTTTCCGTCATTGCGAGCCCGAGCGACAGCGAGTGGCGACACTTGCACCGCACTGCGTTCGGTGCAGTGCAGGTGAGCAATCTTCCTTATCGCGAGGAGAGTGCTTCTCGAAGCTTCGCAATGGCGTTAACTCTCTACAAACGTTCCGCCGGTAATGTTTTTCTCGGTTAACTGACGCTCTGACGTGAAATTTAATTCCACTTCGATTTTCTGGAAGCAGCGGTTTGCGCCTATCAGCATCTTGCGGGCGTAATAACTGCTGCCATCATCGGTCAGGCTGAGATCGTTATCCAAATCCACGCGCCCCTCGATAATCTCGCCACAGCGTTTGCATTTAACACTGAAGGAGTAATAGCGTTTTTCGGGTTTGGCAGGTTTGCCACTGAAGAGATTTTTGAGGAAGCCCATGATATTCTCACTTTACATCATCGCCAAGGTCCATTTCAGTTGTACTCACAATCTGACGGCCTGGCAGGTCTATTTTAGCAACATAATTTTTATCACCCGAGTGATAAAACACGAACAAAGTATTCTCATCCTTCAAAATATGACCAAGCATATTATCCACGTCGGATATTAACTCTGTAGGTGTGTTCCCGCCCACATCGGTAACACCGATTGTCAACTTATCCTGATAATTCAAAAGCCCATTCTCGTCTGTATCGGCTTTGGCAAGGAGATATAGCCACCACATCACCGGTTTGAAATCTTCAGGGTCCGTTGTTGGAGTGCCTGGTGGGAATCCCACAATTTGAAGGACTACATATTCGTTTGTTGATAGCAACCGATTGAAGGTTTCTGTCTCATTGCTAAAGAAAACATAGTTATAAATTTCGTAGCCGGAATATCCTGAATAGCCTCTTTCAACCCAACTGAACGAGGAGAAATCTCTTTCGTAGCTCTGTGGATTACCAGAGATATCCGCGATCAGGTATTCTGTTCCCTCAATAGGTCGAAAGGACGAAAGACGCTTTTCAATGGGCTGGGGAGTGCTTTCGATGGCGTTGGATGATCTTTGAACGTTACGACAGGCCATTCCAGTTAAGAGAAAGGCAGCGATTCCAAGCGGTAGAAAAATTCTGTGACGCATATGACCTTCTTAGCTTTTCAAGATCGATTCTATCTGCTCCAATTCATCATCGCTGAATTTCAAATTATTCAGCGCGGAGAGACTATCTTCCAGTTGTTTGACGCTGCTCGCCCCGATCAGCGATGACGTGACCGCAGGTTTACGCAGAGTCCAGGCAATGGCCATTTGCGCGAGGGATTGGCCGCGAGCCTGGGCGAGTTCGTTCAGTCTCTGCACTTTGGGAAGGTTTGATTTCACATCATCGGGCGTCAGCCAGACGCGTTCGGTTTTGCTGGCGCGGGCTCCAGATGGGATTCCGTTCAGATAGCGATCAGTCAGCTGTCCCTGCGCAAGAGGCGAGAAGACGATGCATCCCATCCCTTCTTCGACGAGCACATCCAACAATCCGTTCTCGATCCAGCGATCAAACATATTATAAGAAGGTTGATGGATAAGACAGGGAGTCCCCAATTCACGCAAAATGCGCGCAGCCTCCCGCGTCTTTTCTGCGTTGTAGCTGGAGATGCCAACATACAAAGCTTTCCCCTGGCGGACGGCGGAGTCGAGCGCGCCCATCGTCTCTTCGAGCGGCGTATCGGGGTCGAAGCGATGACTGTAGAAGATATCCACGTAATCGAGCCCCATGCGCTTGAGAGAGGCGTCGAGGCTGGCAAGCAGATATTTGCGCGAGCCCCATTCGCCATACGGACCGGGCCACATGTCGTAGCCTGCCTTGGTGGAGATGATGAGTTCGTCGCGGTAGGGTTGGAAATCCTGTTTGTAGAGTTGACCGAAGGTTTCTTCAGCCGAGCCGGGCGGCGGACCGTAGTTGTTGGCGAGATCGAAATGCGTGACGCCGAGATCAAAGGCACGGCGGGCGATGGTACGGCAATTTTCGATTCGATCCACGCTGCCGAAGTTGTACCACCAGCCTAGCGAAATGGCTGGAAGTTTGAGTCCGCTTCTGCCAACGCGGTTGTAGGTCATGGAGTTGTAACGAATGTCTGAGGCGAGGTAGGGCATCAGTATCCTCTTCTATAGGAATGTTGTCAGTATTGTACCTCCAAGAATAAAGTTATATACTTACGCCAATAAGTATTGGGTTGGTTGTTGATTTGGAGAACTTATGACAAATACTCCGTCTTTCCAGGATTTACTAAATGATTTTGCTGATGAAGTTTTCGTAGGCAGAAGTGAACAGCTTTCTTTATTTGAAGGTGCGATAAAAGCAACGAAACCCTCCTTTTTGATTTTGAACATTTCTGGACAAGGAGGGGTTGGAAAATCAACTCTGCTTGAACGTTATCGCGGAATTTCAAAAAGCAATAAGGTGGCTTATGCGATTGTCAATGAAGACCATCTGACAATTCCAAAAATATTGGAAACTTTTGTCCAACAATTGGAAGATGATGGATTGGATTTTGATCATTTCAATGAACGATATCGAAAATATCAGGAACTGAAAGAAAAAGTTGAGGCAGACCCAAACGTTCCCACGGGGTTGATGGATTTTGCTTTACGCGGCATTGCCAAAGTAGGAATTAAAAGTCTAAAACGAATCCCCATTGCTGGAGATGTTGCTGATGTGTTCCTTAGCCCAGAATCAGAAGAAGTTATAGCTGAACAAACAAGTGAGTTTACAAAATATATTATTCAGAAATTTACCAATAAAGACGAAAGAGTTTTGTTGCTGGAAACAGACTCAGAATTGGCCAAATATTTTTTGGAAGATTTGACAAAGGCTCTCAAAAACAGAAAAGCCGTATTGAGTTTTGATACTTATGAAAAAACTTCTGAGAGCATTGAAAAGTGGCTGATTGATTTGCTTATGGGAGCGTTCGGCCAATTTAGTAGCAATGTGCTTTTTGTTATAGCCGGGCGTTATGCGTTGGGGCAAAACCAAAATTGGACGCGCTTTCGAAAGGCAATGCGGCAAGTAGAATTGAAAGAATTTACTGAAGAAGAAGCAAAAGATTATTTGATTCGTTCTGGAATAACTGATGAAAAACTTATTTCACAATTTATCGAAGTTTCTGAAAGGCTTCCTGTATTATTAGCACTTTTAGTTTCTTCGCCAAGTCAATTACCGCATGATGTATCGGGTGACGCTGTGCAACGCTTCTTGCAAGGCCTTACTTCTGAACAACGAGAAGCAGCATTGATAGCTAGTCTGCCTAGGTATTTCAATATTGATATTTTGGCCTCCATTTTGGGAGATGAAGCTGGAAAAAGAGCTTTTGAATGGTTAAGTCGGGCGCATTTTGTTAAAACTTCTGAAAATGGTTGGGTATATCATGATGTTGTCCGTCTCATGATGTTGAGATATTTTAGAAAAAGATCAAACCAGCAATTTATTGATACGCACAAACTTCTTGAAGAGTTTTACAAAAAACAGATTGTGAATTTTGAGGTTGATGCAAATAATCAAAATACTTCTGCCTTTGCAGGTAAGTTCGAGACAGAAAGGGCCTATCATTTTATTTGCCAGAACTTTGTGAAAAATATTGAGGTTCTTGTCAAGAATTCAGCTGCGTTATATGTGAATCTGACCAGCAATAATTTTGAAAGTCTTTCACACAAGAAAGAAACTGAGGAATCTTTTAAGATTTTAGCATCGTCTTATTCACGTTCCCTTTTGTCATTGTGTGATGACCATTCGGATCTAATCACCAATGAGCAATTACACCATTTCAGAAATCTAGCCAAGTTGTTTTCTGATGAGCTAATTGATGATATACCAAATTTATTTGATTGGCTAATTAAAATAGATGTTTTGAATGAACAAGAAAAAAATGGAATGTGTATATGGCGGGGACGAACGTACTATCAGATGGAGGAATATTCATCGGCGCTCACAGATTTCACCAAAGCCATCGAACTGCAGCCTGAGAATGGAAATAACTACAATTGGCGGGGATCAACGTACTATCAGATGAAGGAATATTCATCGGCGCTCACGGATTTCACCAAAGCCATTGAATTGCAACCTGAAAATGAGTATAACTACTATTGGCGAGGAGTGATTTACTCTGCGATGGGGGATTATCCTGCTGCGCTCGAGAGCGCAGTTCGAGCCGAAGTGTTGGCACGTCGCACAGATGACAAGAATGTGCTCGCCAGCACGCTGTCCACGCAGGGAATCGCTCGCTTCCGACTCGGCGATGCGCAGGCGGCGTTAGCACTTAATGAACAAGCCCTCGCCATCTTCACAGAACTGAAAAGCAAGAAGGAAATCGCTCGTTGTTTGAATCTGATTGCCGCAGTACATTATGTATCTGGCACGTTAGATCAGGCGCAGGAGTCTTGGGAAAAAGCCTTGAAAATCTTTCAGGAATTAGGTGATCGCGTACAGGGCATGGACTTGTTGAGTAATCTCGGTGTGATCGCAGAGACGCGCGGAGATTATGAGGCTGCATTCCAACGCTATGATGATGCAGTGAAGATTGCCCATGAAACTGGTTATAAAGATGGCGAGATTGTCTTTCTTTCGAATCGGGGTAGTGCATTGGTTGCGCTAAAGCGATATGAGGAAGCGGAAGACGATCTGCGGCAAGCTATCGGGCTGGCAGGTATTGATGGGTCGTGGGCCATGCCACTAGCGTTTAATTCTCGCTCAGAAGCCTTGTTGGGATTGGAACGAATCGATGAGGCTTTCTATTCCGCGCGGCAGGCGCTAGTGTTGGCTGAAGAAGATAAATCACCGGAGTATATAGGCATGGCCTGGCGAACTTTGGCAATGATCGCCGATAGACGCGGCATTCCCGTCTATTTTTCAGACGGGGAAACCCATCTACCGGGTGAATATAATGCTGAAACCTGTTTCAGGAAAAGCGTACAAATTCTAACGGACGCAGAAATTAACTTGGAACGCGCTCGCACATTACGTGAATGGGCACGCTATGAACTTAAAATCGGCGCGAAGGACGAGGGCATTAAGTTGTGGCAGGATGCACGCGATATATTTGCTAAGCTTGGCGGGCAAATGGAAGTAGATGGAATGGCGAATCTGCCTGAATAAACTGTCTCAGTCCTCAAACAAATCTATTTCCAAGTTTTGCCCACCGAAGTTGTACCACCAACCGAGTGAGATGGCAGGGAGCTTGAGTCCGCTTCTACCTATGCGGTTGTAAGTCATGGAGTTGTAGCGAGAATCTGAGGCGAGGTAGGGCATGGGTTATCCTTTATGTTCTTTCAAGGCCTTTTCCGATTGAACCAACTTTATCAAGGAGTTTCTTATCTTGGAGATATGTCCCTATCAAAGGAGCCAGCATGAGAATTATGCCTGCTGAGAAGCCGAATATGTTATTGAGTGGGATGCCGCCATTAGTGACAATCGTAAAAATCGCAAAAACAAAAAACGAAGTTGCGAATAAGACTTGAACCAATGCAAGTAATAGATTTCCCATCCTGGGTGACGCTTGAAGGGTGAAATATCTTTCACCTTCTGAGTATTGAATTGTACATTCTTTCAAAAATACTCGTTCATAGTAGCCATTACGCCAACCCCATCGCCAGGATGAGGCAGTGAAAAATATTTGAGCCAGATAATTTTCTGTTGATGGGATTTTGTCAATCGTTACAACGAAATTAGGGAAATATTCTTTTCTTATCGCAGTTTTATATTGTGAAAAGGACATACCTTTACCAAGCGGAAATACTTTTTTGTAGAGAATCATTTTCTAGAGTTTCCACCTATTCTACTCATAAATTACTCTAAATCGTTCACAGGCAAGCGGCATATCTGCTGAAAACTCTTTTCCAATCTTTGCCAGCGTACGTGTGAAATATCGCTTGTGTTCCTCACGCCAATACTCAAGCGACAAATCGCCTTCACCTTCGGTGCGGGCAAAATCGGCATCCACTTCATTATATTTGCGGATGGTAATTTCGTAGGTTTCAACAACACAGAGAGGCTCGCCGTTTCCATCCAGGGCAATGGTGATGTAGCCTTCCTCAGGAATCGGATTTCCTTCTGCTTCCCATTCCCACACTGCGGAACAGGTTCCAGTCTTGATGCCTTGCACGATCAAGGCGCCAAGTTCATCAGCCAAAGCTGGGTTATCGCCCCAGCTTTCGGCGACATAGGTTTTTGAATGATAAGGAGAATCGGCTGGCAGCGATGATAGAAATTTTTGCCAGTAGGCTTTTATTGTTTCTTCTGTCATGGTGGAAATCAAAAGGGCGGAGCATGTTCCGCCCCTACAGGATCAAAATACCCATTTCTTCAACGTATCCATCGCCTTGTAATTTGTCAGATCCAATTGCAGCGGTGTGATGGACACGTAGCCCTCCGCCAATGCGCCGACATCCGTGCCTTCTTCGTTGACGCCTGTAGGGGCTTCGCCACCGATCCAATAGTAGGGACGGCCGCGCGGGTCCACGCGTTTATCAAGTGCATCACGGTAGACACGCAGTCCCTGACGGGTAATGACAAATCCTTTGACGGCTTCCACGCTCAGATAGGGGATGTTCACATTGAGCAGCGTATCCTTTGGCAATCCTTCAGCGATAACCCTCTCTACGATCACCCTGGCAATTTGTGCGGCGGGCCCATAATCCGCAGGGATGTTGGCAGGTTTATCCTGCGAAGCGAGAGAAAACGCGATGCCCGGCACGCCTGAGATGACGGCCTCCATGGCGGCTGTCACGGTGCCAGAGTAGGTGATATCGTGGCCAATATTAGAGAAGGGATTGATGCCCGAAACGACCAGATCCACTTTTTCGACAAATCCCAGCAACGGCAGGGCCACACAATCAGACGGCGCGCCATCGGATGCAAACGCACTTGAGCCATCGACCAACGTCGTCTCATGGACGCGAAGTGGACGCTCCAATGTTTTCACATGCCCCGAAGCAGACCAGTTGCGATCTGGCGCAAAGACGGTCACAGTTGCGATCTTGCGCATTTCCTGCGCGAGGGCGACTAATCCGGGCGCTTGAACGCCGTCATCGTTGGTTACGAGGATGTGCATGGTTTGATTCCAATTCCGGTGGTCGAGTAGCCCCGTGTTTGTCAGGGCATATCGAGACCACCACATAAGCAAAAGTATTTTGATTAGTGTTGGTCTCGATACGGATCTGGCTTTGCTCGACCCTACTCGACCAACGATTATCATTTGGATTATAACTCTCTACTTGTATAATTCTTTCCATGCGCGGCAAACAAATTCCCATTTACTATTTACTAATCACCTCTTTCCTCTTTCTTCTTTCCTCCTGCACTTCAGCCCCTGAATCGACATCTCTCAAAACCACCCTCTTGATATATCGCTTCGACCCACCTGCCTTCATCGAATATTCCGAGGAGTTTCAGCCCCTCAAAGAGATTCCGTTCCCCATCCCTCCTAGTTGCGGACTCAACAATACATTTCCAGCACCTATTGGAAAATTTCTGCTCATCGAACTGAATTGTCCCAACGGGCAAACGGTTCTTTTCATGGATACCGAATCTGGCACAGCAACCCAACCTGTCACTGACTCTGATAGTCACTTTCTGGCATGGGCGAGTGATGGTGAGGCCGCGTATCTGAAAGTCGATTCAATGGGGTATCCCAAAATCATCCGCGCGTATGTAGATGGAAAACAAGACCTCATCTCCATCACTGAACTTACATATGACCTCGCTGCCGCACCTGAGTCGCGCGATTTCACTTTTACATTCTCACGCGGGCTTGGTCAGGGAAGTGAGCTCTCGCTTGCTCAACGAGATGGTAAAGCCACCCAGTCATTGTATGCAGACCTCTATAATTACATTTCGTTTGCGCGTTTCTCCCCGAATGGAGAACAAATTACCTTTCTCAAAATTCCCGATACACAGACTCCGTTCACACTGGGAGAGTTGTGGGTCATGGATTCGACTGGTTCGAATCCGCGTAAACTTGCAGATGCCGATGCAGGCCACGGTTATGCCGCGAACTGGTCACCAGATGGAAAGCAGATTGCATTTGTGCTACGGGAAAATCCGCAAGATGAAAATGCCAATCAAAATAGCGAGGCGCTCATCAGCAATATCTATGTTGTGGATGTTGAAACAGGAGCATTAACTCAAATCACAAACCTTACAAAAGGACATGTGGAGACGCCATATTGGTCACCTATGGGGAACACTTTGGCTTTCAACGTAGTCATAAATGGTAGAATGAATGTGTCCATTGCGAACGTAGCAACAGGTGAGGTAAGGCCTCTCGAAACAGAGGCAAGCTGCTGTCCTACTTGGATGCGCAAGTGAGTTTTTGTCACCGAGGCACAAAGTTGCAACACAACTTCTCTGTGACAAAATCCGAAAGTGAGTCCGAATGATTCGGCAAGTCCTGCTTATTGTTATCTTATCTCTCTTGATCACCTCCTGTGGTGGCGCGGCCGCAACAGAAGCTCCTGCGGCAACTGAGCCGCCCTCTACTGAAGCACCTGCCGCCACGGAAGCTCCCGCTGCTACGGAAATACCCTCACAGCCTGTGATAGAAATCCCGGCCAGTCCAGAGCTACCGTTACCAACTTCCACGCCTGCACCCTCACAAACCCCTGCCATCACCAAAACAGATACACCGCTACCCACCCTCGACCTGCCCACTGAAATTGTCAACGCACCCGCGAGAATGGTCTGGGATGGCATGCCAACATATCTGGGCGATTCGACTCCCGGTTATGCCTTTCGCGTCTTATATGACCCTGACCTTTGGGCCGTGACCGTGGATCAATTCGGTTTTTCGGCGCTTGCTCATCGCAATATTCCGAACTGTGTTATCACTGTCACCTCGGGTCGTGGCATGCCGACCAACGTAACAGTGGAGCATGATGTGTTGTATACCGATACGGTCACTTTTGATGTTGGGATCGCTTACGAAAACGGAGTCAAAAAGTTTGTGACCTATACAGGAGGAGATGGGACAGTCATCACAGCCTTTGAAGTTTCGTTCCAGGAGCAAGCGGATACCTGCCTCGCCGATGCGGTGACGGTTCTTTCCACGCTCCACTCTGTTCCTGTTTCACAAGCCACGCCTCAACCTCAGCCTTAAGTTTTGGTGCTCATCAGCCCACGGATGGATTTTCTGGCATAATCTGTTGTAGTCCTTCTTTATAAAATAACTTGTGACACGCCCTCTCAAGAACGCCTTCATCATCCTTTTATTTGGCATCTTTGTGCTAAACACGCGCGGCGCTTCGGCTGCGAATCTCAACGCGCCTCCGCTGGCAGTCGCACCTTTTTTGTATCCACCTTATCCAGGCACAGCTTCCCAGGAATCCATCTTCGATCACTCTTCTCCAAACTATACCTTTGATAATCGAGTAGTGGCCTTTACAGGCGATGTAGCAAACAAGAATTGCCCCGTGCCTGCGCCCTCTGGCACGCCTCCGCCACAAGCGGGGGTCTGCAATGCAGGCGGAGGTGGATACTGGTCCTATGGCTTGGGAGATTGGGTCTATTACGATGGCCACGATGGCATAGACTATGGCATCTTATACCGGCCCGTGTATGCGGCCGCTGATGCTGACCAGATCGTTTACGCCGGCTGGTGGGACCCACAGAATCATAGAGTCAGTCTCGGCATCTACGTTCGTTTACATCATCCCAACGGTTACAACACATTGTACGGACACATGAGTTCTGTAGCTGTGCAAGCCTGTAGTTCGCCTGGCTGTACTTTTGTGCCACATGGTGAGTTCCTGGGCATTAGCGGCACTACAGGGAATTCATCGGGTCCGCATTTACATCTCACCGTTCGTAACCCGGCCGGGAGATCGGTTGATCCCTATGGCTGGCGGGGAAGTGGTACAGACCCATGGCTTCCCAATCAACAACCCGAATCCTTGTGGGTTACTTTCCCGGCACTGGCGTATTCGGGAGCACAAATTTATCCATCCGGGAATCCACTGGCATTTCCGGTCAGGCCAACCACCGGCATCATCGTTGATGATGGCTCAGCAAACTGGGCGGAGGATCCAATAGATTGTTGGTTTGATATTGCCGCCGGGAGTGCCCAGGGCGGCATCATGCGTTATTTGCGAGCGCGCCTGACTGCGCCAAACTGCATCGGTCAATGGAATTTTCCACCAGGTTCCAGTACCGGCCTTTATGCATTGTATGTTCACATCCCTGCCATTCAAGCTACAACCGAAGGGGCAATCTACTCGATTCATCATTCGGGTGAAATCGATCAGGTTGTAGTCAATCAGGAAGTCTTCCCCAATCCTTATTACGTCACAGATGGCTGGGTCTATATTGGCAAATACAACTTCACTGGCGCGGGAGATGAATTCATCGAACTCACCAATCGTACACAGGATGAATCCGCTACAGTGGGGGAGCGATTTGTGGGTGCTGATGCGATTCGCTTTCTCTTTTTAGGAAACGCGACTCCGACTCCGCCTGGGGCTGTTACGATCACCGCAACCAATACTCCCACCATCACACGGACTCCGACGACCACACCTTCGCGCACAATCACGCCAACTCCTACCGTGACGCGTACTCCCACTGTTACCTTTACACCTTCAAATACCTCAACACCCACAGTCACACGTACTCCAACTGTCACGCGCACGCCTACCCCGACTCGAACTACAACCTTCACAGCTACTCCTTCACGTACGCGTACTCCCTCACGCACACCGACGATTACTCGCACGCCTACAACAACCCGTACACCCACCGTCACTCGCACACCAACTTTTACGCGAACTCCTACACCAACTCGCACCGCGACTTTTACCCGCACAGTCACGCATACCCCCACCCCGTCTCGCACGCCAACAGTCACTCATACACCCACCGCAACTCGCACCCCGACTTTTACACGAACACCCACCCCGACTCGCACCGCAACCTTTACGCGCACGCCCACGCGCACCCCAACTCCATCACGCACGCCAACGGTGACTCGCACACCGACTATCACTCGCACGCCGACCTTCACGCGTACTCCTACTAGAACGCGCACCCTCACACCAACTCGTACGCCAACGCCAACCCGCACGCTGACACCGACACGCACAGCCACACGCACGCGCCAGCCCACGGCCACGCCGCAATATGTGCTGGTCGATATATACTTTGTGAGTAAGTTCCGATATGAGAATAATTTGCCCCCCTTTGAAAGAACAGGAGCCCGCTATGTGCGCAGCAGCAATGTATACGAGGGTCTTCTGGACGAATACTTCAAAGGGCCCGGCTCAACGGAGCGATTCACCTATGGTTGGATTGCTCTCTATAACGGCTTCACCGGTTACAGTCGATTTGAATTAATCAACGGCGTTGCTCATATCTATCTCGAAGGGACCTGTGACCGCGGCAACGCCACGTACACCATTGCCAATTTATTGACCCTAAACCTCAAACAATTCCCTGAAGTGCAATTCGTGAAAATCTATGATGAGAACGGCTCAACACAAAACCCCACTGGGTTAAGTGATTCCATCCCTGCGTGTTTGCAACCGTAATTAAAAAGTAAGGACGAGATAGTATCTCGTCCTACATAGCAAGCCTAAAATAGATTGGCAGACTCAGTGCAAACTTTCAGCGATGGAGATCAGATCTTCTTTGTCATATATTAATGCATTTTCTCCATATACAATGAATTGAATCCATAGCCCATTTTCTTGCCAACGTAGTTGTTGTACTGGCGCGTCAAATGACCAAACCAACGCACCATTACTATCATATTCAGAGTTACCAATAATATACTGTGCTGTATTTTCTCCAACCTTTACATATTCGATGGCAGTTATAGGGATATCAGGAATTTCAAACAATCTATCGGTACCACACTGATTCAGAAGAAGCCGTCCTTGTGTATTAGATATGCTGTATGAAAGCCCAATACATTTTTCCCATGCATCAAACCAGAAACGGTCGAACGACAGCCCGGCAGGTATTGTTGAGAATTCATGAATGTCAATGTTCATAGCCTCTGCATAAATTTTGACATATTCATACGGTCTTGGCGTTTTGCTTTTGAATACATTGATATTGTCCATGCTTTCCGCAATCGCAATCATTTTTTGCTTGTCTATGACGCCATGAATGATGTCGTTATACCAATAAAAATACAGCCGATAATTCAGATCGCCGTCTTGCCACGATAAGAATAAATAAGGCCTTGCTCCGTCTTCCATGAAGTCATAATATGCATTTTGGCCGTTTACTTTTACGACCTCAGAATTTTCCTGAATAGTGGAAAGCGTATCGAAATTAGCAGAATTATCTTTCTTGACATGAATGACTAGCGAGTTGCTACCGACGTTGTTGCCCTCATAGTATAGAGACACTTCATTCTTGCGGAACGAAGTATAGTGTGCTTCAGAGAACACAAAGCCAATAGGTAACAGGGTTGGTGCTTTTAGATCCAGGCCCGAATAGGACTCGGCTTCAGAAATGGAAGTCAAAATGATATCTAATGCCTCGGGGTCGGGTTGTTTTTCTACAATTTTAGGAGTTTCAACCAGACTGGTTGCCAGCTCGATCAAACGCGCACGGTTCATTAGTGGACCGCCTGAATCTAGTAGGTACCAGTAGGTCCCGTCACTCCAGGCCACTCTCTGGGTTGAGGTTGTATCTCTCCATACAAGTTCTCCACTTTCCGTTGACAAATCAAAGCCACCTGATACATATTCTCCGTCGAATAGGCCAACTTTAATTTTCTCGACATCACTTGCCGGCACCCATGGCCAGGGTCTGAAGGCCTCTGGGGCTTTTCCAAGTTTTTGTGATAGTCTCAAGAGCATTCCAGGGGATCCGTATTCGATCATCGCAAATTTTGTTTGCTTATCAAACCAGACATTCTGAAACTCCAGGTTTTGTGGTTGTTCCGGAAACTCCCTCAGTTCAAATCCCAATTGCGACTCTGCGTAAGCAATTTGACAGGAATAGGACTGGGCTTTTTCAGCAGTATCACAGTCAGGTAAGGAAGCTATTTCAGGTGTAACGGTAGGGATAAAGACTGGCACAAGTGGCAGATCATAGGATTCCGTGGATGTGGCGAAATAGTTATACTGCTCAAGTTCTTTTTCTGAGACGGGTATGGTGGTGGAATCCACTTTCTTGAAGAACTGGAAAAGCTCTTGAGCCCAGGCGCGTCCTGGCGGAGTGAGGGCCAATGTCACCATAATCAGAAAAAGTATGGCCATCGCAAAGGTAAATCTAGGGCGCAGTTTTTTCATCCTTATTTGCTGTTCCGGGATGACTCGCCATGCAGCTTGCTCAATCTCTTTGAAAAACCGCGCGCTGGGTTTGGGTTGTATTTTTGCCAGTAATTCTTCGATCTTAATTTCATCCAGCATTGCTGGTAAATTCTGTTTATTCATTATCTTTCTCCTGCAGTTGAGACAAATCACGTTGTAAACGATTGAGCGTACGACGCATTGTCACACTCACGTTGTTTTCTGTCCGGTCCAAGTATTGAGTAATCTGTTTTACCTGCCAGCCCAAAATGTAACGAAGAACCAGCATTTCGCGCTGGTCGTCTGGTAGGGAGCTGAGCATCTGCCACAATGTCGCAATCTGTTCTCGAGTGATGAAATCAGACTCCGGCACCTGGTCTGGATCTACCAGTAAGTCAACATCAATTTCCTCATCCCTATCACGAACTTTGCGGTTGCGAGCCAGATCGATCACCAGGTTCTTCGCGATTCGTAACATCCAGCCTAATGCAGCCCGTTCATTTCCATGAAAGTTTTCACGTGTTTTCCAGGCTCTTGCGTAGACTTCAGCAGTTAAATCCTCAACCTCCTGAAGTGGGCCACCCGTCAGACCGTACAGATAACGAAAGACGGAAAGATACGTTTTTTCATACAAGCGTGAGAACAACGACGCGTCGGTGATGGAAAATGACGTGTCTGAAGAAAAATAACGCTTTATAGTTTGCAACGCCATGGCTTTGGTCAATCAGAGCTCCTGGAATTGATTCTGCGTTCAATATATAAAACGGAGCACAGTCTCAAATCTGACAGGAGTATATCTCCGCCCATTAAAACGAAAAGGACGGAGTCTTACTCTCCGTCCTCTGAAAACACAATTAAAGTTACGCTTCTACAACTGCCACTTCCACCGATTGGATGGGCGGCAGAAAGTCTGCCAGCAAATCCCAACTATCTCCTGAATCACGTGTATAAAATAGCTGACCCGTGTGCGTGCCAACATAAACACCGGCATCTTCAAAAGTATCCGTGGCCATGGCCTCACGTAAAACAACCAGATGGGCTTTCTCTGGCAGGCCTTTGGTCATGCGTTCCCAGGACTCGCCAGCATCGCGGCTGCGCCAGACTGAGAAAGCGCCATCCACGCTCAGGCGGAATTGATCACTTTCTTCCAAGGCAATGTAAATTGTTTTTGGGTCGGTAGGGTGCACCGCGATGGGGAAGCCAAAGCGGGAAGGCAATTTGCCTTCACCGATATCGATCCAATCTTCGCCAGCGTTGTCACTGCGATAGACGCCACAGTGATTCTGCTGATAGATCACATTCGGATTGGAAGGATGCATGGCCATTTTATGCACGCATTGACCAAACTCAGGGAATTGAGTGCCCATGAAATCAGCGCGCACATTTTTGTTATAAGGCGCCCAGGTCAAGCCGCCATCATCTGTGCGATAACAGCCCGCCGCAGAGACAGCAATATACATCCGCTTGGGGTTTGTTGGATCCAAAAGAATCGTGTGTAACGTTAAGCCGCCAGCGCCAGGATTCCATTCGCCACGCTGAGGGTGATCGTAGAGTGCTTCATTCAAGGTCCAGGTTTCACCGCGGTCAGTCGAGGTAAATAACGAAGCGGGTTGTGCGCCCGCATATAAAACATTCGGCTCACTTGCGCGTCCGGGGGTAATGTTCCAAACTTTGATCATCTCTTCAGGCTTGACTACATTCTCACCGCCTTCAGATCGAAAGGCTTCCTCTACAGTGGAGGAGGGTCGGCCAGATGTTGAGGGGCGGGTGAGAAGCGGAACTTGTTTGGCCTGTGTCCATGTCTGCCCAAAGTCATCTGAGTAGTGGGTGGTGGGACCGTAAACAAAATGGCTTGTCGCTGCGTGCAGGCGCTGGTCACGCGGGTCGAGCTGGATGTGCATGACATTCCACCCTTTGAAATGTACATCACTGGCCTGCCACTTTTTGCGCTTTGCATTGCTCTCGAAGATAAAGCCACCTTTTCTTGTCCCAACAAAGACCATGACCTTTTTGCTCATGCGGATCTCCTTTCAATCAAGCAGAAAATATGTTCTAATTATTATACTACGGATGCTGAAACAGGTCACGTCTAACGCATGGCCTATTTGTCAGGGTTGCAGTGGCCTCTGAAACAGAATCTGTTCGAATGGACGCGTGAAGCGGCTCTTTTTCTTCATTTGAAAAAATAAATCCGAAGGACTATTGCGATATGTCAATCAGCGCGTTAAGATTTCATTTGAAAAGGAGGAATCATGAAGACCAGTTTGGTCGTTTGTACGCTATTAATCTTTTGGATGACGGGATGCAATCTGCCAATTCAGACAAACAATCCGGCTCTTGCCACGCCGGGATCTGGTACACCCTCAGGAACCTTTACTACGCCGACAATGGTTCCTGTTGAGACTCTGCTTGCGCGTGCCACACCCACATTCGTATCACCTGCCACACGCACGCCGCGACTGGCATTGGCTTCGCCGCGCGATCAGCCGGTGAACTGCCGCTTTGGGCCAAGCATAGCTTATGCTGTGGTGGGCATTTTGGATGTGGGCAAACAGGCTGAACTTGTGGGAAAAAATATTGATATCACCTGGTGGTATGTAAGAAACCCCAGTGACCCTTCCACATTTTGCTGGTTGCTTGCAGATCTGATCGATGCCACGGGGAATATTGATCCGCTGCCAGTGTTTCAAGCGTCGCCTGCTCAGGTGACTGATATTCAAATTCGCGTGGATCCGCCTTCTTTGAATGTCGCTTGTACGGCATTTCCACAATATGTTACCGTGAATGCCGATATTATTACGAATGGTCCGGCTACCGTCACCTGGCGTTGGGAAACCAGTGAGGGGGAGATCATGGAGGGCGGCTCTCTTTTATATTTGGAGACGGGTTCGCAAGGAGATTTTGTGTACTACAAAGTAAACGCGGCCCGCGATTACTGGATACAAGTTCATATCCTTTCTCCCAATGACACAACCGGCCGAGCAACTTTCAAAGCCACTTGCACGCCATAGAATTCTTAATAAAAGCCCAACTACCTAAGGTCCAGATAGGCCCCATTTTGTCGGTTATTACCAAGGATGCCTGATTTATGACTTGATATATAATCACTTGAAATGGAAACTGATATAAGGCGAGTTGTTTTTTTGCGCTTGTCTGTTTTGGTGATTCTTGCTGCTTGCGCTCCTATTAACCCAACGGCTGTCGCTGTTTATCAAAATGACAAACTGGCTGAAGTAATGGCGCGCGGCACATTAATCATTGCAACCGATGCCAATTACGAGCCTCAATCCAAACTGCTTGAGAATTCAATTCCTGATTCCAATACAAAGTGCAGCCCAGCCCAATATACCGCTAATCAAATGACTGGCTTTGACGTGGAGGTGGCTGTGAAAGTTGCAGAACACGTGGGTATGGAACCGTGCTTTGTCACACCGCCATGGAGTCAGCTTGTAGCGGGACACTGGGGCGATAATTGGGATATTCATGTAGGCTCTGTGGCGATCACGGCTGAGCGCACGGAATCTTTATATTTTTCACAGCCCTATTATGCAACCCCTACCGTGATTCTTGTCCATGAAGATAATAAAAATTTCAAGCGACCTGAAGACCTTTCCCATAAGCGGATTGGTGTATGTGTGGGGTGTACGTTTGAGGCTTATCTAAAAGGTACGCTTGACATACCAGGTGAGCAGGTTCAGTTTCGTATTGAAAAGGCTGAGATCATTGGGTATGAAAACGAAGAACCTGCCATTGCAGATTTATCTGCTGGTGATGGAGTAAAGCTCGACGCGGTTCTCACAATTCTGCCTCTGGCAAAGCAAGCGCTTGCCTCCGGAAAACCGATCAGAATTTTGAATGAACCTTTATTGTTTACCTATGCATCCATTACGTTGGATCGTTATGGCAAGCGCGACCCAATTCGCCTGCTGAGTGAAATTTCAAACATCATTTCTGACCTTCATTCAACAGGGGTGATGAGGCAACTGTCATTGCAATACCAGGAACAGGATCTTACCCAAGAAGCTGCCCGGTATGATATTTCTGCCCTGAATCAATTGCTCGAGCCATGAACAAAATTCACGAACGTTCTCAAAAGCTAAAAATCCAAACCCGCCTCATCACCTACTACGTGGTTTTTGCCATTCTCACTGTGGCCTCGGTGGCTTATTTTGCCTATGCCCAGGCTGAAAACTCGCTCCGTTCCAGTGTTCAAGATAAATTGGAGACGGTTGCCGAACTAAAGGTGGATTTTCTGGATGAATGGGAGGATGAACAACAGAGTAACGCGATCCTGTTAGGGAGTCTCCCTGAACTGCGCCTGTTGGCAGGCGTGTTGCTTGACCCTAAATCATCTGTTGCAGATCAAGTCCATGCCAGGCAGCAACTCACAAGCTTGGTGGTGTTGCTTACCCAGCGTACAACTGATTTTCAAGACGTACAGATTCTGGATCAGCATGGAACAATTGTTGTCTCAGCCTCACCGCTGAATGTAGGGAAATCACAATTGAGTCAAATCTTCTTTATTGAGGGACAAACCAGAATATTTACCCAGCAATTTTATCAATCTGACCTGTTTGGCAAACCTACCTTAACGGTAGCCACGCCACTCTTCGATGACTCCAATAAAAGAGTGGGTGTTCTGGCATTGCACTTTAACATGCGGCGGGTGGATGGCATCATCCAAGAAGACCAGCATTTAAATGAGCCGATTCAGAGTTATCTGATTACACCGCGGCACACAATTATTACAGATGATGTGTTAACGCTTAGCCGTTCCTCTGAATTCAAATCGATGGCCATTGATGCAGCGTTGGCTGGGCTCGAAGGTACGGCTTCCTACATCAATCATGATGGTGTTCCGGTAATTGGTCGTTACCTATGGCTTAAGAATCAAAATGCGGCTCTGATTGTAGAAATTGATGAACAAACCGCATTATGGCCGGCGCGCCGCCTGGCCCTTAATATTATTATTGCTGGAGCCACACTCTCACTTCTCCTTGTATTGGTCGTTATCATTCTCGCCCAACGAATCACTGCCCCTTTGAGAAAGTTAACGGAGACGGCATCCCGTATCTCTGCCGGGGATCTGGAGGCTGTCGCTCCGCCTCTTTCGGACGATGAAGTTGGTTCACTGGCTCAGGCCTTTAACTCCATGACGGATAAACTTCGCAAAACACTTGCCGGATTGCAGGAGGAGTTGCGTGAACGCGAGCAGGCAGAAGGGGCGCTAATCGTGAGTGAGACAAAGTTCCGTATGCTGGCTGAAAACACGCCCATTGTTGTGTATCAATGCAAAAATGACGAACGCTTTACTTTTGTATATTTAAATGATGCAATCGAAAACCTTACAGGGTATCCCAAAAGTAATTTTCTTGAAGGTGGGCTTAGCTTCCATGACCTGTATCACCCGGATGATCTGCACCTGATTGTATTGCCTGAAGAAAAAATCCATCTACATCGGCCTTCATTTCATATTACATATCGAATTCGTCATAAATCTGGCGAGTGGCACTGGGTGGATGAATGGGGGACATATATAGAAAGTGAAACAGATCAGCAGGAATATATTGTGGGAATGATCAATGATGTTACAGACCGCAAACGTTCAGAAGATGCCTTGAGCCAAAGTGAGGAGCGTTTTCGCAAAATATTCCAATCCAGCCCGGTGGCCATTTGTATCACTACGTTAGAAGAAGGTCGTCTGCTTGATGCCAATTATGCTTATTGGGATATAACGGGCTATGATCCGCACACTTCCATTGGAAAAAATGCACGGGAATTGAAGATGTGGGATGTGCCTCAAGAACAGGTTGAGTTTGTCCAAAAAATGCGGGAAAAAGGTTTGATTTTCAACCCCGACGATTATTTTTATCATACCGATGGCACTCTCAAATATGTGATCTCCTTTTATGAATTAATCCAGCTTGGCAATGAAGATTGCGTTCTGGCCATGTTCTACGATATGAGTGTGCAAAAGGCCACCATACAAGCCCTGCAACAAAGCGAAGCGCGGGCCCGGGCCTTGCTGGAAGCCATTCCAGACCTGATTTTTGAACTCTCAGTGGATGGAACCATTCTAAAATCCTATTACTCATCAGTTGATGATTTGTTGCTGGCGCCTGAGCAGTTTGTCGGCAAAAAAATTAGTGAGGTAATGCCTGAGCATATTGCAGAAATGACTGCTGTTGCAATTTCACGTGCAGTTGAGACCAGGAAAGTGGAAACATTTGAATATCAACTGCAAATGAATGATGGCCCTCATGAGTATGAGTCTCGTCTCGTGGCGAGCGATGCAACTTCCCTCGTTGCCATTGTGCGTGATATCACTCAGCGCAAGTGGGCTGATACAGAACGCGAAAAGTTTATACAGGAGCTGGAACTCAAAAATAAAGAATCCGAAACTTTGCGAAAAAGCCTCGCTAGTATCGTGACCACATTTGAAATCGAGACAGTTGTAGATCGCATTCTGGATCAGATCAAATTTGTTATTCCCTACGATACAGCCTCGGTGTGGCGAGTGGATGGAGAGTGGCAGGTATTGATCATCAGCCGCGACCTGCCATCTGACATCTCGCTTGCAGATCTGAAATTCCGTATTGACGGTAACAACTCATCCAGCCCGATTGTTCGAGGAGAAAAACCTTTTGTATTGAGCAATAATGTACAAGAGGAGCTGTCTGACTTCAAAGCGCCCCATTCTTATATCAACTCGTGGCTGGCTGTGCCGTTAAAAAAACGTGGCAGGATTATTGGTCTGATTGCATTAGATGGAACGCAAAAGGGGCAATTCACCCTGCACCATGCAGAGCTGGCAGAAACGTTTGCCAATCAGGTGGCGATTGCGCTAGAAAATGCCGACTTGTTCAATGAACTTCAAGAAGAATTGACTCTTCGAGAAAATCTCATCCAGGAACTTGGACAAAAGAATGCGGAGGCAGAAACTCTGCGAGAAAGTCTGGCCAGCATTGTGAGAACGCGTGAAGCGGAAAAAATTATTCTCCGCGTTCTTGAACAAATCAAGCAGGTGATTCCTTATGATACAGCCTCTGTGTGGAAGGTTGAAGGAGACCAACAGTTCATTATTGCCGGTGTGGACCTGCCATCTGAAGTTCAATCTTCTGGCAATATTCTGGATGTGAATGAATTTAATTCAGCATTGCCTATTCTGCAGGGCAGAGTGCCTTATATTTTAAACAACAATGTTCAGGAGGAATTGGGGGATTTTCAAGGTCCTCACAGCTATGTGGAATCATGGCTGGCAATTCCTTTAAAAACGCCCAGCCAGATCATGGGTTTAATTGCGCTGGATGGGCGGAGCAAAAATCAATTTACTGAGCATCATGCCAATTTGGCTGTCTCCTTTGCCAACCAGGTGGCAATTGCCCTCGAAAATGCCCGTCTTTTTGAAGATTTACAAGAGGAGTTGCGCAAACAAATTGCTTTGCGAAGTGCCTCCATGGCAATTTCCTCTTCGTTACATCTAGACCAAGTGCTGGGAGAGATTTGCAAACAAATGTGTGTGATCAACGATGGTACAAGCGCGTATATTTCCCAATATGATAGCGCCCTCTCATCTTATACAGTGGTGGCTGAGTACATAGGTGTATATGCCAATACAAAGGAAATGATATCTGATCTGGGTGTGACATATTATAAAAAGGATGGCGCATGGCTTTTCGATGAAACGAAAGAAAGGGATTACGAGGTTATCCATACTGAGGAAGATAGCCACGATGCCTGGGTGCGTCAGATGCTTGGACAGTATGGGGGCAAAACTCTATTGTTCATTCCTCTTTATGTGCAAGGACGTTTACTCGGACATGCTGAATTGTGGGATAGTCGGAGTAAGCGTGACTTTTCGAAAGAGGAAATCTCTTTTTGCCGTGCCCTTTCACAACAGGCAGCAATTGCAATTGCAAATGCCAATCTCTTTGAGAGACTACAGATGGAATTATCTGAGAAACAGAACCTGATTGCTGAATTAGAGTCCAAGAATGCCGAATTGGAACGTTTCACTTATACGGTCTCTCACGACCTAAAATCGCCACTCTTTACCATCCGAGGCTTTCTGGGTTATTTGGAACAGGATGTCTTAGCCGGAAATCATGCCCGTGTCAAAGCGGATATGCAGCGCATCACCGATGCCACTGGAAAAATGCAGGCGTTGTTGAATGATTTGCTTGAGCTTTCCCGAATTGGGCGGCTTAAGAATGCTTCGGTGCGGGTTTCATTTGAAGATCTGGCGCGTGAGGCAGTTGAGCTGGTCCAGGGACGGATCACGGAACGCGGCGTTTCAATTCAAATTGAAGCAGGTCTGCCCGCTGTATTGGGCGATCAGCCGCGTTTGCTGGAAGTGCTCCAAAATTTGATCGATAATGCCACCAAATTTATGGGCTCTCAAACTGAACCACGGATCGAGATAGGCAAGAGTGGAGAGGAGGATGGCAAATCAATTTTTTATGTGCGGGATAATGGCATTGGCATTTCATCAGAATATTTCGAGCGGATTTTCGGTTTGTTTAACAAATTGGATGTGAAAAGCGATGGCACTGGGATTGGGCTTGCCCTGGTGAAAAGAATTATCGAAGTCCACGGAGGCAGGATCTGGGTGGAATCTGAATTGGGGAAGGGATCAACTTTTTGCTTTACCCTGCCGCGTGCAATAGACAAGGAAGCCGTATGAACGAGAAAATGAAATCTTTTTTTACATCACTACAGACCTGGCAGTTGATTCTGCTGGCCACGGCTGGTGCTGTTGTGATTACTGACCTAATTACGGTCCTTGTCAGCTATGGAATTTGGCGTGAGATTCAACTTAATTTGATAGCCCTTGGAACCATTAACGCGATTCTTGTGCCAATGATTATTTTGCCAATGATCATTCGCATGTTGAGAAAAGTGGTGCGACTGGAGGAGCAGAACCAGTTGCACAGAGAAATAATTTTGGAATTTGAAAAACAGAGCCAGATCGATGCAACGATCAAACGGCGGGCAGACGAAATGGCATTGTTATATCAACTAGGGATCTCATTGGCATCCGGCAAGAATCTATACGATACGCTGTTGGCGCTCCAGGTTGAAATCATGAAGCTTATGAAAGCAGATGCGTTTTATGTTGCCATTTATGATGCCAAAACAGATATTGTCCGATATCCGATCTTTTTTGACGAAGATAATTCTTTGGATGAAGGAGCGCGTCGATTGCGCGAAAGACCAGGGTTGACTGGTGCTGTCGTCTTCAGCGGGAAGATTCTATATCTGCCAGATATGTTTGACGCCGAGGTGGAAAAAAAATATAACCCTGTAGACGATAATGCATTAGTTCTGCATACATTTTTGGGTATTCCGCTTGTATCAAATCAGCAAGTGATTGGCATGCTGTCAGTTCAAAGCAAGCAGATTGACGCATATACAAGTGACCAGATCCAGGTGATGGAAAATATTGCGTTTCAGGCCGCCATTGCGATTGACAAGGCTAGGTTGTTTGATCAGGTGCAGCAGGAATTATCCGAAAGAAGTCGCATGGAAGTTCAAATTCATGAGCGTGAAGTGATTTTGGAGGCAATTACATTTGCAGCTGAACAATTTTTGAAGACGCCTGACTGGCGGGTTAATATCAATAAAGTTTTGGAGCGGCTGGGGCAAACACTGAATGTAACCCATGCTTATTTGTTTGAAGATCACTTAAATTCGCTGGGCGAGCCAGTCACTTCCATGCGGTATGAGTGGACGGCACAGGGCTATCCAAGTGACCTTGATAGTCCATACTTTCAAAATTCAGCACTTTATCAGGAAGGGTTTGTAGAACAAGTAGAAGCTCTTCTGCATGGGGAAATGCGTATTGGGAATGCATCCACCTTTAATCCTATTGAAAAGGAAAAGATGGATTCACTGGGAGTAAAGTCAATTTTGGAGGTACCGGTCTCTGTAAATGAAAAAGTATGGGGAGCAATTGGCTTTGATGATTTTGAACAGGAACGGCAGTGGAGTAAGGGAGAACTCGACGCGCTTAAGATTGCGGCGGGTGTGCTCAGCGCAGCAATTCAGCGTCAGGAAGCTGAATCAGCCGTTCATGAGTCCGAACGCATTTATCGTCGGGCAATTGAAGCAGCGGATGCTGTCCCCTATTATCAGGATTATAAAAGTAACAGTTACCTTTTCATGGGGGATGGTATTTTTGAAATGACAGGGTATCGGTCCGAAGAAATGAATCCAAGTGTCTGGTCTGATATGGTCCTTGAGACGGTCATGCTGGATGAGGCAGCCGGTGTAAGCGCAACAGATGCCATTGATCTGGTTCGGCATGGCAAGATAAAAGCCTGGAAGTGCGACCAAAGGATTTTGACAAAGGATGGCAAAATTCGCTGGTTAACTGACAGGTCTGTGGAATTGCTGGATGACCAGGGCGTATCCAGTGGTTCCATTGGTATTTTGCAGGATATCACCAGCCGTAAAGAGGTGGAAGCCAGCCTACGACAGCGCGAGACCATTTTGGCGGCAGTGACGTTTGCAGCTGGACAGTTTTTCAAGGCTTCCGATTGGCGCGTGAATATTAATAACGTTTTGGAGCATTTAGGCAGGACCATTGCTGCCACCCATACCTATCTTTTTGAACACCATCTTGATAAGGATGGCAACGAAGTTTCATCTTTAACCCATGTATGGACTGCTCCTGGTTATACCAGTTATATAGATAACCCTACGTATCAAAAGACTCGCCCTCTCAACACAGATACGAATAGTATAAATAGTTGGTTGAAAAGCGGAGAAACGTTTGTGGGTAATTTATCCACTTTTTCTGATATCGACAAACAACGGCTTAATGAGTTTGATATTAAGGCAATCCTGGAAGTTCCATTGTTTGTGAATGGGCTATGGTGGGGAACGATAGGGTTTGATGATGTGGTCCATGATCGCCAATGGGGCCCGGCTGAGGTGGATGCGCTGGAAGTAGCTGCTGGTATTCTCAGCGCAGCGATCCAACGTCAGGAAACTGAATCAGCCGTTCGTGAGTCAGAGCGGATCTATCGTCAAGCGATTGAGGCAGCTGGGGCTGTTCCATATTATCGTGATTACAGACTGGATCAATATACATTTATGGGTGCTGAGATCGAGAAGATTACAGGCTATAAACCTGAGGAGGTAACTCTTGATTTGTGGGAGGGGATTATGAAGGAAAATATCCCACTGGGTGATGGGCTTGGGCTGCAGCTTGAGGATGCCATAACTCGTTCACGAACAGGCGCGCTGAAGATATGGAAATCCGACATGCGTGTGATGGCCAGAAATGGAGAGGAACGCTGGCTTACAGATAGCGCAGTGGAATTGTTCGATGATTCTAATTATTCCTATGCTTCCATTGGAATTTTGCAGGATGTGACTGACCGGAAGCGAACGGAAGCCGATCTACGCAAACGCGAATCGATTCTCGAGGCGATCACTTTTGCCGCTGAACAATTTTTGAAAGCAGTAAACTGGCGCGAGAGAATTGACGCGGTTTTGGAGAGGATTGGCCGTGAACTAAACGCCTCCCACGCGTATCTATTTGAAAAACACAAAGGATTGAACAATGAATTGTTAAGTTCGATGACCAATGAGTGGACGGCACCGGGCTGTGTCACAGACCTGGAAAAAGAAGAGTTTCAAAATGTACCACCTCAGTCGATGGGCTTTGACCGGATGTATGAAACTCTGAATAAAGGCGAGCCTTTGATCGGAAGTACTTCTTATTTCACCCCGGCTGAGCGTGAATATATGCAGTCGATTAATGTCAAAGCACTGCTTGAAATACGAGTTGTAGTAGGTGGTAAACATTGGGGTACGATTGGTGTAGATGATGTCTTGGCAGAACGCGAGTGGACAACGCAGGAAGTGGATGTGATTCGAGTGGCCTCTAATGTTTTGGGCGCCGCAATCAAACGCCAGAAGGATGAAGCTGCTCTGCAAACAGAATTGGATGAACGCCAGAAGCTGATCTCTGAGTTGGAACTTCGGAATGCTGAATCTGAAACTTTGCGCGAAAGCGTGGCAATCGTTGCCGCGACGCT
>Ga0070699_100000518_pt1 | contig 36562 bp, 20 predicted proteins | sample KBSK1503metaG_FD_65473 | JGI IMG/M metagenome (GOLD analysis project Ga0070699, IMG submission 65473) | Corn, switchgrass and miscanthus rhizosphere microbial communities from Kellogg Biological Station, Michigan, USA - KBS K1-50-3 metaG | ecosystem: Host-associated > Plants > Roots >... | reverse complement strand
TTATACGACGTGGAGGGTCGCAAACTTCGAGAGGTGGTAGACAACGATGCGTATGATGACCAGTTCATTCACTTCAATGAATTCTTCGGGGAGATGAAAGTGCGAGATATTAGATTTGGTCATTTGCGAATTTACCGGAATGAACGGCATCGAAGTGACAAAGAAGGTAACATAGTGCACAACGCCGCCACGGTTAACCGTGAGATGTGTACACTACGGGCAATATTAAACTTAGCATTGGTGAATAAATGGATCTCGGAGAATCCCTTTGATCTAATGCGTAGGGGCGAATTGATCACGAGTTATAAGGAACCTGCGGAAGAGCGTTTTGCGATTGAAGAGTCATGGGTTCACTGAGACCAATTGAACGCGATTCAACCCTGAGCTCATCCTATTGCCGAAGAGTTGGCTCTTTCCTTTCCTATTATCCAGACTAACTGGTCAGCTGCCAGATTACGCCGCCGCTTCGGGAAAGCTTGACGTCTCAAGACCCGAGTGTGCGTTCGTTGAGGCGTAGACGCTGCTCAAGCATTGCAACGGCGGTCACCATCATGTCCCAAGTGGCATGAGCGTAACCAGGTGTCATGCGCGACGCCGCGCCGAATCCCGTCATTGGAGTTGCATGTCCGAGCAAGGCGGAAATCACATAATGGTGAACGCCCTGTTCGAGTAAGCGAGTCGCAAATGTGTGGCGCAGATCATATGGCCGTAGATTTTCGATGCCGGCTCTCCCGCAAGCTGCGGCAAAGCCTTTTTTGATCGTCTTAATCGGCTCATCGTTGCGATTGGTAAATAACCACTCTCCGGTCGTTGCGTCCGCGAGCAGGATTCTGAAGACCTTCTGCGCAGTCTGATTCAGCGGCAAAACTCGGGGCTTTCCATCCTTGCCCTTAGCAACCAAAACCGCCCTCGCTGGAATAAGCACGTCGCCTTTTTCGACTCTACAGTAACGCGCTTCATCGCCTAGATTCACATGCTCTTTCCTTAAGGCTAACACCTCTTTCGGAGGACGGATGCCAGTGTTGAGTACAATGCGACTGATAGCGGTTAGATGTTCGCCGTATTGGTTGAAAGCCTCGAAGAGGCGAACCTCTTCGTCTTCAGCATACTTATTCAGCCAGCGTTCGCGACTTTGCCATGTTGGAAGTTGCTTCAGCACCGTGCGGCTTACTTGCCGGCAGGGGTTGTCGTTAATTAGTCGCTCCCGATTAGCCATGTTGAAGAGTTGGTTCAGCATGTTGTAGTGGCGCCGCACAGTCACTGGAGAATGCGGCCGATCGAAACGCGTATTGGTCTTGAGTAGTGTTACCAAGTAATTCTCAATCATGCGTGGCGTAATTTGATTCAAGGTCTTGTTTCCGAATTCCTCGACCAATCGTTTTCCGAACTGCTCGTCAAAAGCGGTGGAGACTGTCGTTTTGTGTTTCCGCGAATAATCCATATAGATCTGGTCGTAAAATTTGGCGAAGTTTTTTAACTCTGAATCCTTATGGTTGGTCCCGAGTCTTATCTCACGTTTCAACTCATACTCTTTCTCCCTAGCCTGTTTCTTCGATGTGATCAGAGGTCGTCCGCCCTTCCCATTGAACGTGAACTGGTAAAAAGTTCCATCAACCCAGAATTGAGACTCGCAGATGCCTTCCTTTCCACGTTGTCTAATTGTCATAGCTGCTTCCCCTTCTCGGTAGAGAGCGGCCCGAGAATAATCGTGGAAGTTGGGCGGTCTTGTTGGCAGTGAGAGACTTAGGCTGCTTCATATTTAACTGGTTGGATGTGAGAGGTAGGGCTGGCCCAGTTCAAAAGAGCTTCACGAGGAAATATCGTGACGCCCTCCATGTCAACATAAGGAACGGGCCGACGAGTCTTGCACTTCCGAGCCAGCATCACGAGTTTGCGGATATGACTTTCGGAGCAGGATAAAAGCAGCGCAGCTTCCTTCACCGTCACATGCTCTTTCGCTTTTATGAACGCGAGCTGCTCGCGCAGCTTCGAGGAAGCTTCATCGGAAGGTTGCGCCGGAGCTTTGCTGGCGCCATCGCATTCGAGAAAGACCGCTCGCGCAATCTCCTCGATTCTTGAGTCAAGTAAGGCAAGGAATTCTTGATTCTTCATAACGAATAAGATGGAGCGTTTAAGGGTGAATTACGTGTGAAAGACCGCACAGAAGATGTGCGATCTCCTTCTGCGACTCATTTGGTAGCAGTCTATTTCTTAACGAGCGAAATGCAGGGTCAGTAGTTTGCTACATCCCAAACTTTTTCGACTTCCGCGAGTACCCTGCCTCCAAGGGCTGAATGCCACTGAAGAATGGTCATTATCTCGAATGCGCTGTTTGCGAGGAGTGCGTCATCAATCCCTTTGTATCTTTGCCATGTAACGATTCTCGTAATGGTTTTGAGGTGGTGGGCGGCGATGTCCTGTTCCCGAGTTGCTATGAGGCGGGCGAGTTGTCGAGCCACAGCGGGATTCGTTTTGTAGTCAGCGTCAAAGGCGATTAGCGCGTTGTATGAGCGTGCGGCTTCGATGATTTCTGCATGCGAACAGCTAACTCCGCTCGTTGCGATAACGCGCGCTTTCGGTCTTAGACTTAGAAGGGTTTCAGCTTTAAGTGCACCCTCAGTAATGATGACTGTCTGGCCCGGCGGCAGAGTTTCAGTTGAGAAGGTAAAGTGAATTGGTGTTCCCGAGCTCGTGCCGTTGCGTTCAAGTGACGATGAAAGCCATCGATACTTCTTTTCGCCGGTGGCAACATCGTTTCTGTGAAGCCGAAGTTGGCAGGCTTGAATTAGCCCCTTGCCGTCCCGATAGGGAATGACGAGCAAAGGCATGTTGTAATCAAGATCTTTCCATAATTGCACGATCCCAGATTCATCTTGCCAAAAGCCGGGAACGCCGATCACGCTAGTATGAAAATTCCGGAGTGCGTTCTCGGGAAATCTGTCCGTCACAAACTTGTTCAGTATGCGAGCCAGACTGGAGCGCTCCTTTTGCTTACGAGGAAGCGCGCCATAAAGCTGTAATTGTGATTTACCCAATCCTCTTGATAAAAGTCCGTGAGGTCCGTCTACCAATTGGGAAAAATATTTGTCAACAGGGGATCGGCGAATCAATTCCTCGTAGATGGCATTGCGAACATTGATCGGTGCGATTTCGGCTGGGAATGTCGCTCGCTTACTGTTAGATCGGGGATTGCCAACAAGGAAGAGACGCCCGTGGTGGTAGATATTACCCCCGTTGCGCGAAGTACCTTTGGAGCCATCGCTGACCCGCATGCATATGGAAGTCTGTTCGTCGGTGGAGTACCCGCACCAGTCCGGTTTCCCGCAAACACGGCATCGGCGGTGTTTGGTAACTCTGCAAAAACCATTTGTAGTGTGTCGTTGTTGCTGCGGGAAGTTGCTGACTATGGATTGCTTGGTATTAAGAATGTGGACTGACATTTACCCTCGATGCCGTGAGTTTTCAGCTGCTCTGCATTTATTCAGACTTCTGTTATTGGAAGATGAATTTCCGCTGACGCCTCGATTCTTCCGAAGAGTCCTTTCTTTTGGCTTCCGCTTAATATTTAGGTGCCTGGATGGCGAGCGATTGCGTATGATTTTCGCGGTGGAAGGTTGGAGTCACTTTTTCGCGTTCTTCCCAACACGAGCCGCCTAGGTAACGTTGACCTGCATCACACAACCACTCGCTGTTTCTGGTCTCTTTCAAACCGCCTGTAGGAAAAAACCTTCGATAGAACTAATTTCACCAAAAGCAGCAGATCTCCCGAAACAACGGCCCTCTCTTTATCAACTGCGATGAGGTAAATGATCAGACTGATACCCGATTTTACAGATAGGGAAGTTGCGAACCTCGCAGAAGCCAAATAGACCTTGCTAGATTTGTATACATCTTGAAAGATGGATGCTGTCGATCCATTGAAGCTGCTGCCGAATCATCAGTGTGGATTCGTGGATCTCACACGCACCTCAAGTTCACTCGGATCTGTGGATGGAATTTTCGCGCGTATCCTCGCACGCCGCCTTTTTGTGATGTCTGAGGTTTCCTGATTTCTAACAATTTCAGCGAGAGGTATGACGTGAAGAAAACGAAATTTTTCTTGGCAAGAATTCTTGTAGAAGTAGATGTAACAAATAGACCAGATCTTGATGAACTACAAGCAGCCGATTACTTCTCATCAGTGTTTTTGCTAACTGGCAACGACAGGACGCGTGAGGTGACGGTTCGTGAGCTTAGGCCTAAGGCGAGTTACACCACGGATGTCGAAATCGAAGAGTACGAGTATCGCGGGTTTGTAATAACGATCCACCAGAATGCTGATACAGTGGGTACCGCTGTGCCTACTTATTTTGCAGTCGTCGCTAAGCCGAATTCCAAGAGTGGTACCGTTATGTGGGACTATTCACAGTTCATAGAAGTTGTTAAGAATGACGCTGAGGTCTACGTCGATAAGCGTGTATCACGGAGGAAGCAAAAATAATTTCCGATCGGATCATGAGCGTTCACTTGGTACCCGGATGAAGTCGGAAACCAACACGAACCAGAATGGGTGGACCAAGCGTAATCACTGGTGTACTGCCAGTTTCATAATGTCGCTGAACGGATTTTCAGCTGCCACGAAAGATCGACGTGTGATGAAATCTGACGCACGCTGTGGCATCCGACAAATTAATTGTCAAGCCGGACAGATTCTGAGGGTCGTCGAGGCGCTCCCCTGGACACTGCAATCACAATCGCTAGAAAACCGCATGTCCCTGTGCCAAACCCTCTACTACCCAGTAAAACGGTACTAATAGAGAGTGCGAGACTCTCCTTCGGCACCCACTTCTTCGATCTTCCTCAGCAAATTCACGCATTCCCAATTTAGTATCGAATTAGTGCCCACGGCTTTCGACTATAAAGACCTGCTAACTCAGCCTATTGATCTGGTCCGAACTCTAATGTCCGGAACCTATGATTGACGATCAGGTCGAGCGCAAGATCGAAACCTTCAGGCGTTCTTATGGTAGGTCTCGGTCGGTTGCTGAGGAGGTTCTTCATGGCGTATTTTCGGCGAACGTTAATAATCTCAAGTGCACTGACTCTTCTCGCACTTCTGACACCCTTTAACACAGTGGCCCAGAGCCCGGACTCCACTCGCGCAGATGCCGCCGGGTATACCTCAACGTACGCTCTGAATGCGGCCGTACGACAGCTTGCTTATCGAAGCCAACGATTCAAGGGGACCTTGGAGCGCGAACTGAACCGCAGCTACCTTGATGGCACGCCTGGTGAAAAACGTGCAAACCAACTCAGCGCTCGCTTCCACACGGCAGCTGAGACTCTTCGTTCGCTGTATAGCGTCGGACGAAATGTAGAAAATAGCAGAACAGAGGCCTTTAATCTCTTACAACTCCGTGAGGAACTCGATTATCTTGTTTCGCAGGCTGATGTTTCGAGACCAACGTTGAGATCGTGGGATGCTATGAATCGTGAACTGTTCCTAGTTGCTACTGTCTACGGCTTTCGTGCGACCGACTTCGAGAATGCGGACACTCAGCGCGGTGCTTACACACCGGAGGTGGAGTATCACAGCGCTGCCAGCAGTTATTCAAGGATCTGGCGGTGGCCCTTCTAAGTTACGGGAATCATCTTTTCAGACCACGATTGTTGTCCATCTTTTGAAAGCCCGTGTGGTAGTAGAACATTTCAGATGAACGCAACACTCCCATCTTGTCAAAGAGTAAGTAAGAGACAATCGCGCCGCCGCTGTGACGGATCTTGCTGCCGAAGATCAGGTTGCGGGTAATGCGTTGACTGCCACCAGCATCCAAGACCTTCAGTTGCAGAATGCCCGTCTTAGGGTCATTTCCCAGCATTCGGTTCAACGCTTCCGCGCGTAAGAGTTGGCGGAGGCGATTGGTGGCGTTCTCGCCGTCCGGTTTCTCGTAGTTTGCGAGCAGCGCGCTAACTTGGTCATTCAATGCAGTGAGTGCCGGAATTTGCCGATGGTAGAGGTGTTTCTCTTTTTCCGCAGCCTTTGTCTCATCATAGTCTTTGAGAATTCCTTTGACGACTTCCCGGTAGGCATAGAGCTTTGTTAACTGAGTGAGAACGGAGGTCTCGTCCTCGGGTTCCCAATCATAGTCAGGAATGTAGGCTTCAGGAAAATACACCTTCAAGCCCGGTCGCAACACTCTCATTTCATTGGCAAACAAGGCGCCCAAAGCGGGCGTTTCGATCGTCACCTTCTTGTTACTAATAGTCGTATCTGTCCGAAAGAGTGAGATGAAGTCTATGGCTGACTTAACAAAGGAAGTGCCAATTGTCGGAAGTTCCAGTACCTCGGCACCGATGCCCCTGGACAAGCCTCGAGCGGCGCCACGTGTACCGCTACGTTCTACGGAGAGTAAGAAATCGTAAGCGTCCAAAGCTGGCACGGCCTGACTTTCAAAGACGCGGTATTGGGCCAGCGTCTGAAAATCCGCAGAGCTGTAGATTACTATCTGATTGAAATCTGCCGCGCCGGATTGCAGCTTACTGCTGAGTTGTCTAGCGATGATGGAGACGGCTTCGTAGCTGAGGGCCACGCTTTCAGTCTCGAAGTCGTTCTTATTATCGGTGTCAGAGACTTTGATTTCGCCTGTCAGAACTTTGTTGGCGGTTTCGTTGCTGGCCGGCAGCAGGGTGGCATTGAGCGTCGCCCTCCGCTGAACAGCAAGCTCAGTGCGCGCCTTTTCCAGTTCGAGCTCTTTTTGGAGCTTGATTAATTCCGGATCAGGTGTCGCCGCCGCTTGCGGGTTAGGCTGCTGCCCGAGTGCGCCACAGGCAAAAATCAAAACGCAAAACAAGTAACGAGCTATTTTGGTAAGCATATGTTGCCTCGCGGACGCGTAAGTGAGTTGGCTCACACTTTAATTTAATTACAATTGCATTCGGCCCGGCACTTGTATTCTTTGACTCTTGGTTGAGCTATTAATAGGAAGTCGCTTCCGGGATCATTGCCTCTAAACCACCCGCGTCTTGGATTCGTCTGAAGCCGGTCCATACCACCCAATGTCCACATCTCATCAATGGTAAGAAACCGGTCGTTGCTACCGTACTTTCTAAAAGCTTCCAGGAGTTTTTCGGTAAATGGTGAATGTTGACCTTTGATTCCGTCGCTGACGTTGTTGTAGCTCGCCGACGTGAACGCTTTCCTAGTGGCTCGGCTCAACTTGTCGATTATGAATTCAGCATCAGACCTGCTGTCTGGGTCGCCACGATCCGTCGAATCATTTATTGCGTCGCCGCTCTGACAAGCATCAATCACGACAAAAATGTGTTTGAAGGGCAAAGTGCTAATGTCGTCCATGAGGTTCGTAAATCTGTAATAGTTATTGCCCTTTGGATCACCTACGCGCGCGTTTTTCGTCGCCAACATTCCCTTTTTTCTCTGTTCATCATAAGTTCCATGGCCAGCTATGAACACGAACAACGCCGTATCGGAATTCGCAGGGTAAACTTTGTTGCGATACTGATCGATCGCACTCCAAACGCCGTCATAGTCCTGATTGTAGGCGGGGAACACGTCCTCTTCGGCAAAGCCATAGTATTCCACTAACTCTTTCTTTACGGCTTCTGCATCGCAGATTGGGTTGTTGAGGTGGCGCCACCCTGTATCTTCGTCGTAGTCATTCGTTGCAATTAAGAGAGCATAAGAACGAAGCTTATAATTGAGAACTTTCATGTCCGCCGCCGTAATGATCTCAGCTCCTCGCCTGAGGGGCAGGGAACTCAATGCAAGATGAGCCATTTCAATGAGCAAATCAGCAATCCGCGTTTTATCACTCGAATCGCACACGCTCGGGGTCGGTTGGGCGACCACAACGCCGTTGAGTCTTAATATCAAGCTCAGGCGAAGAAATCCTTTGGCATGGCGTTCATAAATCCCTTCAAATTTGTAAGCCCCTTTAAGTTCGTCAATGTTCTTGAAGGTTATCGGAACCGAATCATTCTTGTCTTCAGACCAAGCCTCGAGAGCTTTGACAACGTGTTCCTTTAACTTCAAATCATCACCCAGCTCTGGGCTTACATTGTGAATCACCGGAAGCATAACCACGAATGGAGAGGAGTTATTCGTCTGATGGTGAAATCGCGTGCTCGCAATTCCGTGATGGAATTCGGGTGACGGCTGTTTGTTGGCCTTGGTTACTTCCTGAATGACCGTCTCCGTGACGAGCGCCATAAAGCCCTTGATATCTTTGATTGTGCCTTCGATGTTAAGCGAAGAGATTACTCTGTTATCCAGTACGAGGTTGAGTTTTAGTTTCACTTTACCTTCGTCGACGTTATAAATACCTGCCGGCCGAATCGCTGAGGACATTTCGTCCGCATCGATGAAAACAATTCTTCCACTAGACTTCCGTGTTTTTCGTGAGCTCTCGGCTCTGAGTGCCTCCGTAACAGAAGAAGTAATGCGTAAATCGTCTTGGGCTAGCGTGTCGTTTATGAAGGTCGGCCTGAGGACCAGGGGCCTAGGTACAGATAAGGGAATAGCCGCACGGTCTTCCGTTGAGAGCATCCCAATGTCAAAACTACTGTTTTGCGAAAAGATTACTGGTGTTTGACTTCCGCCGATGGCTCTAGCAAGGTACGGCACACGATCCTGCGCGTACAGAAACAACCGCGCCACGTCCACAAAGGTGTTTTCACGAAGTGCAGCGCCACGCATTCCTTCCAATAATGCGTGAGTCAAGAGTCCTTGACCATACTGCGTTGCCTCGTAGCTCATTTGGTTTGCAGCGCTGCCCGTTAGCACCCAGAAGCCGGTCTTGTCCTGCAACCGCTCGATTGCCCGTATCTGATTGATAGTCAATTCGCCTGGGGGGCCGAAACTTGACGCCACGGCGCCAGCCGCACAGGTGTCCAGTATCAGAGCGGTTTTCAAGGCTGGTACTTGTGAGATCCATTTCGCTATCTCATCGCTTGTAATAGCCATTCGGCGGATGGCTGGCGCCGAAAGCTCTGCTGCATCAGAGGTGCGCGCTTCCATCGTCAGATAGCCAAAATTGCCATCTGCGCGCTGCAGCGGCACTCCATATCCATTGAGATATACGACCAGGATATCCTGCGGCCTGGCCTGACGTGCAACTGCGTCAAAGGCTTTGAAGAAATTCTCTTTGGTGGGAACGATAGCCGTTGAATTGTCTGAAGTACTCAAAAGTGTAATGTGAACCCGGTCAGCGCCGAAGAGCCCTCTCGCCGCGAGTTCCAGCGCTGTTGAGAAATCATCGGCACCCTTCGCAGCAAACCTAAGGTTTAATTTTTGGTCCGCATATTCCGAGATGCCACCAACAATCGCATAGAATTCAGGCCGCGCTTTGTCTTCTGATCCAGCGGCAGTCCAAACCAGTTCCGCGCCGCGACTGGAGATGTAGTTCTCGACATTCCATGCCACCACGCGTACGGCGTTTTCCTTTCCGCTAACAACGCCCGTTGCCCCAGAGAGATCAATGTTCAGCGTTGCCCGCTCGATCTCTGGATTCTGTTTCAGCTTCTCATCGCGCGCATCCGCGAGAAACTCTTTGTCGTTGACAAAGACCTGTACGCGCCCAATGCCGCCACCGCGATTACTGAGTGTGGCGGTCAAAGTTCTGCCGCCTTTAGTGAGCAGTTCGTATTTCACACCGGGCGAGAGCCTGGGATTGCCAAACTTACTAACATCCTTCAGCGGCTCCTTTCTAAAGCCCAAAAGCTTGACCAGCAGACCAGGTTCGTAGTAACGCTGTTTCAGTTGATCGAAATCTATCAGCTCATCACCGACTAACCAGTACATCAACCTTTGGCTATTTGCCGAGGCGTCGACTCGTGACTCATTGTCAACAATGATCCAATCCTTCTGGTCAACGGCAATCAGCGTGGCCAGTTCTTTCCCGCTCGGAACGCTCCACAATTTTATTGTGCCGTCCTGGCTTGCGCTGGCCAGCATCTGGCCATCCCCAATAAACGTCATCGAGTTAACCCAGGCAGTATGACCCGGGAGCGTCTCCAATTCGCGGCCGCTGGCCACGTCCCACAGTTTTATTTTCTGGTCAAAACTCCCACTTGCTAGTGTCTTTCCATCCGGAGTGAACACGACTGATGACACCCAGGTAAAATGCCCTTTGAGCGTGTTCAATTCGCGACCGCTGGCAACATCCCACAGTTTGATTGTGTTGTCACGATTGCCACTGGCCAGCATCTTCCCATCAGGACTGAACACCACTGAACGGGAAGAAAGATCTTCGAAAGTGCGCAATTTGCGGCCACTGTCCACATCCCACAGCGTGATGCTGTCATAACCGCCAGCGGCGAGCGTCCTTCCATCGGGACTAAACACCACTGAAGAGACCCGATCAGAATGCGCCTTGAGCAACATCAACTCGCTACCGCTGACCACATTCCAGAGCTTGATTGTCTTGTCCCAACTGCCACTGGCAACCGTCTTCCCGTCCGGGCTGAATGCTACTGAACTAACCAGAGCTGAATGCCCGACAAGCGTTCGTACCTCTGCACCTGTCGCCACATCCCAAAGTCTTACCGTGTTGTCCCTGCTTCCACTAGCCAGCGTCGTCCCTGTCGGGCTAAAAGCCACCGAAAGCACACTGTTCGTATGCCCGGATAGAGTACGCGTGAGCTCACCTTTCTTCATTTCCCAAAGCTTGATTGTGTTGTCATCGCTTCCACTTGCCAGGAGAGCGCTGTGTGGACTAAACGCAACTGAAGTTAAGGCCTGAGCGTGGCCTTTGAGCGTCTTTTGGAGAGAGCCATCCGATACGCTCCAGATATCTATGGTTCTGTCTTTACTGGAGCTTGCTATTGACTTTCCATTAGGGCTGAAGGCAACGCTTGTTACGCCCTGTGAGTGATCCTTTAAGGTATGAATTTCCTGACCCGTCTTAACATCCCAAAGCCTGACGGTCTTGTCTTCGCTTCCGCTTATCATCAGAGTTCCATCAGCGCTGAACGCTATCGAAGACACTGCAGATGAATGTCCTGTCAACGTTCTCAACTCTTTGCCAGTTTCCACATCCCACAGCTTGATCGTGTCGTCTAAACTCCCACTTGCTAACGTTCTACCGTCTGCAGTGAATGCAATTGTCCTGACTAAGTCCGCTAACTCCGAATGCTCCTTTAGTAATTTGATAGCGTTTCCGGTTGAAACTTTCCAAATCCTGATTCCTTCTGAGCCCGACGCTGCAATCGTTTGACCATCGGGACTGAACGCAATCGAAGTCGCCTCCGCATCGCTGATGGTTCGGAGTTCTTTGCCCGTGACCATGTCCCACAACTTGATCGTTTTGTCCCAGCTTGCACTCGCTAACAACTTTCCGTCGGGACTGAATTGGACATCGGAGATATTTTGGCCATTACCTGCCAGCCTCCTGATCTCGTTTCCACTGGCAACGTCCCATAACTTGATGATCTTATCTCTGCCGCCGCTGGCAAGGATTTTTCCGTCGGGACTGAAGTCAATCGACTCCACGGACTCCATGTGCCCAAAGGTCTTGATTGTGATGCCCGGGTCGACGAGCCATAAACAGATTGTGTCAGCGCTGCTGCTTGCAAGCATGCGTCCATCAGGACTGTATGCTAAGGACGTAATGCTTCCCTCATGGCTAGTTTCCGGCAACACCAGCGAAAGTTTGCTTTGAGCGGTTGATTGCGCATGCACCGGAATTTCGTAATCAGCGTATCGCCCACTTAAAGAAAAAACAGCCGAGCCGATCATTAGTGCGAGCAAGGTGTCATAAAGATAGCTTTGCCGTTTCATATTTCACCTCATACTGCAGCTATGAGCCTTCTGTTTGTTTAGAGATTCCCTGATGGCAGATTTACGGAGCTTTACTGCACCACCCGGCGATAGCGAAATTCGCCCTCGGGCTCTACGAATGATACGCCGACCAGATTTCCGTTTGCATCGCGATTCACCCGGATTAGAAAAACGTCCGGCAGACGCGAATTGACAAAAACGTCCTTCGATTTTTCTCTTAGTTTTTGAATCGGCTGCCCTGGAATCAAAAGCAGAAACGCTCCGTTGCGTTCAGCGATCTCGATGCGCCAATCGGGACGGCTGTCCATCGCGTAAATCCCGATCAGTTCACGCAAACCAGCGGTCGCTTTGAAGTTTTCCGTCGTGCCGTCGGGCTTAACCCGAGGGAGGTAGTAATTACCCTGTGGCTGTTCGAGGTAGATCTCATTTTCCAGCACGGTAATAAAATAGCCGTCTGCGAGAGTCCGGACTTTATAGCGGTTCTCGCCTATTTTTTCTAAGACGCCAGTCGGTTGCGAAGGAACCTTGAAAAGAAGTTTTCCGTTCTCCCGAGCAATTTCCATATCAGTGCGGGTCGCCTCAAAACGATATTTGGCCAAAAACTTTTCCGGTGCTTCGATTGGCTCGGTTGAGGTTCGATCACTCGGTTGATTGTTCGCTGCGCCTGACTGTTTCCCCTTTGGAAGGACGAAAACGAAATCGCCGCGGTCAAGATCAACGTCGCGAATCTTGCCGTACTGCGGCGTTTGTTTTCCTTCACTGTAATTCGTCACACGCTCTTTCAAGTAGTCTGCAAGCTCGCTGCCTAAAATGTAGCCATCTCCGTTTCGATCGGCTTCGCCTTCAAGCGCACGCACAAAGAATTTCCGAAAGATGCTTTCGTCTGGCACTGTTTGATTGGCAGCCCCGGCGGTGATGAACTGACGCACCGGATATTTGGCTTCTTCCAGGATGTGCGGGGGAACCACGAAATTGCCGCGGGTAACGAGCTTGCCCGAAAAACAACTGTCAAAAACGAATAGCGCGTGTTTCGACTGAATCTGCCTGGCATATGCTTGAATCGTGTCCATCGAAATGGCTTTCTGCTTAAAGCCAAGCGCGTCATTCTTCGGCAGTGGGGCGTCAGCCGGAACGATGTAGCCTAACTCTCTACCGTCGGTAAGAGTGTCGGTGTGTCCGTGCCCGGCAAAATAGATCAGCAACCGATTTTCCGATTCGTAACCGTGCTCCTTGATGAAGTAATGGATTTTTGTATCGACTTCTCTTTCGGTCGGATCCGGCAAGAGGGTTACCGCGAAGCCATGTTTTTCGAGAGCAGATTTAACCGCTTCCATATCGCTCTTGACGCCCGGCAGATCGTCCCATCCCGCGGTGTAATTGCTGACTCCGATAACCAGGGCATAGCTACCCGTGTAGAGGGTTTGGGCGGTTGGCTTGTCAGCAAATGAGACGATAATTTCCGCGCGCTGCTGGGCAGATATTGCGCCGGCGGCCAGGCCCATCAACACGGTCAAGCTTAGAGCGATTAAGTTAAAGGTTCGCATCCTGCTTCCTCGAGCTTGATTGGTTCTTAGGCTTAGGTCGCGCTTCGAAAGTGATTTCTGTCGTCGCCCAATTCATTGGCCTCACAGTGATTGATCCAAGATCAAGAAGAGGGAGGTCGCCACGCGAAAGTTTTGGTGCCGAAGCAGAAAGCAATAACTGCCCAATTTCTGTTTTTGCCTCTTCCGCACCACGATCTGTGCCGCGCATCCCTTCTCTAACACCGCGGTTGGCAATAGGAGGATCCGCCAGAGGACTGAAATCAGCAGGGTTTCGCGTGGCGATTGCCTTAAACATTTCCGGTCCAAATGGTTCAGTTATCCTGATCGTAAACTGCCATGGAAGCCTTTGCCATTTGCCGTCGGCGCTGATCTTTATCAGGTTCTCGTCGGCATTGCCGAATGGAACATTCGGATGTGGCCAGAGCGGGCCGATGGTCCCGTTGCTACGTAAATCAAGCAACGTTACATACACCGGCAGAGTGCCAGTATTGAGGAATTCGACTTGCAAAAGGTCACCATCATGAAACACCATTTGGCCGCCTTCAACGACCTCGGGCCTTGCCTTCTCTCGTAGCGGATTGCAATCGGGTTCATTGGCCTGACATTTGTCTGGAACCATCTCTACAGGTATCAGGCGAAATTGGAGTTTGATGTGTCGATCATCATTCTTCAAGACTTCTTTAACAAAGCGCCAGCGGGCTTCGGCCTCCAGTGTGTTACGAATCTTCTCTCCCAGTTCACTGTCGTCGGGGAATCGGTTGATAACTGAGCCGTCTTCACGCATTAGCGTAAAAACGTTGGCGGGCACGGCCTCCGTCTTTTTCGCGAACTTGATTTCGTACTCGCAGGCGCCTCGACAGATGCGAACCTGTGCCACGTCTTCAGGCCTAAGCGAAGCATCAACCAGTTTCATCTCTGAAATAACTTTCATTGCCGCCGCACCATTGGCAGCCCGCGGCAGATCGCCGACGGCAACGCGCAAGCGCTGGTCACCAAAGTTGTGGAGTGTCTCAACGGCACGAGCCAAATTTAGATCTTCCTGCTTAGGCGCCCGGGAAGAAGTGAGGGTTAGGATCGAACTGGTCAGATCAACCCTTGCGATCTCGGCCTGGGCAATTTCTTTTGTATCTTTTGGGTCTGCTCCTTTGGGGTGAATGTTGAACTTGGAGCCCTCGGTCATGCCCTGCAATCGTCCGGCTTGCAGGATTATCCGATTACCCTGTGTCTCAACGAGAACGTAAGGCTGCGGCGGGGCCGCGCCGAGCTTCATTACCCGTTGATCGCGGGCCCCTTCCAATTGTGGACTCTGAGTGCGCGTATTGCGCAATACATAATCATTCACCTTTTCGAACACGTCGCGGTACGTCGTATTCTCTCCGGCATTATCTAAGGCCGAGATCAGGGCACAGGTAAAGAGGCCCATCTCCTTACCGCCACAATTCGTTTCACCTGCCAACTGTTTGTCGTTGGTGGCTGAAATGATCACATAGCCCTGTTTCGCCGCGGTGCCGCGCGTCAATAGTCCGCTTGAGCTCTCTTCCTGGACCTTTGAGGTATCTACCTTTGGCGCGGGACCCCTCCAACTATTGCCTCGCACCAGATGCTCGCCGCCTCGTGTATTGCTCCCGGCAAAACAGGCATCCATGGTCATCGTGATGCTGTCCGGATGCTTGTCCTTCAAACTCGCCAGTAGCTGACCAATCTCATCGTCGCGAATGTTGTTCGAGCCATCTTGCTGCGTTTTGTAGTCTGAAGGAACGAGAGATTCGTCAAGGCCATCGAGTTCATCGCCGACAATTGGATTAGGTCCATTCACATTGTCATCCAGCACCTGACTGCCATGACCTGAATAATGAAAGTAGACTATGTCGCCGGAATTGGTTTGATCGATCAGAAAGGATTTAAAAGTGTCGACAATGGTTTTGTGCGTTGTTTCCCCTTTCGTGGTCAGGACTTTTATGTCTCCCTCCTGGAAGCCAAACTTTGTCATCAGAGAGCTTTTGAGTGCTTCGATATCAGCGGCTGAATTCAAGTTCCACCAGTATTTCGCGCCAGCAAGACACTCCCTGGGGTCTGCGTTTGGAGGGCAATAATCGGAAATCCCGATCAGCAATGCGCGTTTGCGCGGCGCCGCCGCACCAGGGGCGGTCTGGCGCGGATTTGTTGCGGTAGGTGTGTCGGCCTGCGTCGAGGTTAAGAATATAAGACCAGCTACTACGAGAATGGAAAGTACAAGCAGGTTGGCGAGTTTATACATAGAAATCTTCCTTATGGTTTGAGGGTATTTATGCCAAGTTCCGGCCCTGGGCGCGCAACAATACGCACGCTCATCACCTTGGAGTCCTGATTATGGCAGCAGCCGGATTGATCTTGCCGTAGCCCCACTCAGGATTCGGCACTGCGCCAACGAATCGGTCGCCTTTGATCGCCGTTTTGATCAGAATCTCTCTGATCTGCTTGGCATCAAGTTTCGGATTCTTTTCCAACATCAACGCAATCACGCCCGCAGTGAACGGGGCTGAGGCGCTGGTCCCGGACCATGCGATGTGTTCGCCATCCGGAGTCAATGAACCGTTGCCTGCCTCCGACAGCATGTTTCCATACTGGCAAACTGGCGGTGTGGCAGACGTGCCTCGGGAAAGTGATGAAATGGTGTAAGTCGCAGGCGCGGTGATGTCAGGCTTGAAAACTCCATCGGGACGACGTCCGCCGGGACTCGAATAGTCTGAAATACCAGATAAGGCCAGGTTGTATGCTGTTAACGTGCCTTTCTGGTTTGCCCATTCGCTACGAAAATCATATGCGGCGACAGTGATCACATTGGACGCGTTGCCGGGTGCTCCCACCATCAGACGCTTATCAGCGCCATACGTAAAGTTTGAATATCGAAAATAGGGCAAATAGAGATCAAACCGACCATTCCTTACCTTCTCGCTAATCCCGAGGCCCCAAATCCAATAATTATCCGGTGGTAGAGGTATTACGATTTCATCCTTGCCGCCGCCAGTTGCAGAAGTTACGGACGCATTCAGAACCGAATCGGCAAAAGAGACAAACTCGTCGGTTTCTTTTGCACCCTGGCCCAAAGCCACCCTGATCTGTCCATCGATCTTGTAAATAAAACATGCCTGCGATTTCCCATTTTCGTCCGTCATGAACTTTCCGGAACCAACAATTCCCAGGCCCCATTCGTCCTCGCTGTGAAACGCTCCGATCATCTTTGGTCTGGGAATGGCGTCGTTTGCCTCGACGGCTAATTTTATCGATGTCCCCTCGACATCAGCCTGGCCCGGTCGACGCGGCCCAAAGCGCCCACTTGCATGCAAACTGTATTGCCCTTCGTTTCCGGCAGAAACTGTGATCGCCACGCCCGGTTTGCCGGTTCCCACTAAATCGTTCATGGCTAGTTCTTCTTCGCTGTTGCCATCGTGGACCGAGTAGTGCCCACCGTAGCTATGATTAATGACGACCGGTCGTCCCAGTTTTTTGGCAGTCTCCGCTATCCACTTAGTGCCCAGATGAGCGATTGACGCAAAGCTGCCACAGTTTGAGGCCTTGACGATCATCAAGTCCGCTTCAGGTGCTACTCCAACATAAGTCCCTTCTGGAACACCGTTCGAGGTCGCGCGGCCATTACCTGCCGCGGTACCGGCGACAGCGGTTCCGTGACCAAAATTGTCCATCGAATTCACGGTGCCGTTTCCGCTTAGAGCTGCATTGATCTGTGCATTGGTGTAAATAGTTCCGCGTGCGGGATCCGCACCCTCTTGCAGGACAGGACCTGGCGAGCCAATCTTCCCTTGGGAATTCACGTATGAATCGTCATACATATCCCAGAGATAGAGGATTCGAGAAGTACCGTCAGGTCGGCGGAAGTCCCTATGCTGCCAGTCAATGCCCGTATCTATGACGCCAACGATAACGCCTTTGCCGGAAAGGCCTCCCTTTGCAAACTGCGTGTCTAAATTCGTCGGGGCTGCATTGGTTGTGACAGGGCTGACGCCCCGCGCAACATTCGATGGACGATTCAGCGGAGGGCGCTCTTCTTTTGGCCGGGGTGGCACACTGGCGGCTTTCATCGCTCCTATGCGAACAACGGCGCGTTCCCCAGCGATACTCCCTAACGACAGCACGGGCACATCTGCATAGATCGTGTTGCCCTGCTGAAGGTAGAATTTTGCGCCTTTCGCGCGTAATTCCTTTATATCAAGCGCCGATGAAACTGTAATTGCCACAGTCACCGCGGGATTCGGATTGTCTGGCCCGATGTCGAATAGATTTCGCAACTCCTGATCAGAAAAGGCCAGTGGGCTCGGTTCTGACCCGCCGCGGGTAATACCAAACTGATCGCTCAAAATGCGCAGCTCAGTAGAGAGTTTATCCGCCGCGCTGGGTCCGCGCGCAGTTTTGCTGCGCCCTTGACTAACATTGGGGTAGCGAATTTTCGGCTGCCCTTCGGGCTTTGGAGTTTTCGTTTGAGCCAGAGAAACGATGCAGATTGTCATCGCAATTAATAGCGTGGTTAGGTTGCGTTGCAGTCTCATCTTTATCGATCATCCAGGATTAAGTAAGGCGAATTCCAATGCATGGCACGCGGAACGGGTCACGGAAGGCAGTAGCTACTCAATGCTTCCACCTTAACGTCAATCAAAACGCTCGATAGATGAAGTCGCGCCTCTCAACCGTTAAAAAACTCAAGCTCACTTATGAGATTATGCCCGGAATGCGGAAAGTATTTCCTGAGAATTGACGTTGGTTAAGAACGCGGATTTCTTAAAGATTCTTTAGAGCAACCAGACCGTGGAAGGACCGGTCACGAAAGTTCTTTATGGCGCGGAGTATAGTTCATGTCTGGCGTTCTGTCATCACTTTGATCTTGTCGCCTGTTTGCACAACGAGTTCAGGTGACCAAAAGGTGCTTGTATATAATGCCAGCGACCACATATTCCGAACACATCAACGAAACAGTTCTTCGTATGCTTCTTCATTGAACTGAAAACGGTCTGAGTGTCATTATCTTCGAGTTGAACTGCGTTATACGTTGGAGAAAGGCAGCATGAGCCAACGTAGTTCTGTGAGACAAGCTTGTATAACCTTATTACCCTGCGGTCAACTTTCATCGCCCTCAGCCAAAGAAACCGGATATCCTTTATTACCGGAAGAACAAGAATGGAATGTATAAGATTGAGTCGCAATGACGCGAAGGTGTTTGTCTGCTGTGTGATTTTGCTTGCAGTCGCAGTGTGGGTACCAGCTCAGACGGTTCCCGATCAGGCGAGTGGAGAGCAGAAACGTGCAGCCGCGAGACAGGTTGCGAAAGAAGGATCGACACTGCAAAAGCAGCGTACCGCCGAGTCGTTGCGCAAAGCCATTGAGAAGTATCAGGAGGCGCTGCGCCTGTGGCGCGAGGTTGGAGACCGCAAGCAGGTGGCGGTCACGCTCAATGATATAGGAGTCGTGTACTACGACTTGGGAGAATATCAGCAGGCAATTAACTATTACAACGAAGCGCTTCCCATCTATTTGGAAGTCGGCGCTCTCAAAGACCGGGCGATCACCCAGCGCAACCTGGCTTTGATTTATAGATATTCCGGGCAGTTGCAGAAAGCGCTTGAAGCGCTAACGTCATTCCTTGATTTTGCTCGTCAAAACAACGACCCGTCCGGGCAGGCTTTTGGTCTCTCGGATATCGGGAATGTCTACTTCAAGTTGGGAGATTACAAGAAAGCGAAAGACTACTATCAGCAAGCCCTGGAGATCGAAAAAACACTGAAGAATCGCGACCGACAAGCAGACGTCTTGAGTCTGTTGGGGGACGTGCAAAAAGTAAGCGGCGAACCGGCGCTGGCATTCGCCTCCTATAACAGTGCGCTTGAGATTTACCGGGAAGAGAAAAGCGGCGCCGGCGAAGCCGGAATCTTTAGCCGCCTCGGCGATTTGCACAACAGGCTGGGTGAGTACCAGAAGGGGCTCGACTACTATTGGCGGGCGCTGCGTTATTACGATTCAATCGGAGATCGGAAGAACAAAGCCCCGGCATTGCATAACCTTGCGATGACCTACCTCAACCTGGGTGACGAACGCCGAGCTTTAAAGACCTTTGGCGATGCCCTTACTCTGGCCAGACAACTGGGTGATCGCGAAGGCGAGGCATACATTAATTCTCAAATCGCGCGTCTTTGTTTCATGCTGGATGGTTTTACCCAGGCACTTGAGTACTACAACAAAGCCCTTCCCGCTTTTCAAAAGTTCGGTAACAAACAAATGCAGGCGGAGACACTTCTGGGAATCGGCAGGACTTACAATGCGCTGGGCAACAAAGAGAAAGCACTGGAGTTTCTTCGGGAGGCATTACCAGTGTTTCGCGATGCCAGTAACCGCGCACTTGAAGCTGCGACACAGGCAGATATTGGCCGCGTCCTACTAAGCCAGAAGAACTACGCAGAAGCAGCGCCGAGTTTTGAACTCGGTCTGGGAATTGCGCGGGCCGCCTCACAAAAAATGATCGAAGCGGACGCCCTCAGCAACCTGGCGTCGTTGGAACGCGACAAGGGCAATCTTTTGCGCGCACGCCCCCTGATTGAATCTGCGACGGAGATTATTGAGAGTATTCGTGGCCAAATCACGAGTGCCGATCTACGAGCGACCTATTTCGCGTATTTCAAGAATTACAACGATCTCTACATTGACATTTTGATGCGCTTGCACGAACAGCAGCCTGGAAGTGGGTTGGACGTGCTGGCGCTCCTGGCGGGTGAGCGCGGGCGAGCGCGAAGTCTGATGGAATTTTTGATTCAGGCTCAAACCGACACGACATTAGGGGTTGACCCGAGCTTGCTCGAGCGCGAGCGAAAGTTGCAGCAGCAGCTTGGTCTTAAAGCCGCCGCTCAGCGACGGGTTGCTATCACTGCTGATGAAAAGGATGCGCTGGTGCGCGAGATCGAGCAATTGAGAATTGATCTACAACAGTTGCAAGCGGAGATAACGCGGAACCGCCAACGCTCTCCCTCACTTGTTAACGCACCAGCTCCGAGCGCGAACGAAATTCAGCAGCTGATCGAACCGGACACAATCATCCTCGAGTACTCCCTTGGTGAAGAGCGCAGCTATGGCTGGGCCATAACAAGTAAGGAGATCAAAAGCGTTGTACTGCCGAAGCGCAGCGAGATTCAAGCGGCAGCGCGACGCGTGCTCGAAACAATGCACGCGCAAAGTCCCACAATGCGCAACGGCGAGACGTCCGAGCAGCGCGGCGCGCGCATTATCTCAGCGGGAGGGAAATACCCTGAGGAGGCGGCGAATTTGAGCCGCATGGTGCTCGGTCCGGTTGCGAACTTGCTCGAACGGAAGCGCCTCGTCACTGTGGCTGATGGGATCTTGCAGTATGTACCGTTCGCTGGGTTACCGCTTGCTGCGGGACAGTCCCTCACAGCCAACAGACCACCGCTCATAACTAAACATGAGGTAGTCATGTTGCCGTCGATGGCGGTGTTATCGATGCTAAGGCGCGGAGAAGGACTTCGCCAGCGTCCCACAAAAAACGTTGCGGTCTTTGCCGATCCTGTTTTCGAGCTCACAGACGAACGGATAAAGAAAGGTTCGCCTGACCATGTGAGCGCAGATCGCTCACCGGGCACGGAGCGATTACACGAAGCCTTTACACGCGGAGGTGTGGCCCTCTCGCGGCTCGATGGTACACGGCGCGAGGCTGAGGCGATCATGAAACTCGACTCATCAGGGGCGAGTCGCCAATGGCTGGACTTCGCCGCCAGTCGCGAAGCGGCCCTGAACACTGACCTGAGTGAGTATCGTTTGCTCCACTTTGCAACACATGGATTAATCGACACTGACCGGCCGGAGTTGAGTGCGTTGGCGCTCTCGATGATTGACGAACACGGCGCCGAGCTGGATGGCTACTTGCGCGCTCAGGATTTGTTCAACCTAAAGCTAAAGGCTGATCTCGTTGTTCTCTCGGCATGTGAAACAGCGCTGGGGCGTAACCTGCGCGGCGAAGGAATAATCGGCCTCACGCAGGGCTTCATGCGGGCCGGCGTTCCGCGCGTTGTTGTCAGGCTCTGGAGTGTGGACGACGCCGCTACGGCGGAGTTGATGACGCGCTTCTATCGCAAACTTTCAATAAAGAATCAGACTCCCTCAGCCGCGTTACGCGAGGCGTAACTTGAAATGCTCAATCAGAAAAACGAATCACGCTGGCAATCATCTTACTATTGGGCGCCGTTCGTTTTGATTGGGAATTGGCGCTGGGCCAAACTCACAAAACAATGAGTTCCAAAGGCAATGATTATGCATACAAGAGTTGCATTCAACATGTATGTCTTGGCGCGAAGGCGCAGGTTTGTAACGCTTCGATTTGTCTTGATCGTCGCGCTGATCCCACTCGCTGTACATGCGCAAACCTCCAGGAATTCGGCGCCGCAGCCTGGAAAGAAACAGGCAGCCGAGAAACTTCTTAGCAAAGCGCGAGTTCTTGCGAAACAAGGCACTTCGGAATCGATGAGGGGCGCGCTCGCGAAGTTTGAAGAAGCAAAAGTGCTTTACCGAGCGATTGGCAACAGGAAAACCGAAGCAGTCGTTCTTAACGAACAAGCGCTAACCTTCGAAAAGTTAGCCGACTACCCCCAGGCTATTGAGAAGTACAAAGAGGCCATCGCGTTGGAGCAGGCGTTAATGATGACGTTCGAACCCTCCGTAACATATAAAAGGCTGGGGCGCTGTTATGCACAAGTCGGCAAATACGCTGAGGCCCTCGCCAGTTTCGAGAAATCATTGACATTCAAGAGTCGACTTCCGAGGCGTGATAAGGCGGGCGAAGCGGAAACTATGATCGAGATGGCTAAAGTCTACGTCGTTCTGGGAAAAAAGGAGAGAGCGGCGTTTTTATGTGAACAGGCAATGCACTCGAAATTCCTTTTGTTCGAGAAGAGTGATAACCCCACAGTCGCACACAACATAGGAATTATTTTTTACAATATCAGCACTTCCGTCAGCGAAGAAGAAGCAAACCGGATTCTGAGCGCAACGAATATTTACGCTTACAACGATATTCGGAAACTTGCTTTGGCCTTTTTCAGCCGAGCCTAAAGCATGATCCCTCTTTGGCGCCGAGCATTGAGCACTACGTCCGATTCTTAGGAAGCGAGAACGAGGGCATACCTTATATTTTCATACCCTCCGAATTATATTCGAGGGCTTTGTCTTTTTGGAAACAGGTCGGAAATCTTGATGGCCAGGCATACGTCCTCATGAAGATGGGTGAGCGAAGCGACGGTCAACAATCCATTGATTACTATTTACAGGCTCTCAAGCTTTCCAGAGCCGTGGTGCCATTCGGCACAACTGCGGTCAGCTTTGACGCATTGCCGGGCGTAAGGAAAGAACTGCAAGCGATCGTCAATAACGAAGATGCAAACCAGAAAGAAAGCGGCGTACTTAACGGCAAACGACTTGTTGACAGCGAATTCACTGCCGTTGAGATGAAAAAACGGCTCAGTCAGCATGAAGGGGACAAACGCAAGTACAATGTCATTCACTTTGCCACACATTTTCGTTTGGGCAGCGATACAGCAACTTCGTTTCTGCTGCTTGGCAATAACCAGGCGATGACGCTCGAACAGGTAAGTGATTCGCCGGAGATGACCTTCGCTGATGTCGAACTGGTCACGCTCTCAGCTTGCAACACAGGCTACAGCAGTTTGGTGGCGACAAAAATCGAGGAGAAGGAAAGACAGCAATTCCTACAAAGCAACGGTAAAGAGATTGATAGACTGGCAGGGTTCATTGAGGGACGCGGGGCTAAGGCAGTCCTGGCAACGTTGTGGCCGGTTGTGGATGAGAGCTCCCAGCTCTTAATGACAGAGTTTTACCGCTTAGGTAAAGAGAACCCTAACATGACCAAAATCGAGGCTCTGCGCCAGGCGCAACTGTCGCTGTTAACTGGTGGCGTGGAGCGAACTACGCAGAAAAGCAGCTCGCAACGTGCAGAGCCTATCGGCAAAGCCAAACCGGCTGGTAGTTCTGCTCTGCCATTTCAGTCTGATCCAAAAGCACCGTACGCCCACCCTTACTACTGGGCGCCATTCATTCTGATCGGCAACTGGAGATGACCATCCCGGCTGATATGATCGATGCAGAACACAGCAACTAGTTTGACGGTCACCGATTATCAAATAATGAACTCCACCGACACGAGGGAGAAGTATGAAAACGGTCCTCAGATTCATCCGATTTGTATCTCTGTTGGTTGTATTTTCCCCCGCATCAAGTGTTTCTCAAGAACAAGTTTTTGTCGCGCAAACAGGTAATAGTGGCGCAGTTTCTAAAGCAGCGCTATCGCCCGATGGAACACTGGTCCTAACCGCAGGCACTGACAACGTTGTTTGTCTGTGGGAAGTTGAAAGTGGGCTTATCCTTCATGAGTTTCGTGGTTTTAAGGACGGCATTGGCGGAGTAGCCTTTACACCTGATGGGCGCTCGGCTGTAGTCGCGAGCGGTAAGAATTCCGACAATTTTGAACCTTTGATTAAAGTTTTTGACGTTAAGACCGGCTTCGAAGTAAAACGAATTAATCTTGAGAATGCCTTCTACCGTTTTGCAATCTCTGGCGACGGTCGTTATCTGCTCGGCGATTCTTTTGGTGATTCACTCTACGACCTAACTACAAGCAAACATATCCCGAATAGATCTGGTTATGGAACAGTTCTTTCTTCGAGGATGAATAGAATAGCTTTCTTTGAAGATAAGAAAATCAATATCTTCGATATCGATGCTGCCAAAACCGTAAACCTGATACCGGTTCAGTTTGACGTTGAAAAGCTGGCTATCAGTTCCGACGGTTGGCTTGTTGCGGCGGTGGAGAAAGACGCCTATCCAAAGTTTACATCATCCATCTATGTATGGGATGTCGGCAGTGGTAAGGGCATATTCAGGGCGGAATTTCTTCACGCAGATTCTCTTGGCTTTTCTCCGACGGGCAAACTCCTGACAGTTGCCGGTAAAGCTGATTACGACAATTCAGGAATCACTCTTTACAACCTCGCCAAACAAGAGCCGCCACGGCAGATAAAGTTAGACTCGAGCGTTTGGGGTATTCATTTCTCATCAGATGGAAGATACCTGGAAGGCAAGGATGTGATCATCGATGTCGCTTTAGGAGTGCCGCTTCCCTCCACAACTGGAGCTTCGGTTTCTTTCGCAAGAGACTCAAAGCGAGCGATATTTGTTACTGATGGAAAAGTCGTCGTTTATGATCTGCCAGGCCGCAAGTCAATCCGAACACTCAAGAGTTTGGGTATGGGAAATATTACGCGGGCCGCAGTGTCGAACAAAGATCGCTTTCTTGCGCTCGCTAGTGAGGAAACGCTTTTACTTTGGGATTTGAAAGCCGGACGCGTGAGCAGTAACACGAAAGGCAAATACTGGATTCAGGATCTCGCATTTTCCCCAGATGAAAAATTTCTAGTCTTTGCTTCCGCAATGACCGAGAACGATAAAGATGTTGTTAGATGGCTCGACACTAATTTGAACATGATCTGGGGATATAAATTTGAACACAAAAACCTTCCACGAGTCGCAATTTCTTCTGATGGCACTTTAGTCGCTGTTAGTAGCGGCTCTAAAATTTACCTTCTCAAAACAGAAAGTGGATTAGTAGACAAGACCATAGATTACGGTCTCGAAGTCGACGCGTTAGCTTTTTCGCCAAAAGACCATCTCTTGTTTGTAGGAAGCGATCAGTCCTCTTTCGACGAGAAGAAGAAGGCAGCTATTAGCGCTCTGAATTATGACACCGGTAAGAAAATCAAAGACTTTTTGACCGCGGGTGAAACATGGCGCATCACTGAGCTTTCAACTTCAAGCTCCGGCAATTTGATAGCAGTGGCAACAAATCAACTCAGATCATCCAATTCGCCTATTGAGATTTTTGACACACGGACGGGCGAGAAGAAATTCGTTCTGACAGGCCATCAGGATGCGATCAACTCTCTCTGTTTTTCTCGTGATGAGCATTTTTTGGTTAGTTCCAGTGGTGATTCAATTGGGACTAAAAGGGATTACAGCACACGCCTTTGGAATCTCGAAACCAGCCAGGAAGTTCGGCGCTTTGGCGCTGCAACTGATGAGGTTACATTTTCGGCCTTTATTGACGGAGCGCGTATAACACTGGCTTCAGACGGAGATCAAACAATTCGAATATATGAAACTGCGTCCGGCCGTGAAATAGCCAGGCTTGCTAGTTTTAAGAATGGTGCTGGAGCCGTTTTAACGGACAATTTGTTCGACGCCTCGGGAGAGCCTTTTCCGATTGTTCGCACCATCACGATCGGAGATCGAGTGCGCGCGACTCAGTTGCAACCAAGAGAAGAGTTGGGCCTTAAGAAGAACCTCCTGCCCGAGATCCTTGCTTCAGTCAAAAACCAGGAGATTGACGCAGCGGCGAACAGTCCGGACGAGCGAGTACGAATCAGGAACCTAATCGAAAGATTCTTCGCGGCTTACATTGCAAGAGACCTGCAAGGTTATAAGTTGGTGTGGGACGCTGGTTCGCCCGAGGCACGCAAATGGGCCGACACCATGACCCAAGTGTTTGCCGAAAACGGCTCTTTGAGTTTGGTGTCGCTGCAGTTTTCTGACCTCGACCTAAATGCTGACTCCGCTCGTGTCTTGCTCGATTTCGAAATAAAAGGTGTGAATCTCAAGACCAATGAGCAGTCGCCGCTTTTTGGGAAAATGCGACGCGTTGTAAGGCTTACTAAAACTGAAAAGATTTGGAAGATATGGAGCTATGGGACAGAGCAAGACGATTTAGCCGCAAGGCTCGAAGCCGCTACGTCCATGGCCGAGCGAGAAAAACTCTTCCAGCGCGAGTCTAATCTGGTAAATCCAACTCTGGTTTCTATTTTGAACGAGCGGGCTCGCTCTCCTTATCGAACAGAGGGTTTAGAACAAAGCAAAAAAGCAATTGAAGCGGCCGTCCAAACGGCTCGAAGAGTGTCTGATTTCACCGCCGAAGCATCGAGTTATTTGACTATGGGCGACTTGTATAAGGATGAGAAGCTCTATGAAGAGGCCCTCACGCCTTACAGTAAAGCTCTCGCACTCTATTCAGCTAATAATAATGACAAAGCAGGGTACGTGACCTATCAGCTAGGAAGGGTCTACTCAGAGTTGGGTCGCTACGTTGACTCCAGAGCGTCTTTTGAAGCAAGTCTTAAATTTTACGAACGTGAAAACAATCAGACTGTTGCTAATGAGGTAAAGCCTGCCCTAAAAAGAACCGCCAATTTTACAATCGAAATCAAACCTGAGTTTCGGCTTCGCGTTTTCTGTGATGGAACACAATTAGCGCCTTTCATCACTGGAAGTAATTTTCTTAAGCTGGTGCCCAATCGGGCTCTTGCAGATGTATTAGTGGAGCGAGACGGTGATGTCCTTCGAGTTGATTACTCAAACAGGCAGCCGCTGGCGCGATTACTTAACGGTTCCCAGAATCAGCCGCCGTCACAATTCGTTAGTAGTGAGCGAGGCAAAAACGAGGATGCTCAGCATAGACTCTTCGAAGCCTTGCTTAAAGCCTGGAACTCAAAATTCTTTCAGCTCATTTTGAGTGGTCGTCAGCAGGAAAAGCCCGGTTTGGAAATACGACTTGCAGAGCCAAAGAGAACTCTGACAGCGGGTGAAGAAATTACAGTCCAGGTAAGAAACAACCTACCTGACAAATCGCACTTTAGCCTTGTAGTCCTTAGTTCTGATGGGTTGTTAGACATTCGTTCAGCGGATAATAACGGGCCGATCTCTCCGGGGATTAACTGGCAACATTTGAAAAAGATAACGCTCCCCGTTAGCAGCGGTAAATCCGTTTTGGGTGTCCTAGCACTAAGAAAAGAAATTTCTATCGATGATGAATTAGTTCAGCCTGCATTTGACTTGATAGCGGGGCACAGCTTGTTGGGAGCCGCATCGCTTTCATTGGATGTCCAAGAAAAATCGGAGCGTGCTGCTGAGGAATTAAACGCAGCCGTTAGGAAAACCCAGGAGATTTATGGCAACCTGCTAATGAATCGTGCAGGACCAAGTGGCTTGTCATTGTTTGAGGTTTTCTGGTCACACGGATTGCCCCTAATCCCATACTCAGACCGGCAAGAAAAAAAACGTGATGCGTTAGCCTCAATACGCGCAGAGCTTGGCGGCGATGAAAAAGACGAAACGGCCGTTCTTTTTTACAGCCTTGACTCTCCCAGGCAACGAAAGATAGCTAGCCCTGATGGTGAATCGGTTGCCACGTCTGACTTAGAGTTAGCGGACATAAAAGCCTGGTTGATAGGTCGAAATGGAATTATTGCTTCTGGCTCAGAGCTTGTCTCGGTGTGGGACATTAGGCGAAGCATCAGAGACATCCGCCAGGCGATGGGAGTAAAGGCGGGCCAAGCGCAATTGATAGCTCACCTCCGTGCTCAACCTATAGGCATCACTGGAACGAGGCCACGCATGTCTTTCGAGGACGCCGCTGAAGCGGTATCCAAAATAGTTTTCCCCGGAGATATTGCAGCTAAGGTAAAGACAGTGAAGCATCTTGTGGTCGTTCCGATTCTCGGAATTGGTAGCGTACCTTTTTCAGCGTTAAGACCTACATCGGGAGCGCTTCAGCTCGTAGAAACGACAACCATAACCGTCGCTCCAAGTCTCTTTCAACTAAGCATCCCCCCGGCGGATTGGAATTCTCAGTTCGAATCTCCACTAATAGTTGGTGATGCCGATTTTTCTCTGGAGAAAGAATTCTCATTCCCCCGATTGTCAGGCACGAATGCTGAAGCGAAAGCAGTCGCTGGAATGTTCCGCACCATTCCGCTGCTCGCCGGTGATGCGACACTCGATGCAATCAAGAAAAAAGCGCCAACAGCCGATCTGCTTTACTTTGCCACACACGGAGTATCTGATCCCGATAGTCCTTTGGAGGGTAGTTTTTTGGCACTGACGTCAACAGAAAAGGTCAAAGGAAGATGGACCGCTTTTGATATCCAACGTTCACGATTAAAGGCCCGATTAGCGGTGTTATCGGCCTGCCAAACAGGTCTCGGAAAAGAACACGATGGCGGTATCATTGGTCTGGCCCGAGCATTCACTCTAGCCGGAGTTCCGCGGGTTGCAATTAGTTTGTGGAGTATCGACGACAAGGCGACTGTTCCGCTCATGGAAGCTTTTGTAGAAAGACTTAGAATCGAACCGCCTGCTCAGGCTCTTAGACAAGCAATGCTTAGAATAAGAGAAAAAAATCCTGATCCGTCACATTGGGCTTCTTTTGTGATCTTCGGAGCGCCTTGAGTGGTGTACCAATCAGTTAGGTAAAGTGGCCATAGTCTTTCGTCAGTAGAAGGTGGAATGATCGGTAACCGTTTCCCACGAAGGTTGTCATTTACCATTGGCCTTAGCCTGTTAGGCGTCGTGGCAACTGCAGCAGTGTGGATCACCGCTGCGGCTCACGGCAAATCTCATCTTCAAGAAAAGCAAAAAGAAATCACGAAGCCAGACTCGCGAGCCGTCATTGTTGGGGCGGGAAAACCAACATCAGAGCAGATTACGGAGTGGCCGGGAAGGAGCAGGCGATTCGCGCTGATTATCGGAGTAGACAAGTATCAAGAGATGGGTAATTTGAGCGGCGCGGTAAAGGACGCGCAATTGCTGGCTGAGGTGCTCACAAAGTATGCCGACTTTCCCAAAGAACAGATCATCCTGCTCACGTCTGACAGTTCTGACGAGAAGAACAGGCCGTCGCGGACAAATATTCTCCGTCAATTAGAAGACCTGCGTCAGAGAATCCCAAAGGACGGCATGCTCCTGGTTTCGTTCGCAGGTCATGGAGTTGAAGGGAACGACAGACAAACTTACCTGCTGCCATCGGACGCCGCCACCAGCACCCCGACCCTGCTCAAGGATACAGGCATTAGCGTAGAGTCGCTGAGGGAACGAATCCTGGCAACAGGCGTCAAGCAAGTGGTGCTGATCCTGGATTCGTGTCGCGTTAATGCCGGCGAACGTAGAGACGATGGCCCACAATTATCTGAAGCGGTACCGCGGAGCCTTAACTTCGACGTAAAGAACAGAGAGGTCAACGCATTTGTTACCCTCTTTGCCACTTCCCCGAAACAAAGCGCTTACGAGGACAAGCAAAGCGGGAACGGATATTTTACCCGCGAGCTCGCCAATGCTTTGGAAGGCGAAGCTGCGAACCTTAAGGGCGAAGTCACGCTCGGTAGGCTGGTCAAATACCTGGAGAAGAGGGTGCCCGAGCGTGTGCGTAGAGATTTGGGCCGAGAGCAGGTTCCCTACGTTAGGTATGACGGCTACAAGATTGATGAATTGATCATTGCTTCAAGCTCTCCCACGCTTAATCTTGAAGAGCTTGCTGACAGGCCGTTCGAAGATCAACTGACCGGTGGCAAACCCAAGTGGTATCACTTCAAGCCTCCTGCCGGCTACTACGTCAATCTGGAGATTGAGCCGCGCGGAATGGATGTCGGTGTGACGCTCTTTGCCCCGGACGGGGAAGTGATTCTCAAAATTGATGATCAAGACGAACCACAGGGGTTCAAGTCAATCTTATTGGTCGTAGATGTCTCGGCCACGTATCGCCTCGAGATAAGTGCGTTGACTCAGGATGTGGGTTTTTATCGCGTAAGACGAGCAGCTTTTCGTCTCGCGACGCCTGAAGACAAAAAACGTCTCAATGCCCAACGCGCAATGTTCGAGGCGAGACACATTGTCAGCCAGCAGAAATGGCAGGAAGCGATTGATAAATACCTCGAAGCAGCAAAGAACTGGGACGAGGTTGGCGATCGGTACACCCAGGGCAAGGCGCTCCGCTTCGCCGGCGACCTTTACAATTCACTGGGCAAACGAGATCAGGCTTTAGAAACTTACCGCCAGGCATTGGTGTTGTTCAACGGTGCCGGCGCACGCAACGAACAGGTTCTCACTCTCACGCTGCTCAGCAGGCTTTATCTGAGTCTGGATAATAAGGATCCTTAAGAGGCTGTCGACGCGAAAAACAAAGCTCTTGAGTATCTTGATCAGGTTGCGGACGTTCTCAAATTAGATTTGGTGGCGCGTGCTCGTGCCGCAGCTTCGCCGGAGACTGCCTTAACTCGTTTGCAACAGACTTCAGTTGAGAAGCGATACCTTGAGGCGAGCGACCGTGTGGCCAGTCTTGCAAGAGAGCGGACCCAACTGCTCGCCAAGGCGAACCGAACTCCCGAAGAAGATAGACGATTGGAAACGATAACCTTTGAGATCGTGCGCGCTAATGATGCTTTCCGAGTATTCCTGGACGAGCTTTCTAAAGAGCGGCCGGAACAGGTTGATGCTCTGCGCGAATTTACCGGTGTCATGGCTACTCTCCGTGAAATTGGCAATGGAACTGTCGCGCTCTACACCATCCTTAGTGAGGATAAATACAGTGTCGTGATGGTCACCTCCAGTGTTCGAATAGCTCGTCAATATAGCATCAAGGCAGCAGATCTAAATCGTATGATTGTCGCCTTTCGTCAGGCTTTGAAAGATCCTCGAGTTGATCCGCGTCCGCTAGGTCAGGAGTTATATAAGATTCTGGTCAGCCCAATCGCCAGTGACTTGGAAGCGGCGGGGGCTCAAACGTTAATGTGGTCGTTAGATGGTTCGCTACGTTATCTTCCTATGGGCGCACTTTACGATGGAAAGCGATACCTGGTCGAACGTTACCGCAATACTGTCTTTACGCCCGCAAGTCTAATCACATTGAGAGATGAGCCTGGTCCAACTGCGAGTATGAGAGTGCTCGGACTTGGAGTTTCGAAACCCACGGCGGAATTTAATGCCCTGCCTGGAGTAGCTCGAGAACTGAGGGAGATCATCAAACAAAGTGAGACTGCGGGACTATCGCGGGGGCGCTTGTTACTCAATGAAGACTTCACGGCAGCGAATCTGCAGAGTGCCTTGCGAGAACGTTACTCGATAGTCCACATAGCAAGCCTTTTCCAATTTCGCCCCAATGAGCCATCGGATTCCTTTTTACTGTTGGGCGATGGAAGCCGTATAACAGTCGGACAATTACAAGCCTTCCCTAATATCTTTTATGGGGTGGAGCTTCTTGTTCTTTCAGCCTGTGACACGGCGCTTAGCGGTGACTCAAACGGCCGGGAGGTAGAAGGATTCGCCATAGTAGCACAGCGGCAGGGAGCCAAGGCTGTGATGGCGACGCTCTGGCCGATGGACGACGCCACCAACGTGAAGCTAATGAGCACATTCTTCAAACGTCTTCTCAAGGGTAACTCAAAAGCTGAGGCTCTGCGCCAGGCGCAACTGGAGCTGCTGTCTCAGCCTTCTTCCTCGCACCCCTATTATTGGGCGCCATATGTTCTCATCGGTAACTCGAAATGACCATCAGGATCTCTGTTGAGCTTTCTAGCTTACAAGCCGAGAATACTCAATCTTATTTCCTTTGGGGATGGTTAAGTAAAGGAACAACCAAACGCACGCAACATGAGTGGTTTGCTTGAGTCGGAGAAGCCCAGGAAGCTTTACCTCCTGCGAGCTGTCCAGCTATTGGTCTGCCGGTTCACGTGACTGCTTTGTCGCATGTGAGTAATAAAGAACGAATGCCCTTGTCGGACCAGCCCATCCATTCTTGCACCGTCTTGGGACTAACGTTACTTTCCAGAAGATGAGTCGTAGCTGTCTGTATGCCTAGCATCGGGCTGCTGACTGTTGATTTGTTGCGGTGGGAATAAGAGAGCGACATTGGCATTCGATCGTGAAATCTCTCGCGATGACTCCAGTGATTAGTAATACTTTGCGGAAGTCCTCTCCTGACTTGATTGTTCAAAAGTATTTTATTGCCTTTGGCTTCCGCTTATTTTCTGACGAAAAGGATGTCAGTGGAATTGGAAAAAAGGCATCCCGAGGGTTGTTCGGAGGTACTCCGTTCGCCTCTGAGAAAAGAAAGTTGGCCCAAGGGGTTACAATCGCAAGGTGTGTTGAGAGAACTTGCGGCTGTCTGGTTTTCAGAAGTGTAACCTCTAAGAGACTTTTTTTGCGTGATATTGTAGCTTGCTGCTTTTGCGCGACTTGCGCGGACGTCCAACCTTTCGCTCCTTCACTGCCTCAAGGTCTTTCGGATCGATCATCCACACGATTCCGACTTTCGTAGCCTTCAAGCGCCCGCTATTGATCATCGCTCGCACTCTAGTAGGTGTCACGTTTAAGCGTCGTGCCGCCTCAGTTGTGTCGATGATCTTCATCTTCATGGCCCAAAGTATAGCATTCTGCAAAATAGTTACTTCCGCGTAATAATTTTTCTTGACAAGCGAAAGTCCTGTCTCTATAGTGGCCCGCACCCACAAAAGAGCGGGCTGGCAAGTGCGCTAACACTCGCCAACCCTTACACAGCCGACTCCTAACCGGTTTAAGAGAAAGGAATCGACCATGCCGGATAATACTACCACGGACACTCACACGAAGGGCGATGTCCCTTACGTCATACTAAAACTAATCCCGAGTGACATTGAGCTGACAGATTGGGCATTCCTGCGCGAGTGGGCCGACAGACTTGGTGTGTCGCTTGAGGTCTTGTTGAAGCGCCATCTAACTGCGGCAGTCATTGGCCAGGTTTACGTAGAGAAGATCCCTGAGATTTGAGACAGCCTCAGGCGAAGCTCAGCAACGCATGAGGTTTGGGGGAGACAGCCTCACGCTAATGCCCAGCAACGCATGAGGCTCGGGGCGTCGGCGCTTGTGACCTCACCACGTAGTGACCTCACCACAAGTGCGCACGACGCTCCACAGTTAGCGTTATCGATCCGGAGAGGGGGCCGAGGGATCGGTGACGCTTGCGAGGGCGCTACGGGTAGGTGGGTACTTGTAGCGCCCTTGCTATTCAAGTGGCTTTTCACTCAAGGACTTTTCGTGCAGGAGCAATGCTCTTTTGGGATTATGTGAAAAAACACGCTAATAAGCGTTGAAATGGGTGCAATGTGACGCTATAGTTAAATCACGCATCCGGCGCGTTCAACCTCTAGTCTTCTTCGCCGGATTTAAACCGAATCGAAATTGAGCTTTAGGAGTTGTTGGAATCGCAGGGGCTCCAGACCAGGAATTACGCGACGGATTCGCCCAGGACATCGCGAAATTTGGAGATTACTTAAACCAAACTGCTCCTTGTGACGTTGGTCGAGCTCCGAACTTAATGCCACAAATCAGACTAACCTTGGATCCTTGGCCGGCTGAGTATGAAAGCTCGTTTGAAATCGACGGCTTCGATGAAGAGGACCACGTAAAGGTTGATACCGATGTAGAGGGCGTCGCGTGGCAAGCGATCGAACCGCCAAAGCAAGAACGAACTGGAGTACTCTATTTTATAGATGGAGTGCGTCGTGTTGAAGCAAGAGTGATGGTTGACGATGGTTCGGGACGGATCATCCGGGGTCTGTTTGGCTCAGCAGCAGTTGGAGCGGTACGGGTCGAAAGCAAGATGGCCAGCTTCGAAGAAATTCGAGTGAAACGTTTAATAGTTGCCGGGACCGGTCTTTTTCCTGAAGCTGAACTATTGACCGTCGGCAATACACAGTTACCTTTTGAGCCGATTTCTGTTGCGGATACTACACCTCTGGGTCCAGTCCAAGGATTACAAAACTTGATGCGAACCGAAGAGGCCACTCTGGGCGAAGCACTCGCTTCGAAGGCAGATTGTGTGTTTGCCGATGGTCCTCTCACCTATTTCTCTGGGGTCATGCAAACGACCGTCGGTGTGATTAAGCGTCTCATCGAACCATACCTGTCCGCGCTCCAATTCGAACTGGTACGACGCCTTGGAACCGGACAGCGAACCCCGCTGTTTGTAATCACCCGGCCCAAGTATGACCGCTACTCATGGTATCTGCGAGTCGGTCAGCGCAGAGTTATGGACCATGACGTGGCCGGAGTGCTCAGACTCGAAGTGCGTAGCGGTGCCGGAATAGAAAGAGCGAGAGAGTTGGCTGATCTGTCGGCTAGCTGTATCCCCTCATTCGTAGGTGAAACATTCCGTGACCCGCGTGCGCCACAAAATCTTTTGCCCATAGGAGCCTTGGAAAACAAACTGCGACACCGGTTAGGCGATTCTCTTACGATCAGACGAGCGATCGAAGCAAGGTTATTCGAAGTGAGTCTTGCATGAGCACTGAAATAGGAAAGATCCTGGGCACTGAAGATGCTCAACCATTGGATTTTTGGATGGCTGTTGCACCAGATCAATTGGTCCAATTAGACGATGTAGTGTTTGTGACCAGATCGCTTCCTGGCGGTGGATGCGTATCGTTATATGGGATTGTGGATACGATGAGGGCACGGCACGAAGGTGCGAAGTTCGATAGCGATGTTTTTTTATCGGAACAAGGCATTTTCCCATTAGGCCACTCTACTGTAGCTCACGTATCGGTAACGCGAGTTGAACCTGAAATATTTGTGCCGCCGCTCCCTGGACTGGCTGTGTTTCGCGCTGCGGGCGTTGATCGTGATCAGGCACTCTTCTTTGATTCGATGAGGCGCAAATTTCCTCTTGGCCTATCAAGGGATGGTGAGGTCGTGTACGGTAACTTTGAATTCCTCGATGGTTCACGCGGTGCACATATCAACATCTCGGGAATCTCAGGTGTTGCGACAAAAACAACATACGCAACTTTCTTACTCTACGGCCTTTTCCACAGCGATGTTCTTGAAGATGATGTGACTAATACTCGCGCAATCATTTTCAATGTCAAGGGGGAAGATCTGCTCTTTTTGGACCAGCCAAATTCGGCTCGTAAACCGGAGACAGAACGTGAGTATGCACGTTTAGGTTTAACGCCTCAACCGTTCTCAAGCGTCGCAATCTTTGCGCCCGTTCGAAAACAAGAGGAGGTCATGTTGCCAGACACCGGTTCACGGCAGGAGGGAGTCACGGCATTCTGCTGGACGATTGAGGAGTTTTGTCGCGAACGGTACTTGAGATTTTTGTTTGCGGAAGCGGACGACGAGACAAGCCACCTCTCTGCGGTGATCGCTAACGTCGAAGCGGCACTGGCACGCGAAAAGAATGTTAGCAACTATGAAACGTTTGATGAGTTGGTCGACTTCATCTGCTTAAGCGTGAGTCATTGGGCCGCGGCAGCGGCAGGAACAATTGCTGCCTTTGAACGCAGACTACGGGCAGCGGCCTTTAGGGTTGGGCATTTGATTAGAGGACGTGTTTCGGATGCAGATAAGCATCGCATCGATTGGAAGCGGGAACAGGTTACTGTGGTCGACATTCACAATTTACATGATCGCGCTAAACGCTTCGTAGTCGGAGTGATGTTGCGCCGGATGTTCGAAGATAAAGAAAGGATGGGCACTGCGAAGCCCCTTGTATTCGTCGTTCTCGACGAGTTGAATAAGTACGCGCCGCGTGATGGCTGGAGTCCGATCAAAGAAGTCTTGCTTGACATCTCTGAACGCGGCCGAAGTCTTGGCGTAATTCTAATGGGAGCACAGCAAACTGCAAGTGAAGTTGAGCGCCGAGTCGTAGGAAATTGCGCTTTTCGGGTTGTAGGTAGGTTGGATATGGCAGAAGCAAGTCGTGATGAATATCGTTTCCTAAGCACGGCGAGTCGCGCGCGCGCCGGCATATTAAAGCCTGGGTCAATGATCGTTCACCAACCTGAGATTCCGACATCTCTCCTGGTCCAATTTCCGTTTCCTTCTTGGGCAACACGGGTCAGCGAGATCTCAAAGAAGACCTCGAAAGATCCTTTTAAAGGTTTCTAACCTCAACCCTCGCTACCTATTCGACGCCTCCTATGAGATTTCTCCACACGTCAGACTGGCATTTAGGAAAGAGCCTGAAAGGCCGCTCTCGCATAGAAGAGCACGAATCCGCACTTTCAGAGATCCTTGACATCGCGAAGCGCGAAAGGGTCGATTCTGTTTTAATTACCGGAGACATATTTGACTCGCAGGCCCCACCCCCTGAGGCCGAGCGCCTCGCGTTTAACTTTTTCTCACGGCTGCGCGAACTCGGTATCACTGGTGTCGTCATAGCTGGAAATCATGATCACCCAAAGCGGCTTGCGGCAATCCGTGATGTTCTAAAGCTTCTGGACATTCACGTTCGGCCGTACCCCGCAAAACCTTCAGATGGCGGCATGATTGAAATTGACACCAAAGGTGAAAAGGCACGGATTGCGGTTTTGCCTTTCCTGAC